>Ga0172372_10001123_pt1 | contig 41479 bp, 39 predicted proteins | sample LakKiv5m_2_FD_114544 | JGI IMG/M metagenome (GOLD analysis project Ga0172372, IMG submission 114544) | Freshwater microbial communities from Kabuno Bay, South-Kivu, Congo - kab_092012_9.5m | ecosystem: Environmental > Aquatic > Freshwater > Lake | place: Democratic Republic of the Congo...
CCCCCAGGCCGAGGCTCACCCCCAGTAGCATCACCATGATTTCACTCAGGTTGGTGGCCAGCAAAAAGTGTACGCTCTGGCGAATGTTGCGGTAGATGGTGCGCCCCTGGCTGATAGCAGTGACCATGGTGGCCAGGTTATCATCCTGAAGCACCACATCCGCCACCTCTCGAGCGGCAGCGCTGCCGCTCTGGCCCATGGCGATACCGACCTGGGCTGCCCTCAGGTCGGGGGCATCATTAATCCCGTCCCCAGTCATGCCCACCACCTGGCCGGCCCGTTGCAAAGCTTGTACCACCTTGAGTTTCTGGGCAGGGCTAATGCGGGAGAAGATATCCACTCGATCGCCCGGGGCTGCCCACTCCTCCTCCTCTAGCTGTCCCCCATCCACCAGCCGGAGGGGTGCTCCCTGGCTGAGGTTAAGACTTTCCCCAATGGCATAGGCGGTGGCGCTCTGGTCGCCGGTAATCATGACCGTGGCAATACCGGCCTGGTGAAACTGGGCGATCACGGGCTCTACCCCAGGCCGTAGGGGGTCTGCCAACCCCACCAGCCCTAGCCGCACCAGGGGAATGGCGGTGGTTTCAGGGCCCTGCCCCGCCGCCACCCCCAACACCCGTAAACCCCGGGCCGCCATCGCCTGGTTACTCTCTGTGATGGTCTGGCGCTGCTGGCTATCGAGGGGCACCACCGCCATCTGATTAGTGGTGAGGGTACCGGTTTTATCGAAGCACAGGGTTTGGAGCGAGCCCAGGGTTTCCACCGCCGCCAGTCGGCGGATTAACACCTGGTGTTTAGCCATAGCCCGAATGCCCAGGGCCAGGGTGGTGGTCGCTACCGCTGGCAACCCCTCGGGCACCGCCGCCACCGCCAGGGCAATGGCGGTTTTGAGCATCTCTAACAGTGGGTAGCCCCGCCCCAGGCCCAGGCCAAACACCACCCCACACACCGCCAGGCAGATCCAGACCAGTTGACCGCTCACCTGGGCCAGTTGCTGTTCCAGGGGGGTGAGGGGGGGCGGGTCTGTCTGACCAGGCTTTGGATTTCGCCCATGGCAGTAGCGGATCCGGTGGCCACCACCACCCCTAACCCCTGGCCACCGGTTACCAGGGTGCCTCGATAGACCATGTTGGGGCGATCGCCCAGGGGTAGCTGGGGATCAACTTGGGAGGCAAGGGTTTTACTCACCGGTAGACTTTCCCCGGTCAGGGCCGCCTGATCCACCGCCAGGCCATCCGCCTCCACCAGTCGCGCATCGGCGACCACCGCCGTACATTGATATAAAAGGAGATAGCAGCGGCCAAACCTAGGAGGGCTACGGGGCCAGTCCTAAATTGATCCAGCAGGAGAAGTAGCGGCGATCGGGGCGGCATCGCCACCAACTGATTAGGTCCGTAGTGCTGCAGTCGCTGGGCCGCCACCTCAGCTGTCAGGCCCTGATTGACAGAAGTTTCCAGGCTGTCGATCAGTTCCCCCAGGGGCTGGCTATGCCAGGGAGTTGGGGCTAGAGGGATAGGAGGATGGGGGTTCCCCATGGTATTAGCTCGGCTCACTAGGGCTTCTCTGCGCCGGTTTAAGGGCCTGCTTGCCACTGCCGTAGCCGTAACTGAGCCAGGGCATAGGCTTCGGTTTGGGGGGGCACCTGACGGGCAATGGCAATAGCCTGCTCCAGGTTGAGGGCGGCTTGCTGGTCCGCCAGACGGAGGAGATCCAGGCTCCAGCGATCAATCCGTTGACGGGCCTCGGCGCGGCGGGGGCTCGTTTCCGGTACCTGCTGGGCCAGGGTAATGGCCTGTAGAAGAGGGTTAACCGCTGGGCGCTGGGCGATCTGGTCGGCGGCCGCCAGGTTTTGCTGGTCCTGGAGCTGTTGCCGCCAGCTAGCCGCCTGGGCCTGGGCCTGATCGGAGAGGGGGCGCCCGGGTGAGATGCTATCCACCAGGGCGATCGCCTCGGTCAACCGCCCGGCCGCCGCCAGTTGCTGGGCTTGACTAAGCCGGGGGCTATCCTCCGCCTGCTGCTCTTGTTGGCGCCACTGTTGGCGGAGGTTTTCCGCCTCGGTTGAGAGGGCTCGACCGGGGGCGATCTGTTGGGTTGTGGTGATCGCCCCGGTGAGATTACCGGCGGCCGCCAACTGTTGGGCCTGATTCAGGATGGGTTGGTCCTCCAGGGTTTCAATCTGTCGGCGCCAGTCAGTAATGGCTTGTTTGGCCTCCGGCCAGACCGGGTTAGTGCGGGAAATTTGCTGCACTTCGGCAATGGCGCCGTAGAGGTCACTAGGAGACCCCCCCAGGGCCAGTTGACGACCCGAATCAAGCCGGGCCCGCCCCTGTACCGCCGCCTGCCAATCCTGGATCAGAGTCTGGGCCTGGCCATAGAGGGGGCGATCGGATCCTAAACTTTGTAACCGGGTGATGGCAGCCTCTAAGCCCACCACCGTGTCCTGCCAGGCTAGTTGACTGGCCTCGATTAAGGTATTCATGTCGGTGATTTCCGCCACCAAATTAAGCTGAGGGGGAATGGTATCAACCATTTGCCGGGCCTCAGTGGCCTGACGGCGTTCTAGGGCGGTACTGGCCATCGCTAGCAAATCCTGACCGAAGCTCGCCAATACTCGTTGGGCCTCCGCCTGTACCGGGCTATCCTTGGGAATAGCCTGGGCAATGGTGATGGCTTCCTTCAGGGCCTTCAGGGTGCGCTGGCGGGCCAGGCCCTTGGCCCGTCCTAAATTATTTAAATCCTGACGGGCGGTGGTGATCTCAGTGGTTAACTCTTCGTAGCGTGTGGTTTTCCAGTAGGTGTTATCCAGGTTTAGCAGCTGGATGGCCAGGCTAAAGGCCTCCTGGAATTTCAGTTGGACCAACTGGGTTTCCGCCTCTTGGTAGAGGCTTTCCCCCTGTTTCCAGATCCCTTGCCAGCCCTGTATCCGTTCCTTTACCAGGCTGGCAGCGGCCGTGTTGGGAGGAATGCGACCGGCAGTAGCGATCGCCGCCTCTAGCTGGCCGGCTTGAAAGCTTTCCTCCGCCAGGTCGAGGATCCGCCGTGACCAATCTTCCACGCGCTGGTTAATTTCCTGGCGCAGGGGATGGTTATCGGGCAGGGCCTGCACCAGATTAATCGCCTCCAGGTAGGCCTCCACAGTGCCTTGAGTTGCGTAGGCCTCGGCGCACTGTAGACGGGTAACCGCCGTCGCCGTGGGCCAAAAAATAGCTCGACAGTTAGGCAAATTGGGCAAACGTAATAAATTTACGGCCGACCCTACCGCCAGGGTGACGAGAGCCACCAAAATACCCGCTAACCAGACGGGCCAGTATCGATTTAAACCCTGGCTGGATAAGGACTTCGTCATATCTAGTATTAGACTAGGGTTGGACCTGCACCCGGCGAGTGTCGACCACCAGCCCATCTTCCCGAATAATCACCGCCGAGATCCAACGCTGATCAGCAGTGCCAGGAGCAATACCTAGTTTATAGATTCCTCCAGCGGTGAGTACATCCAGCACTACCGATCGGGGCTCAAAAAAGTCTATCGCCCTTACCTCCTCATCCACGGCGGCCCCCATTAACGACCGACCCTCAAGGGGCTCGGTTACCACCGTATCAAAACTGAAGGATTGGCCTGGGGTTAGGATGATGGGTAGTTGGATTTGCACTTGGGGAGGATTGGCCCCGGAAGACAGCCGACTGGTTTCCGCCAGCACCTGCTGGTAGGCTACCTGGCCATTTTGTAACCGTTGCCGGGAGGTAACCTCGGCGGTGAGGGTCAGTTCCCGATCCGATCTCAACTCAACTCCGTTGACCCGAGTGCGGGTTTCTACGGTGTAAGCTCCGCTGCCCACAGCTTGCCAGGATAGCAACTCAATGTCGTAGGTTAGGGCCCCATAGGTCTGCCACAGGGTGGTCAGGGTTTGGCGTAGACCGGCGTAGTCAAAGCCGGTGTCACTGTCAAAGGCCGGGCTGTAGTAACCCATAACCCGATCAAGGTCGCGATCGTTGGCGGCTGCCTCGATATTCTCTAGGGTCTGCTGGACCTCTAGTGGTGCGCTGCTGACAGAGGCCGCCAACGTTGCTGAGGGAAGGCTGAGGGCCCCACCAAGGGCCAAACTGGTGAGGAACGATAGGAATGGCCAGGGGCGTCGCTCCATGGATATGACAGCGTTAAGGGAATTGTTAGCTTAAGCTTATAGCAATGCCTAGAGAATTGGTATAGTGGGAGTCGTTTTATTGATCAAGGCATGACCGTTGCCCCCACTCTTCCCCACCTCCTAGTCGCCGCTAGTGGCACCGGCGGTCATCTGTTTCCGGCCCTCGCCACCGCTGCTGCTCTGGGTCAGCTCCACTATCGGATTGAGTGGCTGGGGGTCCCCAATCGGCTAGAAACCACTCTGGTGCCCAGGGATTTTCCCCTGCACACGGTACCGATGACCGGCCTGCAGGGAGGATGGAAACGCCTTTTACCGGTGCTGGCGCAGTTTATCCGGGCTACCTGGCAAACCCGACGATTGCTGAGCCAGGGCCGCTATGATGGAGTGTTCACCACTGGCGGTTATATTGCGGCTCCAGCCATTGTGGCGGCCCGATCCCTGGGGCTACCGGTCATTTTGCATGAATCCAATGCCCTGCCAGGCAAGGTGACACGCTGGTTAGCCCCTTGGTGTAGTCGGGTGGCCCTGGGCTTTGCCGCCAGCCAGGCCTACCTGCCCCAAGCCCGCACCCTGGTGACTGGGACTCCGGTGCGGGCGGAATTTCTGGAGACCACCCCCCTCTCCATGGCGGAGGGGAAGATTCCCCCTCAGGCCCCGCTGATTGTCGTGGTGGGGGGTAGCCAGGGGGCGGTGGCGATCAACCAACGGGTACGGGAGGCCGCTCCCACCTGGCTCAGGGCCGGTGTCTGGGTGGTCCACCAAATCGGCAGTCAAGATACTGAGGGCGATCGCCTTACCCACCCCCACTATATTCAACGCCCATTTTTTGATAATATGGCTGCCCTCCTACAGCGGGCCAACCTGGTAATTAGCCGAGCGGGGGCCGGCACCCTGACAGAGCTCGCCGTCAGCCATGCCCCTGCCATCTTGATTCCCTACCCTTTTGCCGCCGAGGATCACCAAACTGTCAACGCCCGGGTGTTTAGCCAGGCCGGTGCTGCTCTACTATTGCCCCAGCCAGACCTGACCGCCGATCAGCTATGCCAGGAGGTGATGGATCTGCTCACCCATCCCCAACGGCTGCAGGAGATGGGTGAAGCGGCCGCCCAGTTGGCGGTCAGAGATAGCGCAGCAAAACTAGCGGCTCTTGTCCAGAGTCTGGTGCACTAGTCACTAGAGTTCCGCCATGCTATCCAGGGCTAGATCTGCACCCTCCCTGTGCTAGTCAAAAATGTTAGCTGCCTTCAGCATGTGGTAGGTGATCAACAGCTGGGTCAGGGCTAGAGGGTAGCTCTGTAGGGTTTCACCGGTGGTGCCAATCACCTTGCCAATATCCGTGTTGCCCTCAATGCTGCAAAACTTGCCCAGGTAAGGAATTTCATTGCAGAGAGTACGCTCCAGTTCCTGGACGGGCTCTGCCGTGGCATGGCCATCAATTTCCAGCACATCCACCGGCTTGCCCATATCCCGATCCAGCTCCAGCCGCACCGCATCACTGAGGGTGGCGCCATGTTTGTTTTCTAGTAGGTGACTGAAGTCCGGGTGGGGAATGGTGGGACGCATCACCAACCGCACATTCAGCAATAATTCGTCGGTGCCATCGGCCTTATCTGGCGGATAGAAACTAACCACCACATCGGCCCACTGTCGCTGGGGCCGAATAAAGGCTTCGGAATCAAATTCGCGAGCCCTGATCTGCTCCACCACCTCCTCCGGGGTATAGCCCCGCTTGCGGGTGTCTCGTTTGATTTTCCAGTTGGCGCGCAGGTCTTCCGGGGGAGCCAGGTAAACCTTAATATCGTAGGCATCACGACAGGTCCGGGTGGAATAGCCCAACAGCCCCTCCACAATCACAAAGCGACGGGGAGTGATGTATTCTGGTGGATCAAACTCGCCGGTACTGTGGTTGTAGATCGGCTTGAGGATAGGTTGGCCAATGCGTAACAACCCCAGATGTTGTTGAATAATATCGATGTAATTGCAGTCGGGGTGCAGGGCGGAAATACCCATTTCCTTGCGTTGCTTGCGATCGTAGCGATGGTAGTCATCGGTACAGATGGTGGTCACCTGGTCTTCGCCGAGAATTTGGGCAATCCCGCGAGTGAGGGTAGTTTTTCCGGCTGCACTGTCCCCAACGATGCCAAGAATAATCGGACGACTGACCATAGATCCCTCCTGGGCGCCATAACCACGGGTTAACTGTTCCATTGTAAGAATCAATGGTTTATATCACAATCCTTAGGGGTAGGCTCGGGTTGGGGACTGATCCTCCCTACTGGGCTTGCCTTAAGCTCTGCTTAACCTGGTCGGGGACGAAGGAACTATAAAATTTTCCTCAGGTTTATCACTGCTTGCTAACTGCGCTTGCTAACTGCTGTTTTTACCCTTCTCCAGGACTATAGAGGCCCCACCATGCTGGAACCCGCCCAGGTGATTGAGATATTTGCCAAGTCTCCCGATATTAAAACCCTTCCCGCCGGCACAGTAATTTTTGAGGCCGGCCAAGAGGGGGAGGTGATGTACGGAGTTATCGAGGGGGAGGTAACACTCCAAGTGCAGGGCCAGGTGGTGGAGACCATTCGGGCTGGGGATGTATTTGGCGAAGGGGCCCTGGTGCAAATTCCTCCCCTGCGGGCCACCACGGCGGTAGCCCAAACCGATTGTCGATTGGCGGCCGTAGATGCCAGCCATTTTAAGTTTTTAGTGCAGGAAACCCCCCTCTTTGCCCTGGAGGTGATTCGCAGCCTATCAACCCGACTGCGGGCCTTTAAGGCAACAGAATAGGTTATCCCTAAAGTCTCTCCCGGGTTTTCCTCAGAATTTCGCTGCGGCTCAACCCCACTCCAGTAAACTAGGGATGCACGGGCTTAGTGTGAGGAGTAAGGGAATGACCGCCATCGCTCTCTGGCAACGCTACAAAGACTGGCTCTACTACCACGATGGCCTGGGGTTTTATCTGGATATTAGCCGCATGGGCATCGAGGATGCCTTTGTCGCTAATATCCAACCCCGCTTGCAAAAAGCTTTCGCCGATATGGCGGCCCTTGAGGCAGGGGCGATCGCTAACCCAGACGAAAACCGCATGGTGGGTCACTACTGGCTACGGGATCCTGATCTGGCCCCAACCGCTGAGATCCGCCAGGATATCAGCGATACCCTGGCCAGGATCGAGCAATTCGCCAGCCAGGTGCGCACCGGTGGGATTTATCCCCCCGGTCAGGAACACTTTACCGACATTCTTGCCATTGGCATTGGTGGATCCGCTCTGGGTCCCCAGTTTGTGGCCCAGGCCCTGGCCCCCGATCCTCCCCCCCTGGCCATTCACTTCATTGACAATACTGACCCGGAGGGGATTGATCGGATTCTAGATCGCCTCGGCGATCGCCTGGCCACCACCCTGGTGATCGTCACCTCCAAATCCGGCGGTACCCCTGAAACCCGCAACGGCATGCTGGAGGTACGGCACCGGTTTGAGACCCTGGGTCTGCCCTTTGCCAAACAGGCGGTGGCCGTTACCGGTGGGGGTAGCCACCTGGAGCAGCAGGCCCTCCAGGAGGGCTGGCTGGCGACCTTCCCCATGCGGGACTGGGTGGGGGGCCGCACCTCAGAGCTTTCCGCCGTAGGCCTCTTGCCCGCTGCGCTGCAAAACATTAACCTGCGGGCGATGCTGGCCGGAGCTAAGCAGATGGATGTCGCCACCCGCGTGGCGGATTTGCATCACAACCCCGCTGCCCTGATTGCCCTGGCCTGGTACTACGCTGGCCAGGGCAAGGGGGAAAAGGATATGGTGGTGCTGCCCTACAAGGACAGCCTGCTGTTGTTCAGTCGATACCTGCAACAGCTGGTGATGGAATCCCTCGGTAAGGAAACCGACCTGGCCGGCCAGGTGGTGCACCAGGGGATTGCGGTCTATGGCAACAAGGGCTCCACCGACCAGCATGCCTACGTGCAACAACTGCGGGAGGGGGTGCCCAACTTTTTCGTCACCTTTATCGAAGTTTTGAGGGATCGAGATGGCGCCTCCCTGGACCTGGACCCGGGAGTGACCGCTGGCGATTACCTGTTTGGCTTTCTTCAGGGCACTCGCCAGGCCCTTTACGACAACCACCGCCAGTCCATCACCCTCACCCTGCCGGAGGTCAGCCCCCACAGCGTCGGTGCCCTGATTGCCCTCTATGAGCGGGCGGTGGGGCTCTATGCCTCCCTGGTCAACATCAACGCCTACCACCAGCCAGGGGTGGAGGCTGGCAAAAAGGCGGCGGCGGGCATCCTGCAGCTTCAGCGGGCGGTGCTGCAGACCCTGCGGCACAGTTCAGAACCCCTGAGCTTGCTGGAGCTGGCCCAACGCAGTGGCTATCCAGAGGATATGGAAATCATCTACGCCCTGGCCCGCCATCTCCACGCTAATCAGCGGGGGCTGGCGATCCAGGGTAACCCTGGCCAGCCCGATAGCCTGCGCCTTGCCCCCCTGCCCTAGCTAACCCCGGGGGGTGAGGCGGGGCAGCAGGGGCGCCCGGATCAGTTGCCACTGCCCCAGGGTAGCTACCACCTGGTAATCTGGGGCGGTGATCGGCACCAGTTGGGTGTTGCCCCAGCCGTAGGCCTCGGAGGGTAGGTCGCGCCAATCCGTCAGGGCACTGGCCAGGTGGGGGGTATAGAAACTCAGCAAAATACTGTCCCGATCGCCCCCTGGCTGCACCATATAAATAGCCTGGTTAGCCAGCACATCGGCGATCGGCTGGGTGGCCAGGGCGGTCTTCAGGTCGCCGCAGTAGTTGCCCCAGAGCCCGGTAGCAAAGGCGGCGGCAATGCCCAGCCAGGGCCCCAACAACCACCCCCCCTGCCAGAGGGCTTGCCGCGATCGGGTGACCCGGGTACCGCGCCAGAGCCCCAGTCCCCAGGGGAGTAACCAGCCCAGCCCTCCCATTAGCCCCAACCAGCCGTAGGGACGGAGCTCAGCTGACACCAGGGGGGCGGGGGTGAGTACCAGGGCAGCACCGGCGGAGAGCAACAGCACCGCCAACACCCCCAGGGCCCAGCTCAGCCCCAGGGCCAGGCGGTGACGACGGGGCGCCCGACAGCGATAGAGCCGCCCCAGATGGGTTAACCCCACCCCCGCCAGTAGAGCCACAAAGGGGTAGAGCTGAAGGGAGTAGTACCAGGTGCGGGTGTCAAACAGACTGAGCAACAGCAGCAACACCAGGGGGTAGCCCAGCCACAGGCTGCGACGCCCCACCTGGGGATGGCGCCAGACTAACCAGCCCCCCAGGGCGGCCACCGCCACCCAGGGGAAGGTGGTGAGGGGCAGGTGCCAGAGGTAGTAGGCGGCGGTGGTGGTGGATTGGAAGGTGGCGGGGGTAGCACCGGCGGAGCCGGCCTGGGAAAGCAGCGTCAGCTTACCCAGCAACTGCTGCAGGGGTAGGAGGCCGTAGCGCCCCACGCTGGCCCCTAGCCAGAGGGCGCTGGGCAATGCCCCCAGCATCAGCCCTGCGTATAGCCCTGGGTTAGCCAGGTGACGGTGGGATCGGTGACCCCAAATCAGGTAGGGGAGTAGGGCGATCGCCGGCAGGACAATCATCACGCTCTTGGCTAAAAACCCCAGGCTGAGGGCCATCCCTGCCACCATTCCCCACCCCCACCGTTGCCGGGGATCGGCTTCACTATGGAGCAGGGCCCAGAGGGCCAGCAGCTCCAAACAGATCAGCACCATGTCCTGGGTGGCGAGCTGGCTAGACTGCACCCAGAGGGGCATCACCGCCAGGATGGCCGCCCCCCAGACCCCGTTGGTGAGGGGCTGTAACCGCTGGCCCAGCCGCCAGGTCAGAAGGATGGCCGCCAGGGAGGCCAGCAGACTGGGCAGGCGAGCGGACCACTCCTGCACCCCAAAGGCCTGGTAACTGAGGACGATTAACCACTGGGCGCCAATCGTGCGATCGAACACCGGAGCCCCCCACCAACCCACGGTGATCCAATCCTGGCTCTCCAGAATCCAGCGGGCCTGCTGGGCGTAGTAGCCCTCATCGTGGGCCATTAAACTTTGCTGGGGATGGCGGATGGCCAGCAGTCCTCCGGCCCAGAGCAGCAGCCCCAGCCAGGCGGGGATCCGGCGCCAGGCCAAACCCAGATTTAGTCTCTTAAACAGCATGGCAACTGGTCAGGTAATAGCAGGGCAACGGGATTGGATAGCTTTAGCCAGAACGCTTAGAATAGGGTTAATCGGCCAAAGCTAGGACTGAGTAGGCGCTCTAGCTTGCCTCCGCCCCCTTGTCGGTGGTAGGGCTATTGCCACCGCTATTGAGCCTATCCTATTCAAGTATTCAAAGTAGGGATAGCCAAATCAGGGAAGGGCAAGAAAATCTCAGATCAGCGGTCCAGGCTATGCCTGTAGCCAGGGGCCAGGTTGGGCAAATTGGCGGCGGTCAGGTGGGGAAGCAGGCCTTATAGTAAATGTAAATGATCTGCCCCCTCTCCCGGTGGCCGCCCTTCCATCCCCTTAATGCTGTAGTAACCCCTCGGAGATCAGCCCATGGTTATGGTGGAATCGACAATGTTACCCCTGGGTACCGCTGCCCCAGACTTTAACCTGACCGATGTGGTCTCGGGTCAAGCGGTTAGTCTGGCTAGCTTTGCGGAGGCGCCAGCCCTGCTGGTGATGTTTATCTGTCGTCATTGCCCCTTTGTTAAGCATGTGGAGGCGGAGTTAGCCCGACTCGGCCGGGATTACCAACCCCGAGGGGTAGCCATGGTGGCGATCAGCGCCAATAGCCTCCAGACCCATCCCCAGGACGGCCCCGAACACCTCAAGGCCCAGGCCCAGGAACAGGGCTTTACCTTTCCCTACTGCTTTGACGCCACCCAGGCCGTGGCCAAGCAGTATACCGCCGCCTGCACCCCCGACTTCTTTGTGTTTGATCAGCCTCGACGGTTGGTGTACCGCGGCCAGTTAGACGGTAGCCGGCCCAGCAATGGCCTGCCGGTAACCGGCGCTGACCTGCGCCAGGCCCTGGAGGCGGTGCTGACCGGGCAACCCCTGGTCCCAGATCAAAAGCCCAGTATCGGCTGCAATATTAAGTGGACGCCGGGAAATCAGCCCAGCTATTTTGGTTAGGGCTTGCTGATGGACTTACCCAGGTTATTACCCAGCGATCGCCTGCTGCGGGGCACCCTGTTGGACTTTGTGGCGGATCCCTTCCTGGTGCCCGAGGCCGAGGCGGTACGATACCTGGTGGACGGCCTGTTGGTAATTCGGGACGGTCACGTCCTGGCCACCGCCCCCTACCCTGACCTGGCGGACCAGCTAGGCCACAGGCCGGTCCTGGATTACAGCGGCAAGTTAATCCTACCGGGGTTGATTGATACCCACATCCATTACCCCCAAACCGGCATGATCGGCTCCTACGGAGAGCAATTGCTGGAATGGCTACAGCGTTATACCTTCCCCACCGAACTCCAGTTTGCCGATCGCGACTATGCTAGCCGGGTCGCCAACCTTTTTCTAGACGAGCTGCTGCGCCATGGCACCACCACCGCCCTGGTGTTTGCCGCCGTGTTCCCCCAGTCGGTGGAGGCGTTTTTTGAGGCGGCGGCGGCCCGCAACCTGCGCATGATTAGCGGCAAGGTGATGATGGATCGCCACGCCCCGGCGGGACTCTGCGACACCGCCGAGTCCTCCTACCAGGAGTCCAGGGCGCTGATTGAAAAGTGGCACGGCCGGGGACGCCTGCTCTACGCCGTTACCCCCCGCTTTGCCGGTACCTCCAGCCCGGCCCAGCTGCGTATGGCGGCCCGCTTACTGGAGGAGTTTCCCGATGTCTACCTGCACACCCACCTCTCTGAAAATCCGCAGGAGGTGGCCTGGATTCAGTCCCTTTTCCCAGGCCATCGAGGCTACCTGGATGTCTACGATCAGGCGGGCCTGGTGGGGGAACGGTCCCTCTTCGCCCACGGTATTCACCTCACCGAGGCGGAATGGCAACGCCTGGCCCAGGCCCGGGCGGCCCTATGCTTTTGCCCTACCTCTAACCTGTTCCTGGGCAGCGGTCTGTTTCGATTAGATCAGGCAAAACGCCGCGATCGCCCGGTGAAGCTGGGGCTGGGCACCGACATTGGGGCCGGCACCAGTTTTTCCCTGCTGCAGACCGGTAATGAGGCCTATAAGGTCGCCCAACTCCAGGGCCAGCCCCTCTCCCCCTACCAAACCCTATTTCTGGCCACCCTGGGGGGAGCCAGGGCCCTTAACCTGGAGGAGACATTGGGCAACTTTGACCCCGGTAAGGAGGCGGATTGTATCGTGCTCGATCCGCGGGCCACTCCACTGTTGGCCCTGCGCCAGGGCGATCGCCTACCCACCAGCCTGGAAGACCTGGCGGACCTGGTGTTTTCCCTACTTATCCTGGGGGATGATCGGGCGGTGTTTGCCACCCACATCCTGGGGGAACCGGTCAATACCCAGCTATCAAGCCAGGGTTAATCCTCCCCGTCCCCCTGCACCCCCTGCACAATGCGGGAGAGTTCGCTCTTTTCGTCCACCGCAATCCGGGTGGGAGAGCCACTGATAATCCGCTCCAGGTTACGGAAGGAATCCTTGATTTCTGGACCATGACTACTGATGGTGTATTCCCGGATGCCCTTATCGTGCCAGGAGCCCCGCATCTTAAAGACATTGATGGCCCGGGACATCTGCCCCCGCACCTCAACGTACTGCAGCATCAAAATGGTGTCGGTAATGGTGGAAATATGGGACTCGGTAATCGAGTGCAGCCCCATAAACTGTTCCGTGGTGTTGGTGAAAAAGCCCGTGATTTCCTCCTGCTTGGCAAAACCCGTAACCCCAATCACAAACTGGCGGAAGGAATTGTTACTTACCCCCCGGTCAAGGGCGGAAAGGGAGTCGATCGCCATGCGGGCAGGCTTAAACTGGGAGATCTCCGTCTTAATAATCTGCAGGTGATCCTCCAGCCCAGCGGACTCAGGGTAGGCGCAGATAATCTTCAGTAACCCCTGCTGTTCCATTTCCTCAAAGTCAATCCCCCAGGAATAGGCATTGCGGGAAAGTTGGGCGCGGGACTCTTCGTAGGCAAACAAAATCGCCCGCTCACCGTTTTTGCAACCATCCACCAGGAACTTGCTGACCAGGAGGGTTTTGCCGGTACCGGTGGCCCCCGTGGCCAGAATGATGGAATCCTTGAAGAAACCACCGCCGCACATTTCGTCGAGAGTGCGCACCCCAGAGGATACCCGGGCATTGGAGGATCGTTGGGTCAAGCGCATCGCCCCCAGCGGGAAGATGTTGATTCCCTCATTGGTAATGGTGAAGGGATACTCCCCCTTCATATGGGTGGTGCCTCGCAACTTCAGGATTTCAATGGTGCGGCGACGGCGCTCCCCCTCCAGGGCATTGCGGACAATCACCACGTTGTCGGAGACAAACTCCTCCACCCCAAAGCGGGCCACCGGACCATACTCATCCAGGCGTTCGGTGGTCATCACCGTGGTCACCCCCATTTGCTTGAGCCGAGCCACCAGACGAAAAATTTCCCGGCGTACCACCGAGGCCGCATCGTACTGCTGAAACACCGCCGTAACCGAGTCAATCGACACCCGGCGGGCCTTGTACTTGCGGATGGCGTACTGGATGCGCTCGATCAGGGCCGATAGATCAAAGTTACCCACCACGTCCTGCCCCTCAGGATCGGGGGAGGCATCCAGGATAAATAACTTACTTTCGTTTACCAGTTTTTGCAGATCCCAGCCAAAGCTATAGGCATTTTGAATAATGTCCTGGGGGGATTCCTCAAAGGTGACAAACACCCCAGGCTCATCAAAATAGGTGATGCCATTATAGATAAATTGGGCTGCGAACAGGGTTTTTCCCGTGCCGGAGGTACCACTCACCAGAGTGGAGCGCCCGGCCGGAATGCCGCCATGACTGATATCGTCAAAGCCTTCAATCATGGTGCGAATCTTACGCACCCCGATCGGATGGGAGGAACGTTGCTGGTCAGGCGGAGCAGTATCTGTCATGGGTATGGGTGAACGGAGCTCAGTCTGGGGTCACTAACCCCAGCGAAAGAAGTACCAAGCATTAAGCATACCGTGAACTGAGGAAGCTAGAGCCTGTTTCCACCTTCTGAGTTCTGACCCCGTCCCAATAATTGTCTCGCCTGGTCTTGTTACCCAGAGAGGCTAGTAACCCGAGACCAGTTAGATATGGGGTTTCGCCTGGTTCGGCTAGCGAGTCAATCGGGCCAGCCTGATCGAAATTGTTTAGCCTGTAAGCCGGACGCCTACCGATTTGGCCATAGCCAGCCTTATATCACTTCCTGGGCTCTAGAAGTTTCACGATAAGCGCCGAAACTTAACTTTTCCTTCACCTAATAATGGTGCCTTTAGCTACATAATTTGACTGAAGCACACTTGAATTTTTAAGTTTGTTGTTTAAGTTACATAAGTTAAGGAACGGTTTGACAAGGGCATTCGACGGTAGCTAATCCCACCTAGGAAATAGTCCATTTCCGGCTGGTCACCTGCTCCTTTCCTACAGTATTTGCCTTTTGTAGATGACTTTTTCACCCATCTTCATCACCCAGGAGTATTTATCATGCAACTGACCTATCATGGGCAACCCTACCAAGCCTCTTTCCCCGCCGTTGATGCGGTGGTGACTGGTGAGCATGGCATTTTTTTGGGTAGACCCTACGCTCTCAAGCGATTTAGGGTTATTAGCCCATCCCCTGCCAGGATGGAGCTAACCTACCGGGGAATTCGTTACAGCCTTTAAGCCTGGAGACTGATGCGGAAATTACCCTAGCGGTGCTGAACCTTACCAGTCCAATCACAGGCTCTATTTTCCCAACGGTCTGCCCCCCTACACCTATGGTGAGGGGGGTTAATTTTAGTCGCTGTCATCTCTTGGCTGGCTTGAATCCATCCCCGCTGCCTTTGCTCTCTATCTTTAAATCGGAATCGCAAATATCCAGTCACGGTAGCCTGGGTCGCGACCCTCCGTAATTACCGTTAGTTGGTGACGCAGGCGATCGGTGACAGGACGATGGCTAGGTAGGGTATAGGCTTCGATCTGACGTACCGGAGTAATTTTGGCCGCTGTGCCACTGAGGAAGACCTCATCGGCAATCAACAACTCCGATTTATCCACCGGTCGCTCCACCACCTCTAGGCCAATGTCTCGGGCAATGGTCAAAATGCTATCGCGGGTAATACCCTCCAAAATATCCTGCTCATAGCCGGGGGTAACCAGCTTGCCATGGCGCACAATAAACACATTCATGCCCGAGGCTTCACTCACCTTACCCTGGGAGTTAATTAAAATCGCCTCATCAAACCCAGACTCCACCGCCTCAGTTTTAGCCAGGGAAGAGGTGATGTAGGCTCCACTAATTTTTCCCCGCAGGGGCAGGCTGCGGTCTTCCTGGCGGTACCAGGAGCTGATGCGACAGCTTACCCCCTCCGGGGATAGATAATCCCCCAGTTCCAAACCGTAAACAAAGAAATTTTTCTCCACCTGGTGTAGTCGGGGGGAAATCCCCAGGTCAGAGGTATAAACAAAGGGTCTGATATAAAAGGACGAGGTGGGCTGGTTTTTCTGCACAAACTCCGTAATCACCGCCTGGATGGTATCCGCTGACAGGTTGTAGTTCAATAATCGGGCGCTGGTACTCAGGCGTTGGCAGTGGCGATCCAGCCTGAATAGCAAAATCTGATTTGTATGGTCTGGGTCAGGAATGCCCCGCAGACCCCCAAAAGCCCCAGTGCCGTAGTGAAGCGCGTGGGTGGCAATGGAGATTCTGGCATCCTGAAAGTTCCGAAATTCTCCTTCAAAGTAGGCAATGGGTAGAAAATTATGCATAACTCAGGTCTGGACGGAAAAACTCTTGAACGGAGGCTCTTACCAGAATAGTGCGAATTAGCAAAGTCGCTACGATTAACTTCAGCCTTCTTCCTATCCGCGGCAAATTGCCAGGGTTTTTCATCGGGGAGGGGCGATCGCCCTGTCTTTGCGTTCCTCCTAGTCCATCGCCAGAAACGCCAGGTAATCCTGGCTTAAATCCTGCACTGCCGCCTCACAGAACTGCCGACCATGCTCTGGGGTAGCCAGGGCCGGATTGGACCCCATGCGACCATCGGGATAATGGGCTCGAAAGTCCGCCGGACCATAGATAGGAAACCCAGACACCGCTACTGGGGGATTTAGGGGAGCAACTTTAATGTGGTCGGGGTAAGCGTATTGGGTGAGGGCGACTTCGCTAGGGGTGGCGTGGGAGCCCTCCTGGTCACCGTAGAGCTGCTTTGCTAAACGGTAAACCGAGGGTGCCGTAAACCAGTTGGCCAGGCTACACCGGACTCGTTCTGCCTGGGGTATGCGAGCATCTACCAAGGCACTGTAGGTTTCGGCAAAAGCGGCCTTAAGGGGGGCAATGTTACCACCGTGGCCATTGATGAAAAAAAAGCGAGTGAACCCGTAGCTTGCCAGGGGCTTGAGGTAGTCCTGCACTAGGGCGATTAGGGTGCTAGGCCGCAAGCTCATACTACCGGGGAAGGCGGTATGGTGCAAAGCCATACCAACGTTGATAGTGGGAGCGACCAGGGCGTCAGTAACTGCTCCCACCTCTCGAGCCACCAACTCAGCACAAATGGCATCGGTGCCAATTAATCCGTTGGGTCCGTGCTGTTCTGTAGAACCGATGGGCAAAATTATACCCTGGGAACGGGTGAGGTAAGTCTCGACCTCAGGCCAGGTGGAAAGGTGCAGCAACATGGCTGAAGATCAGTCTCATAGGTTAGTTCCACTATAGCCCGAGAGGCCTCGCGCCAATGAAAAAGGAGTGCTAGGCAGACTGCATTTCCCCAGGATGCTGATAGGACAGATATAATCGTAGCTATTAGGAACAGGGCAGAAGTCAAGATGATTCCCCTGCTTATCTTTTGATCAGGCAACTCTGTCCTAGGGCACCGGCTAGAGCTAGGCTATCTGACTTAAGAAATGGTTGACGGTAGTCAGGGCAAGCTTGACCACCCCTGTGGTGACTTCCCCAAGTCTTCTTCACCTATTCTGTTAATCCAACCCAGAGTTAGCTAAAATTTAGAAAAATTATTAACTTGCCTCCCCATGGCTGTTTATCAGGCTAAGACCTATAAATTCACCTTAGCTGCTTAGGAGAAGCGCCTATGCTACATCGCAAGATCTACCAGCTCTGTTGTGATGGTCGAGAAGTATGGATTTTTTTGCGAGACCAACAGCGCTGGGTGGAGCGGGCTCGAATTTTAGACATTGAAGGTGATCTGATTACCTTGCGCTACGAAACCGAAGAGGATGACCAGATCTGCTCCTGGGAAGAAATGGTTCGCTTGGAGAGTATTGGCGCAATTACCCAACGACTAGCCGCTGTGCCCAGGGGGGACGTGGAGTTGACGGTAGCCGAAGATTGTCCAGAGACAGAGATTATATAGCTGAGAATGTTAGCTTCAAACTAAATTTGACGAGCTTGACTATAGTTTGTTACGATAGCGATTCTGTAGTGAAGTGCGAGTTGCGCATGAAAGTCCGGGCATCTGTTCGCAAAATGTGCGATAAATGTCGCGTGATTCGTCGTCGTGGACGGGTCATGGTGATTTGTAATAATCCTAAACACAAGCAACGCCAGGGCTAGCTTAGGTGCCTGCTTGACTTGAGCAGGGGTTTATTGACTTATTCCAGTCATGAACTTGTTGCCCAGGATCTGGCGAAGGGTTAGGGAACGTATGAAAGTGCCGTTCAGGATAATGTTGGGCGAGATTGTTTTGGGGGGAATAGATTAGGTGGCACGGATAGCAGGCGTGGATTTGCCACGGGATAAACGAATTGAAATTGGTTTGACCTATATCTATGGTATTGGGTTAACCCGATCTAAGGCCATTCTAGCTAAGACTGGCGTTAATCCAGATACTCGAGTTAAGGACCTGACCGATACTGACGTAGCCAAGCTTCGGGATGCCGTCGAAAGTGATTATCAGGTAGAGGGAGACCTGCGGCGCTTGGAGAGCATGAACATCAAGCGCCTGATGGACATTGGCTCCTATCGAGGTCGGCGTCATCGAGCTGGGTTGCCTGTGCGTGGGCAACGCACCCGCACCAACTCTCGCACCAGACGGGGTGGTACACGACGTACCGTGGCCGGTAAGAAAAAGGCGCCCAAGAAGTAGAGCTAGGTCTCACTCCGGGGTACTGGATGCGCTCTGGGGGCCTGGCGGTTAGACTCGCTTCACTAGCATGGCGAGTTTTTTGAGTGTCTGGGAGTCACCTGAAGCGTTTTCCAATGTTTCTCCAGTTTTGATTTTTCCAATTATCCTCATGACATTGTTTTAGCAGCATAACCATGGCCAAACCAACCCGTAAGACCGGTCCTCGGAAAAGTAAGAAAAATATTCCCAGTGGTGTAGCCCATATTCGCTCCACCTTCAATAACACCATTGTGACCATTACCGATCAGGGCGGAGAAGCCATTTCCTGGGCTTCGGCGGGTTCTAGTGGTTTTAAGGGAGCTAAGAAGGGAACCCCCTTTGCGGCTCAAACCGCTGCTGACAGTGCTGCACGGCGAGCCATGGATCAGGGCATGCGTCAAATTGAGGTGATGGTAAGTGGCCCGGGAGCTGGGCGGGAAACCGCCATTCGAGCCTTGCAGGGGGCGGGCCTAGAGATCACCTTAATCCGTGATGTCACCCCTATTCCCCACAACGGTTGTCGGCCACCAAAACGGCGTCGGGTTTAGAGTCAAAAAATTGGTTGCAACACTGGTGACTAGCACCAGAGGTTGATAGATTACCAGATTGGTTTGCTAGGGTTGGTTGGGCGTTCAGGTTGAAGGGAGACGTTACTGTGACACACTTTCATGTAGATTGCGTGGAATCCATCGTAGAGGACGACCAGGGACAGTATGGCCGCTTTGTGATAGAACCCCTAGAGCGTAGCCAGGGCACGACCGTTGGCAATGCCCTACGCCGGGTACTACTGTCTAACCTGGAGGGAGTGGCAATTACTGCGGTGAGAATTGCTGGAGCAACCCACGAGTTTTCTACGATTACTGGGGTGCGGGAGGATGTGCTGGATATTCTTCTAAACATGAAGGAGATTGTCCTGCGTAGTTATTCTAACCAACCCCAAATCGGTCGCTTGATGGTACAAGGCCCTGCCCGGGTGACGGCTGGCCACTTTGATTTGCCCTCCGAAGTTGAGGTGGTAAATCCAGATCAGTACGTAGCTACCGTGGTGGATGGTCATACCCTGGAGATGGAATTTCGCATTGAACGGGGTCAGGGCTACCGGGCCATTGATCGCAGTAAAGATGATGCCACTGCCCTGGATTTTATCCAAATTGATGCGGTATTTATGCCGGTGTGCAAGGTCAACTACGTGGTGGATGAAGTGGTGGTGTCTGGTTCCATGCAGAGGGACCAGCTCACCCTAGACATCTGGACCAATGGTAGTATTACTCCCCAGCAGGCCATTAGTCAGGCCGCTCATATTTTGGTAGACCTATTCGTGCCCCTTAAAGATGTCACCCTGGAACCTAAGTTTGACGAAGAGGTACGGGAGGAAGATCCTAATAATCAAATTCCCATTGAAGAGTTGCGACTCTCGGTGCGAGCTTACAACTGCCTGAAGCGGGCTCAGATAAATTCTGTAGCCGACCTACTTGACTTCAGTCAAGAGGATCTACTTGAGATCAAAAACTTTGGACAGAAGTCTGCCGAAGAGGTAATCGAGGCACTACAGGAGCGCCTGGGCATTACCCTGCCTCTAGAAAAGGCATCCAAGTCAGTTTAGCTTTGTCTGAATTCTCGATTGATTTTTTATTGTTCAACCCCTTAGGAACCATGCGCCACCGTTGTCGAGTCCATAAATTAGGCAAGCCTGCCGATCAACGTAAAGCCCTGTTGCGGTCCCTCACCACCGAACTGATTCGTCATGGGCGAATTACCACCACCAAGGCACGAGCCCAAGCGGTGCGGGAGGAGGCCGATCGCATGATCACCCTGGCTAAGGATGGATCCTTGCCTGCTCGCCGTCGAGCCCTGGGGTACATTTATGATAAAGACTTGGTGTATGCCCTCTTTAGTCAGGTGGCGGATCGTTACGGCGATCGGGCCGGAGGCTACACTCGCATTGTTAAAACCGTCCGTCGGCGAGGTGACAATGCCGAAATGGCGATTATTGAGTTGACCTAAGCAGTTGACCTAAGCCCTATCTGAATGGCCTCGCCGATGACCAAGCCCTCTCCCATACAGCACCATTTGACCTCCGCCAGGCTGGAGACTCACCAGGTTACCCAACGGGTAGCCCTGGTGGTGCAGTATATTGGCACCCATCTTCACGGCTGGCAATGGCAACCCAACGGCCGCACCGTCCAGGGGGAATTGGAGCAGGCAATTCAATCGGTACTGGGTTATTCGGTGCGCCTAAGTGGCGCTGGTCGCACCGATAGGGGGGTACATGCGGCGGCTCAGGTAGCCCATTTTGATGCTCCCGCCTTGATTCCGGCCCACCGCTGGGCTGATATTTTGAATGCTCGTCTGCCCCAGGACATTCTTTTACGAGCGGCAACGGTTGTGGATCACCAATGGCACGCCCAGTTTTCCGCCCAGTGGCGACGGTACCGCTACATCTTTTATACTGGGCAATGCCCTAATCTATTTATCCGCCCCTTTGTCTGGCATTACTATCACCAATACCTGGACCAGAGTAAAATGCAGGCGGCCCTTGATCCGATGGTTGGGCACCACGATATGGCAGCCTTTCATCGGGCTCGGTCGGGGCGTTCCCATTCCTGGGTGGAAATTCAGGCCGCTGAATGCCGCCGCCAAGCCGATTTTCTCACGGTGGAACTGCAGGCGAAGGGGTTTTTATACGGTATGGTCCGGTTGATCATGGGTCTCCTGGTTAAGGTGGGCACCGGAGAACTGCCAGGTGAGGAATTCGAACGCCTCTGGCGAGAGCGCCAGCGGCATCGGGTCAAATATTCAGCCCCCGCCCAAGGGTTGTGTTTGCTGCGGGTCGGCTATGATCCCCTACCCTTTCCCCAGGAGGTTTGGTTTGACGCCCAGCCACAGTTTTACCTGGGGGCTTTAGCAGCCTAGGCTAGTGCTGAGTTGAATGTTAGTTTGCCAGAGAAAGACGCTCAAGGATTACGGATGTGAATGCTATGACAACGAAGACCTACGTCCCTACCCAAGGTTCCATTGATCGGCAATGGTACGTGATCGATGCCGATGGTCAGCGCCTGGGTCGGCTGGCTACGGAGATTGCCACCGTACTGCGGGGTAAGAATAAGCCCAACTTCACCCCCAACATGGATACGGGGGACTTCGTCATCGTAGTGAATGCGGAAAAGGTCGTGGTTACGGGCCGCAAGAGCACCACCAAACTCTACCGCCGTCACTCCGGTCGGCCCGGTGGCATGAAAACGGAGACCTTCGACAAGCTCCAGGCCCGGATTCCTGAACGCATTATTGAGCACGCGGTTAAGGGAATGCTGCCCAAGACCACCCTGGGACGTCAGCAGTTTACCAAACTCAAGGTTTACGCCGGTCCCAGCCATCCCCACCAGGCTCAAACCCCCCAAGTCCTTGTTGTTAATACTATTCCCGGAGAGTCAAACTAATGCAGGCGATCAATAAGTCAGATCGGGCCGTGTATTGGGGTACTGGTCGTCGTAAGTCGGCCATTGCCCGGGTGCGTTTAGTCCCAGGTACGGGCCAGTTACTCATTAATAAACGTCCTGGGGACGATTATTTACAGTTCAACCCCTCCTATCTCATGACCACCAAAGCTCCCCTGGAGGTGTTAGGGTTGGAAAATGACTACGACATTCTGGTTAATGTCAAGGGAGGCGGCTTGACTGGTCAGGCCGATGCCATTCGCATGGGGGTAGCTCGGGCCCTCTGTGAACTTGACCCAGAAAATCGTAAACCCCTGAAGGTGGAGGGATACCTGACCCGCGATCCCCGAGCCAAGGAACGGCGTAAGTATGGCTTGAAGAAGGCTCGTAAAGCACCTCAGTTTTCCAAGCGTTAGCATGACCCTAGGGGTTAGTTATTTTTTTATTTCGCACATTTCTTACCTACCATGGCAAAGTCTGACATTCACCCCACCTGGTATTCGGAAGCTAAGGTCTACTGTGACGGCCAGGAGATCATGACCGTTGGATCGACAAAACCAGAACTCCACGTTGACGTTTGGTCTGGCAACCACCCCTTTTACACCGGTACTCAGAAGATTATTGATACCGAGGGCCGGGTGGAACGGTTCCTGCGCAAATACGGCATGAGCGAGAAGAAGGAAGGCTAGGGGTTAGTTTTCCATCACCTCCAGCTTTACCGGCAAGCTAATTTCTATTAACGCCGTAGCCAGACGCAAGGGGGCGGCGGTGAGGCCGAACCGCTAACCGGGCCTCGCTATTGCCGATTCATCTTGCCTTGAGCATTATGGCCAGAGCTCTATTAACCTGGCAGGTCTCCCCTCAAATCTATTTCCTATTCCCCCGCTGACACCCATGGCTGAGGCCTATCTGATCGAAAAGCTAAACTCCGTCGAGCAGACCTTTCAAGAGCTTACCCGACGGTTAGCCGATCCGGATGTTGCCCAAGACCCGGACGAGTTTCAGCGGATCGCCAAGTCCCGTTCCTTCCTGGAGGAGACGGTGATTTCCTATGGTGACTGGAAGCAGACCCTAGCAGAACTGGCGGGGGCCAGGGAAGTCTATCGGGAGGCTAGTGCGGATCCGGAGTTAAGGGCCATGGCCTCCCTGGAGGTGGAGGAGTTGCAGCAGCGGTTGAATACCTTGGAAAGCAAGCTCAAGGTGCTACTGCTGCCTCAGGACCCCAATGATGACAAGAATATTATGTTAGAAATTCGAGCCGGCACCGGGGGCGATGAGGCCAGTATCTGGGCTGGCGACCTGGTTCGCCTCTACTCCCGCTACGCGGAAAAGCAAGGCTGGCGGGTGAAGTTGCTGAGTGAGTCGGTGGCGGATATGGGTGGGTTTAAAGAAGCCATCCTGGAAATTGCCGGCGATCGCGTCTATAGTCAGTTAAAGTTTGAAGCCGGAGTACACCGGGTGCAGCGGGTGCCGGTGACGGAGGCCGGTGGTCGAGTGCATACCTCCACCGCTACGGTGGCGATCATGCCGGAGGTGGACGACGTAGAGGTGGAAATTGACCCCAAGGACATTGAGCTCACCACCGCCCGTTCTGGCGGGGCGGGTGGCCAAAACGTCAACAAGGTAGAAACCGCCGTGGACCTGTTCCATAAACCCACGGGCATTCGAGTATTTTGCACCGAGGAACGGTCCCAGTTAAAGAACCGGGAACGGGCTATGCAGATTCTCCGGGCTAAGCTCTACGAGATCAAGCTGAGGGAGCAACAGGAAGCGGTGACCACCATGCGGCGCTCCCAGGTGGGTAGCGGGGCCCGTTCTGAAAAGATCCGCACCTACAACTACAAAGATAACCGGGTGACCGATCACCGGCTGAACCAAAACTTTACCCTGACCCCCGTTCTGGAGGGGGATATCGAGGACCTGATCCAGTCCTGCATTAGCCGTGACCAACAGGAACGGTTAGAGGAGCTGGCTGCTGAGTCCTCAGCGGTTTAGCCCAATTGGCCTATTTAGGGACATTTAGGGACCGGAGCAAGCCCCTTCGCTAGCGGATCAAAGACGATGATATCTGCTGGGTTTGACGCTGGCGATCAGCAGGCAAATAATACCGATGTTGATGCAGACATCGGCAATATTAAAGATTGGAAAGCGAATTAAGCGAAAGTCGAGAAAATCAATGACCTCACCGGCTACCAGCCGATCGATGCCGTTGCCCAGGGCGCCGCTGAGGATTAAACCGTAGCCCACCTGTTCCCAGCGATCGCGCAGGGGCGTGGTTAAGGCCATGCCAATCAAGCCCAGACTCACCGCCATGGACAGCCATTTTAGCCATTCCCCATTGTCACTGAAGAGACTAAAGGCAGCGCCGGTATTGGTCACGTAGGTGAAGTGAAAAACCCCGGGCCAGAGGGGAATTGAATCGGGCGGTACGGTGAGTTCAAAGTTTCGAGCCACCCAGGCTTTAGTTAACTGGTCAAGGCTGAGGCCAATGATGGCGGCGAGCCAAAGGAAACGGTTGCGCAGACCCATGGATTTAATAAAAAAGTGCACGCCGTAGGGCCAGAGATAACACGGCTACGGCACAGACCAAAACCAGATGACCCGGTATGGCCAGGATGGAATAGTTGAAAAGAGCCTCCCCGTAGGCGGAGGCCCCCTCTAGCCAGCCCAAGGGCACAGCAAGGGTTAAGTAAACTATACCAAACCCGTGGATCAGCCCTAGCCCACAGAGGGCACTAAAGGCCAGGGTTTCCAGGCTAGGGGGCCAGAGAAAGGCGAGATAGCCAGCCAGCCAGCCCGCCGGTACAAACCCCAATAGGTAGCCAAACCCGGGCTCCCGCAGGTAGCTCAGCCCTCCCCCCTGGGTAAAGACCGGTAGGCCAAAGGCCTGAAATAGGGCTAATCCGAGCACCAGGTAGGCCATCTGGGCCAGGGCCGCTGCGGTTTTGCCCCCCACACAGCCGGTCAGCAAAACCGCCCCCACCTGAAAGGTCACCCCCAGGGACAACACCTCGCTAACCCCATGCCGCCATAGCCAGCCGGGGTTTAGGGTAAAGGTTTCCATCCAAGTCCCCAGGATGGTTAGCATCAGGCCAATAAAGGCCCAGAGCAATTCAGAGGGGGCTAGCATTAGCGATCGCTTCACCATGGCTGCCCCCTATTACCTCTATTAATTGGGCCAGGGTATGACAATCTAATTCTCCGGCGCATACAGGTTCGGGAAAGGAAAAGGCATTCAATAGGGCGGGATGGATTTCACCAAACTCTCCTACGGGTTCACCCCGGACCAGGATCCGGGCAGACCGCCCTGGGATATAGTAGGGGGCTTCACCGGTAGTCAGGATATAGTCACAGCCCAGGGCCCTCAGCAGGGTCTGCAGGTAGGCCTTGGCGGTGCTAAAGGAGGCCCGAGCATCCAGGCTGGCAAAGCCCCAATGTAACCGTTCCCGCACCTGGTTAGGATCCACGTCCTTTGCCGCTTCACCAAGGTTGGCATCCATGGGCGTCACCTCCACCTGCACCACCTCACCAATCTCATAGATATTAATCGGCTTAGGCAGATTGATGTTGCGAGTAAGGATATCCAACAATCCCGCCAACAGGGTAGGGCGGGTCGCACTATGGGTCCGACTTTTGGCGTTGCTGGTTTGTAGATAGGGGTAACCAAAGTGGGTCAGCAGGCCAGGATCGGTGAGAATATAGCTTTTCACCTCCATCAACCCGAGGCGCTGGGCTAGATCCCCCAGGCGCAGGCCCAACTGGGGCAGGGGGGCGGCCTGGCCCAGGTGAAACTTCACCGCCAGCGGCTCCGCCTGCAGACTTTCCATACCGAGGGCCACCAGCAGGTCACCGGCGATATCCACCTGACTGAGGATATCAGTGCGGTAGGTGGGCACGTAAACCTGGTCAGTACCGCTCACCTCCAGATCCATACGGGCCAGAATGGGACCTAACTGACCCTTGGGGATAGCGGTGCCAATAATTTCATTCAAAAATCGGGGGGAGAAGGTCACCGGACGGCGCTCCAGGGCTGGGGTAACCAGGCTGCCTGTGGGATGCTGAATGGTGACGGTTTGCACCTGAGCCCCCGTATCCAGAAAGTTGTGGGCCAGAATGTTGAGGGTTTCCATCACGGTCTGGGCCAAAACACCGGTGACGTCAATCAACAGGTTTGTGGTGGTGGTGGTCACCTCCCCCACCCCAGCGGCATTGATAATCGGGGGTAGGGAGAGTACCGTCCCCTGTTCATCCTGTAAAACTGGAACCTGGGCATGGCCCGCCAGGGTTTGGCCGTAGAGCTGACCGGCCGGGTGGTGAGTGAGAATTTGGCTTGCCGTCATGGGACCTGGGCTGTGTAGGGGGGTAAAGCACACCTGCTCCGGAGGCAGGGCCCGGTAGGTGAGGTTCCCCACCACCTGGCTAAGGTCATAAACCCCAATGGCGATCTTGCGCCGCTGCCGACCAAAGGTCTGGGTCACCTTTTCTTGAAACTGCACCAGCACCTCCAATCCACCGTCCCCCAGGTCGGCCTGACGCACCACCAGGGCCGCCAGGTGGGGACGGATGGGAAGCACCGCAGGGTCTACGGTCACCTGGCGGCCGGAGTCGGATAGGGCAGTTACCCGGGTGGGTTGCTGACCCTGGTAAATGTTCAGGGCCCGGGTAAAGCCCTCGGCGGCTAGCAGATCGGGGCGCTCAGCGGTGACCTCCACCACCAATGTCTCCCCCTGCAAGTTAGCCTCAAGACCGTAGTCAAAGGCCAGGCGCATCAGATCGGCTGGGGCAATCGGGGTGAGGCGCTGCAGATAGGCAAGGGGAAAACTAACGGTGGGCATGGGGCGACAGGATTAACAGGATTAATAGGAACCATGGTCACTACAGCGTGGCGCTCTGGGCCTCCAGGTCGATGCCCAGTACCTGGGTATAGGCCCCGCGGGCCTGGGTAACCCCAATGGTGCGCTGGGAGGCTTCGATCATGGGACGGCGTAGACTCACCACAATAAACTGGGCTTGCTCCGCCTGGCGTTTAATCATCCGGGAAAGGCGCTCAACGTTAGCCCCATCCAGAAACATATCCACCTCATCAAAGGCATAGAAGGGGGACGGACGGTAGCGTTGCAGGGCAAAGATAAAACTGAGGGCCGTCAAGGACTTTTCCCCCCCCGACATGGAGGCTAGACGGCGCACCGGTTTTCCCTTGGGGTGGGCGACCAGGTTCAGCCCCCCATTAAAGGGATCCTCCCCATCCTCCAGTTGCAGGTGCCCATCGCCATCGGAGAGTTCGGCAAAGATGGTCTGGAAGTTTTCATTGACGGCATCGTAGGCTTCCTGGAAAGCTTTGCGCCGCAGGGTGGTAAAGGTTTCCACCCGCAGCAATAGTTCCGTCCGTTCCTCCTCCAGGGTGGCCAGTTTCTGGCTGAGGTCGGCCAGGCGATCTTCGGTATGCTGGTACTCCTCCAGGGCCAGCATGTTGACGGGCTCCATGGCCTCCAGGCGGCGTTGCAGCGATCGCAACTCCCGGTGCAGATCCTCCAGATTCAGATCCGCAGGAATCTCCGGTAGGGGGTCGGGTAACTCCGCCCCCTGCTGCTGCACCAGAGCCTCCGCCTCCGCTAGCTGGTGACGCCGTTCCTGTTGGGTCTCCAGCAGTTTCTGGCGCTGCCACTCCTGCTGCTGGATTTGGGTGCGCTGCTCCCGCAGGCGCTGTTCCAGCCGGTCCCGGCTGGTCTTTTCACTGGCCAGGGTTTGATCCAGCACCGCCATGGCCTGCCGTAGTTGGGTGATGTCCTGGTTAAGGGTGGTCTGTTGCTCCTGGAGTTGGGCAATCTGTCGTTGGCGATCGCCCTGCTGCCCCTGCCAGGTAAGGATATTTTGCTGGGCCTGCTGGATGGTCAACTCCAGCTGCTGCTGCTGGGTTTGCTGCTCTTGCAACCGCCGCTCCGCCCCCTGGAGGGCGGTTTGAGCCGCCGCCAGATCCTGCTCTAGCTGGCTGACCGCCGCCTGGGCGGTTTGCCACTCACTGTGGGTTTGGGACTGCTCCAGGGCCCCCAGGGCGGATCGGGCCTCCGCCAGGGCCGCTTCCTGGGCGGGCAGGGTTTGGGCCAGGCTGTGCAGACGTCCCTGGGTGGCATCCCGTTCCTGGTGGGCCTGGGTGAGTTGGGTGGTTATTTGGTGGCGACGTTGATCGAGCTGCTGTTGTTGGGTTTGCTCCTGTTCCCCCTGCAGTTGTAGTTCCCGGTGCCGCTGCCGCTGGCTGATCAAGGATTGGCCCAGGCTTTGCAGGTGATGGCTGAGGTCCTCCAGCTGGCGATCGCAGCGCTCCAGCATGGCCTCAATTTCCGTTAGTCGCTGGCGCAGGGCCTGGGCTTCCTGGGACTCCGCCGGCTCCACCGTACCAAAGTGGAGACTGCCGGAACGGGGAGATAGGGTACCACCGGTCATGGCACCGCTGGTTTCCAGCACCTCCCCCGCCAGGGTGACAATCCGAAACTGGCCCAAATGGGAGCGGGCTAGCTCCAGGCTGTCAAACACTACGGTATTGCCAAAGGTATAGGCAAATATATCCCGATGGCGAGGCTCACAGTCAATCAAATTAACCGCGTAGTCGAGCCAGCCCTGCGGGCGTTGCCAGGCGGGTAGGGGGTTAAACTGGGGAGGACGAATTTTATTCAGGGGTAAAAAGGTGGCCCGACCGGCCCGCCGTTGCTTGAGAAACTCGATACCCTGGGCCGCCACCCGATCGCTCTCCACCACCAGGTAACCCAGTCGGGCCCCGGCCGCCACCTCTAAGGCCACCTGATAGCGCGGATCTACCTTGCCCAACTGGGCCACCAGGCCGTCAATGCCCTTAATACCGCTCTCCAGCAGGACCTTGGTGGCCTGGGTACCCTGGCTTTCCGCCTGGGCCTGGGCCTGGGCCTCCAGGCGATCCAACTGGCGTTGTTTATCCCGTTGCTCCTTTTGCAGGCGGGTTTGGGTGTCCCGCTGTACTGCCAACTCTGCCTCCGCCCCGCTGATTTTGCCCACCAGGGTCTGAATTTCCGCCTCAGCGGCGGTGATATCTGCCCCCCGGTTGGTGGGGGCCGTCGCCGTTGTAGCCTCCAACTCCTGGAGTTGTTCTTGCTGGGCCTGGATCTGCTGTTCTAACTGGTGCAGGCGCTCTTGCAGACGAATCTGTTCCGCCCGTTGAGGTTCCAGGTCCGCCAGTAGGGACTCGAGACGATGGCGCATCTCGGTCTGTTGCTGCACCCAGGCTTGAGAGCTGGCGGCAATCTCCTGGGTGGCGCGGCGACGCTGATCCAGGGCTTGCTGCACCTGATCCCGGTTTTGGGCCAGGGACAGGATCTCGGCGTGGGTCTGGCCAGCGATGTGCTGCTGTAGCTTAGCCAGGTCTTGCTGTTGCTGTTGCAAGGTAATCTCCGTATCTCGCAGCTGGGCGGCTAGCTGGTTAGCGGCCTGGCGTTGGTCCTGCTCCTGCCGCTGCAGCTGGCGCAGCTCGGCCTCCTGGTTGGCTACCTGGCTCTGCAGGGCCAGGTGCTCCTCCTCCCCCAGGGCTTTGATACGGCTGTTGAGGGCGGTCAACTCCTGATCCAGGGCGCTGAGGCTGGCCTGGCCCTGGGTCAGGGCGATCGCCAATTGATCGGCCTCCGCTGCGCCCTGCTGCAGGGCACCCTGCAGGTGAACAATCAATTCCTGTTGCTGTTGCCAGAGCAACACCGCCTCCCACTGGCTTTTAGCCTGAAAGGTGGCCTTCAACTGTTGATACTTTTCGGCCTTTTGCCGGTCCTGGGCTAAACGCTCCAGTTGGGCCTGCAGCTCTCGTTCCACGATGCGGAAACGGTCTTCGTGATCCCGCACCGCCTCTAGCTTGCCCCGGGCCTGATCGATTTTGCGATCGAAGGCCGCCACCCCGGCCAGTTCGTCAATAATTTCCCGCCGCTCCCGGGAGTTCATGGAGATAATCCCGGTGACATCCCCCTGGAGGACCACGTTATAGCCTTCGGGATAGATATGAAAGCGCTGTAGCTGTTCGTGGAGATCGTTGAGGGTGCAGGGTTCACCGTTAATGTAGTAATTAGAGGTATAGGTACCCTGGCTGGTCACCCGCAACCGCCGGGTCACACTCCATTCCCGGGACATCGGCAAGGGTACCACCTTGGCCGTCACCATAGCCGGGCGATCGCCCTGGGAGTCCTGATCATCTGGCTCCTGCTCCCGATCAGGGGGGACACTGCCATCGTCCCCCTCCTCCGGCAGGAACAGATCGGGGGAAACATTGCTCAAATCAAAGGTGACGGTGACACTGGCCTCCGCTGTAGATCGGCGGCTGATCTGGTTTTGATTCACCAGGTCGGGCAGTCGCTCTGCCCGCATGCCCTTAGAGCTAGCTAGCCCCAGGCCAAACAGCAGGGCATCCAGAATATTCGATTTGCCCGATCCATTGGGGCCGGAAATAACCGTAAACCCAGACAAGAGGGGTACCTGGGTTGTGCCACCAAAGGACTTAAAGTGAGACAATTCGACGCGCTTAATGTGCACTGGCTGGCCATGCCTTGGACATAAAACAAGCGTACTATAAGTTTAGCACGGGTTCACATGGATGGGGGATTGTAGACAGGCCGGGGATCGCCGCTAACCCCAGGAATATCTCCGAGAAAATCCGAGTAAAGCACTGAGAGCATCTAATCAATCCCATCTCATCAATCCCATTGAGTTACCGTGACCTATCTACCATGACGTTTTCAAGCTATGTCGCCTAAGTTTAGTGCAAATACAGGAATTTGGGCGGAAGAAATCCATACAGTTAGGTCCAGCCTGGCTTTCAGAACATTCCCGTGACATCTTCAGAGATTACCAGACCCTGGGATTTAGCAAAAGTGTCCTGAGGAAATTCCTGAGGAAAGTTATAAGTGTCCTGAGAAATGTCCTCAGGACATGTTATGGTAGGGGGGTAGAGCAAAAGACTGAAGGGCCCAGGGAGTTGACCGGTCGTGGGGGGAGCATTCCCTACGGCCTGGTTCAAGCCGCCTCCACTGGTGGGTAACGCTCCCCCTGGCCAACTCCTTGATGATCGGAACTCACCCCAGGAGTCACCAAATTCCCAGGGCAAAGCCGATCATCAAAAGCCAGAGTGGTTAACAGTCCATTACCGATTTAGAGATTGGCAAGCAGACCCATGGTCTGGCGGACGCCATAACAAAGCGGTAATGCCAGTGCTAACACCAACATCACCCCAGGAAACAATCACAATCAACCGTTACGTTATCTAGAGATGGGACCGGCAGGTTTGATGGGGCAAATCATCAAACAGGCTGGTCCTTTTATTGTAGGTTTTTCAAGACAGATTTTTCAAGGGAAAAGTGAAACCTTTGTCACTAAAGTTATTCACCAGGGCCGCCAGCTGGCGAGATTCTAGGCAGTCCAACCCTGGCGTTGGGTCGGTTAGGGCTCGAGACCGATTATTTAAGCCGTTTGGTCACTCGCCAGGCCACCTGACCGTTTTTACGATAGCCCGATCGCCTGAAAATAAAGCCCGCCTCAAAGAAACTGTCACCGCTACCCTCAATCTCAGCGGGGGAGAGATCGAGCAGATCCCCTACCTCGGTGGTACTCAACAGCCAGCCATTCTGGGCAGCGGCCTCTAGCCGGTCAAAGTAATTTAGCCGATCTCCGGAGGGCAGGGCTGCCAACCCGTTAAACACCTCGGTGACAATGCTGCGGACAAAACTACCCAGGTCGGTCGGCACCAGGGCAGCGCCGTTCTCGGGGGGAGGTCTACCGTTGCCGACGGGCCCCCTGACGGGGGGGGGCCGCCGTAATCCGCGGGCTTCAATAAACTCCGCCGCACTGCCAGATTGATAGTTGATAAAGGCATGCAACTCATCCATCAAGGCCAGGTCTTGGCCAGTAATAAAGGCTCGCTTACCCAGTCGTTGGGGGGCTATCCCCAACTGTTCCATGCGCTTGTACACCGCACTACGGGCCAGACTATAGCGGCCCTCCAGTTGACTGACTGGGAACCGATCAATTTCCCCCGGATTCATAGTTATCCTCTGGATAGTCCTCAGGATATAACCCTAGTATGGCCTACTTTGGGTTTCCCTGGGTGAATTTCTATCCGCACTCAGAGGATCCACCTAGCATCCCTAACTGACCTCCCCCTGCCCCCGGCGCTTTAGAAACCCAGGAGCGGTGCCACCAGCCTGAATAAAGCGATGCAACGCATCCATCTGTGCCAGGTCTGGAGGAGTCAAAAAAGTGCGCCTGCCCATGCGATGGGGGGTAATGGCCAGTTGGTGAAGGCGGGTATACACCGCACTGCGAGCTAGGTCATAACGGTCCGATAGTTGATTGACAGGAAAGTCCTGGGGAGAGTGTAGATCCATCGCGTCCTCTGGAATGTCCTCAGGATATATTATAGTACACTTGAACTATAAGCTGGCAAGGGATACTCAGGAATATCCTCAGGACAAACGGTTGGGTACTGGGCGGCGTAAATTAGGCGATCGCTCAAGCGGGGGTATTGACGCTATTCAGTACTAGAGTTGACAACGATCTCGCTGTTTAGCGATCGCAGACTGGAGTTGTGGCGTCATGCCCAATTGGGCCTGATCATAGAGACGGTCAAACTCCCGCTGGTAGTGGGCCGCCACCGTGGCATTACGAATCACCAGCAGGTTTTCATCATTGGTCCGATTGGCCGCCTGGCTCCAATTGTGGGAGCCCACCACCACGGTTTCACCGTCGATCACCGCAAATTTATGGTGCAACTTGTCGGTGGGGGCCAGGGTAGGGATTCCCACCGTGGTTAGGGGTTGGGACCAGGGCTGGTTGTGGGCCTCAAACCGGCAGCGTGGATCTGGTAGGGCCAACCCTAGCATATCCAGGGCCTCGCTGTAGCTACGGTAGGCAAAGCCAGGGTCAATCAAGGCTTTGACCGAGACTCCCTGTTGGCTGACGGACTGGATTTGGTTGCTCAGGCCCTGGTCAGAAAACACAAAGAGGGCCAGGTTGAGGCTGTGGCGGGCCCGGCTCAGGGTCCGACCAATTAAGCCATTGACGCTATCGGGCCAGGCTAGGGTACTGGAGGTGGGGGAGAATTGCAGGGCGATCGCCGATCCGGGCAGGGACACCGTCGCCGGTGGACGGTAGGGCTTTTGTAAGCCAAATCGACTATCCAACTCCCCTCCTGGCCCATCCCCCCAGAGTAGATCAAATTCCCGCTCCCAGGCCTGGGCCAGCACCGGGCTCTCCACCACCAGCAGACTGTTGGCGTTGCCCTGACTATCGGGCTCTAGAAAATCCCCATGGATACAACTCAGGGTCCAATTTGCTGAACCGGTGACGACCCGGTGACCATCAATGATCATGAATTTGTGGTGCATCAAACCACTGCCCCGGCTGCCATCGGCGGTATCGTCCAGGCGGGGCACCTGGGCCTGATCAAGAATAGTGAGGGCATCCCGTTGGGCCAGTTCATCGGCGCTGAGCTGGCCATCCTGGTTGACATCAATAAAATCATAGAGAGCCTGGAGCTTAGCCCGATGGTAGGGATCGCGGGCGGTCATTTGAGGCCGGTTCTGCTGAGCGATGGACTGACTATACTGGTTTTCTAGCACCACCCTCACCCGTATCCCCTGGGACTGTCGTTGGGCCAGGGCCTGGGCAATGCCCGGCAGGGTCAATTCCTGCACCGCCACCGCAATGGTCGCCTGGGCGGCATTAATCCCATCGATGATCACCTGCTCCAGGTTGTCACCGTAGCGAGTCATGCCTCGGTAGGGGTCGGTATACACCGCCGCAGGATTATGGTTAAAGTAAACCTGAAGGTAGGGATCCTGGGGTAAAGGGTCACGGGTGGGAAGCTGGGCGGTACTCCGGCACTGGCTACTCACCACCAGCACCAGCAGCAGCCCCAAGGCAAAGCCGATCCCCCAGCCCAGGCGCTTAGATTTTAGTAAGGACACAGCGGCAACAGACTAGCATCCCCCCTAGTCAGCCCCAATGGATAGCCAGGTCACCCGCTTAGATAAAACTTCCGCTAGACAGCGCAAACCTCAGCAGGGGGTTGATGGCCCAATACTACGCAGCTTAGACTAGGCGACCCTTCACCAGGAAGTCAGTAGTCAAAACTCAGTAGTGAAGCGCGACAGGCCTATGTACGCCAAGCAGCACTAGTCAATGCGCTCAATTTGCCAGAGAATTTGATTGCCTTCCCGCCGCACCCGGGAGACCAACCAGTTGCGCCAGGACCAATTTTCACCGCGGCTGGTCACGGCACTGGCATTGACATCCATCAGGTCCGCCAGTTCGGAGCTAGTAATTAAATAACCCTGTTTGGCGATTTCCTCAGCAATTTGTAGGGTTTCCAGGGCGTGGCGAAGACTCTCGACCCTGAACTCACGAGGTACTGACTCGATTGCTTCGCCATTTGGGGAAGTACCAAAATCCGCCATAGGACCAGCCATCCTTAAAAATTTCGATCATCTGAAGAAATTTTAGCGTCTGACCCAGGAGTTAGGCATTGTAATTTAGGCGATAACTGGAAATTTCTATTAAAAAACGAATTGCCTGGTGTTATCAGATGGAAATATTGCCATATCAGGAGACCCTACCCATGACTTAGGTAAAATATCCTGCCTGGCCGGTATTTTAATAACCGTAGTCCCAGCGAGCCCGATAGCCCCGGGTATCAATATGGGTAAACACAGAGGAACTGGCTAGGCCACCGCGGTTACCCCACCACGAATCCAGGCGAGCATAAACATCAAAGCAGCTCACCCCAGGCACAACGAAGTCAACGGCATCCCCGGATAAATGTCGGGATTGGGAAGCACCCCCAACGGCGGCGTTAGTAGCGGGATCACGATACCAGGAGTTGATTTTAATGGGCTTATCCCCGTAGAGATGGCGAATTTCCTCCATTACCTTAGCAACGCTCAAAATGCCGTTCACAACACTGGAATTAGCTGGCTTACGATAGAATCCGGTAGCCCGATCAACATGAAGAGCTTCACCCCAGGTGAAGTTACCGCGTTTACCCGAGAGAATCGGGTTTTGCGGGTAGATCGGATCATTGGAATAGTAGGTGCCGGAAAACCCCGGCAAAGTGAGGGCAATACCCCGGTCAGCGGGGTTTGCAGGTTGTCCAGGATTACTATCGTTGGGATTGTTGCCAATCTCCGTCCCAGAAATCGCAATATCCGGGACGTAGGCATACCAGGTGGTGAGATTTTTAGGCCCCAGAAAGGCTTCCTCCAGGGCAACCTTGACATGGTTAGCTTCAGGGTTGGCGTAGGAGCTGAGGAGGAATATGGTCCCCTTTTTCACCAGAACTTTCTCGCTATCGGATAGCTGGCTAGATTGCACCGGCTTAGCTTTGAAGATAGTGTCACCCGTCACCTGCAGGGTTTGTCGTTTACCATTGACCTTAATGTCAGGGGCGTAGACGAACCATTTTTTCTCGTCTTTTGGCCCCAGGGTGGCATCGGCTAGCTCAATTTCCATGTGGTCTCCGGCTGCCGGTTTACTGCCCAGGAGATTATAGCGGGTGCCATTTTTGACAAATACCTTTTGGTCCGCCGTTAACTGGGTAGAGAGCTTAGGTTCTGCCTTAAACAGAGTGTCACTGACTACGGTGAGGCTAACATTGGTAGTCAGGGCCACATCGGGGGTATAAACAAACCAGGTCTTGTTTTGAGTGTCTGGCAGGGGATTCAACAGGGTGACCTGCCAATGGTTTTTACCCACATCAATGTAATACTGCACCTCAAACTCGCGGCCGTTGCTTACTAATACCTTCTCGGCGTCGGTCAGTTCGCCCTGCTGTTTAGGTTGCAACTTAAAGTAGGTGGTGCTCTTCACCCGCAGCTTGGCCCCCTTGTAGTTGCTATTGCCACCGGTATTCCCTGTACTGCCACCCCCACCGGTAGTATTATCCGGTTGGCTGGGAATCACCCCGGTACTACCGCCTCCCGCCCCCTGGCTGGGCTCGGGCTGCCCCGTCCCCACTGAGACAGTCATGGCCAGGGGTGCATCGGCTCGACTAAACCACTGCCGCATACCTTCTACGTTTAGCACCTTCTCCTTGGGGTTAGTGGGCGAAGGCTTTTTCTCAATGCGGGAAATCCAGTTGTTTCCCTGCATGAGATAAAAAGCCTCGTCGGTTTCCTTGACCCAGGTGCCCATGATTGTTAAGTCCTTGACGATCCCACGCCCCGCCAGCCCAGGGCTGTCAGGAGCAAAGCGTTAATGATTAAATATTAAAAGGGAATGGCGGGTTTGGCACACTAAATCACTGGGGTTGGGTGGCAATGGCCAATTGTACCCCCGGTAGGGTTCTGAGTCGATCCATCACCGCCACCACCCGGCCATGGTTGATGGTTTGGTCGGCCCGAATCAATACCAGGGGGTTACCCCGATCCGCCAGCAGGGCCTGCACCGCTGGCAACAGTTGATCCTCCGTCACCGGCTGATCCGCCACCGATAGCTGGCCACTGGCATCCAGGGTGACGGTAACCGGTCGCTGGGGCTGGGGAGTGGCGGTTTGGGCGCCGGGGAGGGAGACGGTTAGGCCCTGGCTATCGGTGAGAAAAAGACTGGAGAGCAGGAAAAAGACCAGCACCGCAAACACCACATCAATCATGGGGACGATATTGATCTGGGGAGCGGTGTCTGGTTCGTCGGGTAAACGCATAGATCAGGTACCAGGACAGATCGGAATTGATCGCGTTGGCTAGAACCCTTAGGCCCCGGCTACTCGGGCAATTGCGTGGCTAGTAACTGACAGACGTTCTGTTACCAGCTATAAAAACCCTAGGACTGGGTGGCCTTCTGGCTTTCCTCCGCTCCCTGGCCATCGACCAGAGCTATAGCTAACTGTAATCCCTCGGGCCCAATTTGGGCGCCAGCTTGGCCTAAATCCGCCAGAGATTACTCGCGACGTTCCACATAGCCGTAGCCCAGCGCCTCCTGGAGAATGGCCAGCATTCTTTGTTCATCTTCGGAAATATCCGGCTGTTGGCTGATGCGATGGACGGTCTCCGCTGACCGGTTGGATAGTTCACCGAAGAGCAGGGCCTGGCGAATAATCGCTTGCAGGCAGGTGGATCGGTCCTGAAGGGAGGGGTAGGCCAGCATAGGAGTTTAGAAATGCAATGGTGCTATTACTTTCTTCAGCGGCTCAACCCACAATTCCGGACGGTTTTATTTTTTTAGGTCTCAGCCCATAGTAAACAGCACCACCGTCTTACCCGACCTGGGCTGGCAACTGCCATCCGCCGCCACCTACCGATGGCCAGGTAGGTCAGTAGCCAGGGGTAAGTGGATAACCATGCTCCTGGCTGCTGATTTCTGATGCCTAGCCCCGGGCCAGGCTGAGCAGGCGATCGCCCACCTCCGGCAACACCGGCATCACCGATAGGCGATTACCCCGCCGCACCACCCACAGTTCCTCAGGGTTGAAGGTCTGCTTTAACTGATCCAGGCTGAGGGGGTGGGGGAAGGTTTCCAGGTAACCCACCCTAACGGTGTACCAGCGGGGCTGAGCCGGGCTAGATTTGGGATCGTAGTAGGGGTTAGCCGCTTCAAATTGGCTGGGGTCCACCTGGTTGGTATCCACCACCTTCATCAGGCCCACAATTCCTGGGGGCTGGGTGTTGGAGTGGTAGAAAAAGGCCAGATCCTCAAGGGCCATGGAGGTGAGAAAGTTACGGGCCTGGTAATTACGCACCCCATCCCAGAGGGTGATGCCGTCCCGTTGTAGATCGGTAATGCTGTAGACAGTGGGTTCAGACTTCATCAACCAGTAGGCCATGGCCCAGTAGTTCCTCCCATCGGTTTAGATTGGCGGGGTCCATCGCCCCTAGGGTAACCTCTCGACCGCCCCCTGGGCGATCGCTAAGGGTCAGGGTGAGGGCCTGGGGGGGAGGGCTGGTGAGGCGATCGGGCCACTCAATAGCGACAATGCCCGGATCGGTTTCCCCTGGATACCAGTACCGTTCTACCTCAAGGGCCAGCACCTGCTCAGGGTTAAGACGGTAGAGATCCATATGGTAAAGAGGAACCCGACCCTCAAGGTACTCGTTAATTAGGGTAAAGGTGGGGCTACAGACCGAATCAGTAATCCCCAGACCCTTGGCCAGGCCCTGGACCAGGGTGGTTTTGCCACTGCCCAACCCACCCCCCAAAAGCAAAATAGTACCGGGGGCGAGCTGGCTCCCCAGGAGTCGCCCCAGGGCTTGGGTCGCCTGGAAATCCGGTAGTTGAAGCAGGAAGGAGGAACGCCCCATAGTTCTAAATAACCCAATCACCGCACCCGCACCAGGAGTCGGATGCTTGGCCTACCCCGCCAGGGCCTTCTCCAGAGCCATCAGGGCTTCCTGTACCTGATCGGCGGTAACGATCAGGGGGGGCACAAAGCGCACCACCTGGGGCCCCGCTGGCACCAACAATAGCCCCTGGGCCATGGCCGCCTTCACCACATCCCCCGCCTGCACCGCTGCCTGGGGTGAGAGCACCAGGCCATTGATCAGGCCCCAGCCCCGCACTTCTTTTAGCAAGGCTGGATACTGTGACACCAACCGCTGCAGCCCAAAGCGCAACTGCTCTCCCCGCTGTTGGACGTTGGTTAACAGGTTCTCCCCCTCCAGGGTCTGGCAAACCGTTAGCCCCACCTTGCAGGCAAAGGGGTTGCCCCCAAAGGTACTGGCATGGTCCCCCGGCTCAAACACGTCACAAAAGTGTTTACAGAGGGTGGCGCCAATGGGGATGCCACCCCCCAGCCCCTTGGCGGAGGTGAAGATATCGGGCTCAATCCCCAGGTTTTCGTAACCCCACAGGCGGCCGGTCCGACCCATGCCCACCTGCACCTCATCCAAAATTAACAAAATACCGGTCTGGTCACAGAGCTGGCGGACCCGCTGGAAATAGGCCGCATCCCCCGGACAGACCCCCCCTTCCCCCTGCAGCGCTTCTAGCATAATCGCCGCCACCTGGGGTTGGTCCCGATCCAGCTCTGCCACCATCGCCTCCAGGTCGGCGATATCGTTGTAGGTGACGTAGGCAAAGCCGGGCATCAGGGGGTCAAAGTTTTTCTGGTACTTGGGTTGACCGGTGGCGGTAACGGTGGCCAGGGTGCGCCCATGGAAGCTGGCTCGGGCGGTGAGAATGATCGGATTAGCTACCCCCCGACGGGTGTGGGCATACTTGCGGGCCAGTTTAATCGCTCCCTCATTGGCCTCCGCCCCAGAGTTACAGAAAAACACCCGATCAGCGCAGGAGTGCTGCACCAACCACTGGGCCAGGGCCCCCTGCTCTGGCACGTAGTAGAGGTTAGAGACGTGGTGCAGGGTCTGGATTTGCTGACTCACCGCCGCTACCATGGCGGGGTGGGCATGGCCCAGGGTGCAGGTGGCAATACCGGCAACAAAGTCCAGATAGCGGCGGCCCTGGTCATCCCAGAGGTAGCAGCCCTGCCCCCGGGTCAGGGCCAGGGGAAAGCGGCCGTAGGTGGTCATCACAGCGGCATCAAATTGCTCTGGGGAAAAGGGCTCACCACTAGGGCCGCTGAGATGCAGAGACTTAAGGGAGTTTTGGACGAGGGTTTTGAGGCTCACGGCGGGCTCGGGGGTAAGGACTAGATGAGATCGAGCATACCGGAAAGCCCTGGAAAATCAATTCCCCGCTCCCATCCCATGGGCCACACCTCTGAACCCAGGATGGATCGCTCAAAGGTAAGGCGGAGTCAGGGTTTCGGCTCGCCACCGTTGGGTCAGGAGCCTGTCAGTAGCAGTGGTCTAGGGCGGGGGGCGGTAGGTCGCTGGGCAACGGACCAACCGCCGGGAGGATTGGCGTAGAATGGTCAGGTTTTCAGTTAAATCAGGCAAATTCTGGGGTTTTCCGCCATAATACCAGCCTAGATAGGCCCAGACCAGGGTCTGTAGGGCCCCAGCCTGGTTAACACCCAGGTGGGGGGTGATGCGCTGGCTGTGCTCCAGGGGGGTTTCACCGTGGTGTCGGGCCAATCCCTCGCCCTGACACCAGGTCAGCATTTGTTGATAAACCCGCTCCGCTGGGGGGAGCTGACTCAACCGCCACCACTGGTGGACCTGCCGCAGCCCCCGATGGATAGTGGCGATCGCCAGCCCCGCCCCCAGGGCCAGGGCCAGGCTACCCAAACCGGCCCGCCAGCCTCCCCCCAGCCCTGACCAAATCCGGCCCCCCAGTTCCATCAAGGCCTGGATCAGCCCCTGCAAGCCGCTGGTCAAGGGGGAGGGCAACCACCCCGCCAACCAGTGCCAGAGGCGCCGCAGGGTACTGAAGGTTTCGCCGGGCTGGGCTGCCGGCGGTAGCACTTCATGGCCTGGGATAGGATCGAAGCCAAACCATCCGTACTGGGGAAAGTAGACCTCGGTAAGGGCGTGGGCATCGGTGTTGCGCACCACATAATAACCGGTGAAGGGGTTAAACTGCCCCTCCCCAAACCCCACCGCCAGGCGGGCGGGAATGCCGATTGATCGCAGCATCACCGTCAAAACGGTGGCGAAGTGGTCAGGATAGCCCCCCCCGGTGGTGAACAGAAAGGTTTCCACCAGGTCCTGATCGGGGCCAAAGAAGGGTAGGTCAGGCTGTAAAGTGTAGCTCTGCTTCAGGGCCTGGGCCAGGAACAGGGCCTGTTCGTAGGGGTCCGATAGGGGCTTGGGGGAGCGGGCCAGTAGGGCCTCGGTCTGGCGCTGCACCGCCGGGCGAATCCGCTGCGGCACCTGCAGGTACTGCCGTTGCACCGCTGGGCTGTAGTTGCGGCGGGCCTGGCGCAGCGGGCTACGATCACGCTGGGGCACCTGGGAAACCACGGTGTAGGTGATACCAGCCTCCAGGGCGATGGGCGATCGCAGTCCCCCCTGGCTATCCAGGGCTACCTCCCGGGTGGGAAAGTACAGATCCCGGGGTTGGGAGAGGGCCGGCACCAGGTTAGGGAAGTTATTCACCAGGGTGTAGGTCTGCACCACCGGCTGACTCACCGCCAGGCTGGGTTCCAGGGGCAACAGGGTCTGGTAGGAAAACCCCGATCGCTGCAGGGTTTGCACCTGTTCCGGCGATGATAGGGTCCATCCCTGGCCGGTGTAGCGGTCAAAGGCCATCACCCGCCAAAAACCGGGGGCCTGGGATCGGACCCGCATCACCACCTGGGGAGTCATCACCCCCCGCAGGTTTTGATTCATCTGGGGGTTAAAGCCATAGTAGGTGGTGCTATCCACATGACCCGGGCCCTCCAGGTTGCCCCGGCCCTGGATGGTGCCCTGGTTGTCTGCGGTGAAGGACTTTCCTGAGGAGTCCTGGTCTCCCTGGCCATAGGCGGGGTTAATAATGGTGCGACCGGTAAACCCGGCGGGGGTATCGAGGGTGGCGCTGACGGGGAAATTTTGAATTTGGTAACCTGGCAACCGCGGCAGAACCAGAAAAATCACCAGGCCCAGGCAGAGGATTAGGCTAAACAGGCCCAGTACTTGCCCCAGGGCCAGTCGGGGGGGCCGCGATCGCCAGGCCTGGGGAGACAGGCCCAGTCGGGAGTGGTAGTCCAGGGCCAGTACCGGTAGGGCCAGCAGGAGAAACAGCAACAACAGGGGGGCGAAGGTCAGGGTTTGACTCACCGTGGCCGCCACCCCCAGCAGGATCAACCCAATCATC
>Ga0172372_10001124_pt1 | contig 41459 bp, 36 predicted proteins | sample LakKiv5m_2_FD_114544 | JGI IMG/M metagenome (GOLD analysis project Ga0172372, IMG submission 114544) | Freshwater microbial communities from Kabuno Bay, South-Kivu, Congo - kab_092012_9.5m | ecosystem: Environmental > Aquatic > Freshwater > Lake | place: Democratic Republic of the Congo...
GGCGACGACCGAGGATTTGGTCGGGGAAAAGCTCGTCCTCAACATGGGTCCCTCTCATCCGGCGACCCATGGGGTGCTGCGGCTCATCCTTGAGTTGGACGGAGAGGTCATCACCAAGGCCGACCCGGACATCGGATTCCTCCATCGCGGCGATGAGAAGATCGCCGAGAACATGCAATACAACCAGTTCGTGCCCTACACGGACCGGCTCGACTACCTCGCCCCGCTTGCGAACAACGTTGCCTACGCCCTCGCCGTTGAAAAGTTGATGGGCTGGGAACTGCCTGCGCGCGGTCAGGCGATCCGCACGATCTGTTGCGAAATGGCGCGCATTTCCGCCCACCTCCTCGGCCTTGGCGCCTACGCCATGGACGTGGGTGCGATGACCGTCTTCCTCTACACCTTCACCCAGCGAGAGACGATCTACGATCTCTGCGAACTCCTCACCGGGGCGCGTTTTACGACGAGCTACACCCGCGTTGGAGGTCAGATCCGCGATTTGCCCGAGGGGTTTACGCAAAAGCTGTTGAAGTTCTGCGACGAGTTTCTCATCTGCCTGGACGAGGTGGATACCCTCCTCACGCGGAACAAGATATTCCTCGACCGGACTCGCGACATCGGGGTGATTTCGAGGGAAGAGGCGATCGCCTGGGGCCTGAGCGGTCCGAACCTCCGGGGTTCCGGCGTCGATCACGACCTGCGCAAGGCCAACCCCTACCTCGATTACCACCGCTACCAGTTCGACATCCCCGTCGGCACGGTTGGGGATTGTTACGATCGCTACCTCGTCCGCATGGAAGAGATGCGCCAGAGCACCTCGATTCTCCGCCAAGCGGTCGCGGGTCTGCCCGATGGACCCATCAACGTGGTCGATGCGAAGCAGCGGCTTCCCCAGAAGGAGCGTGTCCTGATGAGCATGGAGGAACTCATCCACCACTTCATCCTCATTACCGAGGGGCTCGATGCACCGGCCGGCGAGGTTTATTTCGGCGCCGAAAACCCCAAGGGCGAATTGGGCTTTTACATCCACTCAAAGGGCGGTGGCGTCCCTTATCGCCTCAAGATTCGCGCGCCCTCTTTTGTGAACCTCAGCATCCTGCCCAAGCTCCTCGAGGGCTGCATGATGAGCGATACCGTCTCGATCCTTGGTAGTCTCGATTTCGTGATGGGCGAATGCGACCGGTGAGGGGTCTCGAGTTTTCAGTATTCCGTTTTCAGTCATGCTTGCCGTTCCCCAGGATCTCGAAGCCGAAATCGACGAACGCATCACCCATTATCCGGTGAGTAAACGTTCGGCGGTGCTCCCGGTGTTGCACCATCTGCAACACCACTTCGGCTACATTAGCGAGGAAGCGGTGGAATGGACGGCCGCGAAACTTGGGCTCGAGCCGATCAAGGTTCTTGAGGTCGTCACCTTCTACCCCGGCTTCCGCCAGGAGGCTCCGGGCAAGTATCACATCCGCGTCTGCCGCACCCTCAGTTGCGCCATGGCCGGAAGCTATGAGCTGATGGAGTCGCTCTGCGAAAAGGCCGGGATCGAGCGTTCCGGCGTGACGCACCACCACCCCATCGCGGTGAGCGCCGACGGCCGATACAGCATCGAGTTCGCCGAGTGCCTGGCAAGTTGCGGTTTCGGTCCGGTCTGCATGGTCAATGATGATTTTCACGAGGCTGTCACCGACGCTGATGGACTCCTCAAACACTACTCTTGAATCCTGACATGGCCGCCATCACCTACAAGCGCGGACGCGAACCCCACGGCAAGGAGCACCGGGTCATCTTCCGCAATATCGATCGCGAGGGCTGGGATGCGAGCATCGACACCTATCTCGAGGACGGCGGCTACGAACCACTCAAGAAAGCTCTCAAGATGGAGCGCGCCGTCATTACCGAGGAGGTGAAGAAGTCCGGCCTCCGCGGACGGGGTGGTGCTGGATTCCCCTGCGGGATCAAATGGGGTTTCATCCCTCCGACCAACACCAAACCGGTTTACCTCATCTGCAACGCGGACGAGTCCGAGCCAGGAACTTTCAAGGACCGTTACATCCTTCACCAGGATCCCCACCAGCTCGTCGAAGGCATGGCCATCGCCTGCTTCGCCGTGGGGGCGAAGCTCGCCTATATCTACATCCGCGAAGAATTCCCCGAAGCCGCCAAGATCGTTGAAAAAGCCATCGCCGAGGCGCATGAGAAAGGTTTTCTCGGCAAGAACATCCAGGGTTCCGGCTTCGACCTTGAGATCTACGTGCACCGCGGTGCCGGGGCCTACATCTGCGGCGAGGAGACCGGCCTGATCGAGTCGCTTGAAGGCAAGCGCCCTTATCCGCGCATCAAGCCGCCCTACTTCCCGGCGGCGATGGGCTTGTATCTTTGCCCCACCATCGTCAACAACGTCGAAACGCTCTGCCACGTGAAGCACATCATCGAGATGGGCGGCGAGGAATACGCCAAGACCGGCACGAAGAATAACACCGGTACCCGCATCCTCTGCGTCAGCGGCGATGTCCAGAAGCCCGGCTATTACGAAGTCGAGGTCGGCAAGGTGACGATGGGCGAGGTGATCAACGACCTTTGTGGTGGTCTCAAGCCCGGACGCGAACTCAAGGCGGTGATCCCTGGGGGCTCTTCCGCCAAGGTCCTGCGCGCCGACGAGATCTACACCGTGGGACGCGGCGACGACGCCCGCCAGCTCACGATCTGGGACATTCCGATGGATTTCGACACGATGGCCGCCTGCGGATCGATGGCCGGATCCGGCGGGGTCATCGTGATGGACGACAGCCGCTCGATGAGCTGGGTCCTGAACAACCTCAACCATTTCTACGCCCACGAATCCTGCGGCCAGTGCACGCCCTGCCGCGAAGGTTCGCTCTGGATGAAGAAGATCACGGACCGGGTCGTCGCGGGCAAAGCCTCGCCCAGCGACGTCGACACCCTTTACGGCGTCGCCAAAAACATCGACGGGCGCACCATCTGCGCCTTCGGAGAGGCCTGTTCCTGGCCAACCGAGAGCTTCGTTGAGAAATTCCGCGACGAACTCGTCGGGGATACCAAACCCGAGCTCGAGGGCGCTCTCGTCAACGCCGAAACCCTCACCGCCGCCGCGAGCCTTTGAGATAGAGATGAGCGAAGTGAAACCCGATCTCGTGGACGTCCAGATCGACGGCGTCTGGCATCAGTTCCCGAAAGGAACTCGTCTCATCGAGGCCTGTCGCCAGGTCGGCGTCGAGGTGCCGCATTATTGTTACCATCCCAAGCTGACCTCCCCGGGGAACTGTCGCATGTGTCTCGTCGAGACCGGCCTGCCCCCGCGTCCCGTGCCGGGCGCCGAGCCGGCCCAGCCCGATGAGAGTGGTCACCTTCCCATCTCCTGGATTCCCCGTCCCGTCATCGCCTGTGCGAACACCGTCGCGCCGAACATGGGAGTTCGCACCACCGGTCCCATCACCGAAGGCTGTCGTCAGGGGGTGATGGAGCTGCTCCTCGCGAACCACCCGCTCGACTGCCCCATCTGCGATCAGGCCGGTGAATGTTCCCTCCAGGAATACAGCGTCGAGCACGGCAAGGGCGAATCGCGCTTCCGCGAGCAGAAGGTGAAGAAACCGAAGAATGTCGACGTGGGTCCGCGGGTCCGTCTCGACGACGAGCGTTGCATCATGTGCAGCCGATGCATCCGTTTCACTGACGAGATCGCCGATGATCCCGTCCTCGGCTTCACCGACCGTGGCAGCCATACCGTGCTTGCGGTTTATCCCGGTCGCGAGCTGGCGAACAACTACTCGCTGAACACCGTCGACATCTGTCCCGTCGGAGCGCTCACCTCGAACGACTTCCGTTTCCAGATGCGCGTCTGGTTCATGCGCGAGATCGACACCATCGACGTGAACTGTGCGACCGGTTGCAATGTCACCGTTTTCAGCCGCCAGAACAAGATCTACCGCGTCGTGCCACGGCAGAACAATGATGTGAATTCGGACTGGATGCCCGACTCGCACCGCCTCAGCTTCCACTGGATCGACAGCGATGCCCGCCTCACCGATCCGATGGTGAAGGAAAATGGCAAGCATCGCGTCGCCTCCTGGAGCGAGGCCATCGCCAAAGCCGTCGAGAAATTGACGCCTTTGTCAGGATCCGAGATCGCCGTGATCGCCTCCGCGCGGATGACGAACGAAGAGCTCTTCATGGTGAACCGCCTCGTCAAGCAGCTCGGGGCCGGGCACGTCGAGATCGTGCCACGAATGGGTGAGGCCGATGGTTACCTCATCTCCGCCGACCGCAATCCGAACACGAACGGTGTGAAGCTGGTCCTCGGGCTGGAAAATCCCGGGGGCGGACTCGAGCAATTGAAGTCGGGCATTGAGCAGGGTCGCATCAAGGCGCTCCTCTGCCTTCAGGAAGACCTCGTCGGAGAAGCCGGTTTCTCCGACGAGCTCCTCGGTAAATTGGATTTCCTCCTCGCCACCCATCCCCTCGCGAACCCGACCACCGGCCTCGCCGAAGTGGTGTTGCCGGGGGCGTGCTGGGCCGAGAAGTCGGGCACGATGATCAATGTCACCGGACGTCTCCAGCGCCTCAATAAGGCGGTCGACGCGCCCGGTCAGACGCTCGAGGCCTGGGAATTCGTTCGGGATCTCGTCCAAGCGCTCGGCGGTGGCAATGGTATCTATTCCGCGATCGATCTGTTCAAGCACCTCGCCGCCGAAGTGCCGGAGTTCAAGGGGTTGAGCTGGGGTCAGATCGGCGACCTCGGTCTTCCCCTGATCGAAACCGGCGAGACGATCCCCGCCCTCGAACGCGAAAAACAGCGCAAGTCCTCCGGGCTAATCGTCGGCTGACCCTTTTTTGATCGCATGGATTGGCATCTCATCATCGCAGCGGCAATCAAGATCGTGGTCTTCGTCTTTTTCGTGACCTTGCCCCTCGTGGCGATGTCGGTGTGGGCGGAGCGCCGGGTCAGTGCCGCGATTCAGGACCGCGTCGGTCCGAACCGCGTCGGCCCTTTCGGCTTGCTCCAGGCGGTGGCGGACGGCATCAAGTTCCTCCTCAAGGAAGACTTCACTCCGGCGCACGTGCGGAAGTTCTACTTCTGGCTCGCCCCGGCTCTGACGATGGTGCCGGCCTTGCTCACCTGCGCCGTCCTTCCCTTCGGCAGCCAGTTGTTCGGTGAAAAAATGGTCATCGCCGACCTTGATGTGGGTCCGCTCTACGTCTTCGCGATCGCCTCGCTCACCGTCTACGGGATCGTTCTCGCGGGTTGGGCGTCGAACTCGAAGTATCCGTTTCTTGGCGGGGTTCGTTCGACGAGCCAGATGATTTCCTATGAGATCTGCATGGGGCTTTCCATCGTCCCGCTCGTGATGATCTACGGAGACCTCAACCTCGGACGCATCGTCCACGAGCAGTCGCAGAACGGCTGGGCGCTCCTGCCTCTCTGGGGTGAAGGACTCAGTCTGAAAGGCTTCGGTCTCGCCCTCCCGATTTTCATTTCCTTCATCATCTTCACGACTTCGATGTTCGCGGAGACGAACCGTCTTCCTTTCGATCTTCCCGAGTGTGAAACGGAGCTCGTCGCCGGTTACCACACCGAATACAGCTCGATGAAATTCGCGCTCTTCTTCCTCGGGGAATACGCTGCGATGATCATCGGTTCAGGCCTCTGCGTGACCCTTTTCCTCGGCGGCTGGAGTCTGCCCTTCGGATGGCTTGCGCCCGCCACGATCGACGCGGAGGTGCCTTGGTGGCAGGGCCTCATTCATATCGGCGCCTTCTTCGCCAAGGTCATCGGTTTCATCCTTTTCTTCATCGTCGTCCGCTGGACCCTGCCGCGCTTCCGTTACGACCAGCTCATGCGCCTCGGCTGGGTCTTCTTCTTTGAGATCGCCCTCGCCAACGTCATTCTCACCGCCATCCTCCTTTGGGCGCTGAAGTAATTCACCCTGCCTTTTCCGACCTCTTACCTTTCACCTGTTATTCTTACTGCGGCCCTCGGCCGCTCCGAGCCATGGCCATTATCGTCCAACGTCCGAAACTGAAGTGGTGGGAGCAACTTTATCTGCCGTCCTTGTTCGTCGGCATGAAGGTGACACTGGGTCATTTCATCGCCACGCTCACTCGCAAGACGAAGGTGACAATGCAATACCCCGAGGAAAAATGGGATGCAAACCTGCCCGATCACTATCGCGGCGCCCCTGCCCTCGTCACGGATGAACACGGCCGCGAGAGGTGTGTCGCCTGCCAACTCTGCGAATTTATCTGTCCGCCCCGCGCCATCACGATCAACCCCGAGGAGATCCCTTCCGACGACAGGTGGGCCAAGGTGGAGAAGCGTCCCCGCGCTTTCGAGATCGACATGATCCGCTGCATTTATTGCGGGCTTTGCGAGGAGGTCTGCCCTGAGCAGGCCATCTATCTGCGAAAGGACTACGCGATCACCGGCACGAGTCGCGCCGAGATGGTCCACGACAAAAAGCGGCTTTATGAGATCGGCGGCGTCCGTACCGGCCTCGTGAACAAGTGGAACGAATTGAAGTGAAGGAGTGATGGATTGATGGAGCATTGGCCACCAAATTGACCGCCTCAAAACCCAACCAACGTCGTTGACCCCTCGAAAACTGCTCGATGGCATCACTTCCCCCACCGCCCGCATCCGCTCAGCCATGACTTTCCTCTTCTATCTCTTCGCCGCACTCGCTCTCGTTGGGGGAATCGGAGTGGTCGTGTGCCGCAACCCGGTCTCGGCGGCGTTTTCGATGGTTCTCTCCTTCCTCGGTCTTGCCTCTCTGTTCATCCAGCTCGATGCCTTCCTTGTCGGCACGCTCCAAATCCTCGTTTACGCCGGGGCGATCATGGTGCTCTTCCTGTTCATCATCATGCTGCTCGACGTTCGGGAGGAGGAAAAACGCCGATTCCCCGTCATCAGCTTTGCCGGGGCTGGAGCGGTCGTGACCGCTTTCCTCGTGCTGGTGGTTCTCGTCCTCAACCGCGGCGGCACGGCGGGCCGACCCCTGCCCGCCCTTGCGCCCACCGAGTCGGCTCAAAGTGATGTCCATCGGATCGGCGAGCTCCTCTTCGGCACCTACTGGTTCCCCGTGCAGATCGTCGGAGTCCTCCTCCTCGCCGCCACCGTCGGCGTGGTCGTGCTCAGCAAGAAGGAGCTTAAGTAAGGGGAACGAAGCACCAAGAACGAACCATGGAACTCACCCTCAATCACTTTCTCTTCGTGAGCGGCGCGCTCTTTGCGATCGGGCTGGCCGGCGTGCTCGTGAGGCGCAATCTCCTCGTCATCTTCATGTGCCTCGAGCTGATGCTCGCGGCGGCGAACCTCACCCTCGTCGCCTTTTCGCGCTTCAACCTCGTCGATGGTCAGCCCGCCTACGACGCCCACGTCCTCCTTTTCTTCATCATCACGGTGGCGGCGGCCGAGGTCGCCGTCGGTCTCGCCATCATCGTTGCTCTTTTCCGGACAAAGGAGACGACCGATGTGACGAAGGTCAACACGATGAAATTCTGATCGCGCGAACGTTCTCACCATGGATCCCAACACTCTGGCCTGGTCCGTCCTCCTTCTCCCGCTGCTGGTCGCAGCGGCGATCCTGCTCGGTTTGAAACGCTGGTCAGGCCTCTCCTCGCTCCTCTCGACTGGTTCGGCCCTGCTCTGTCTGGTGTTCTGCATCCTCCTCGCGAAGGGCGGGGACGTCGTCGTGGAGACGAAGACTTATCCTTGGATCGATCTCGGCCAAGCCCTCGAGCTCGGCATCGGCTTCCAAGTCGACGGTCTCAGCCGGGGGATGATGCTGATCGTCACTTCGATCGGTTTCCTCGTGCATCTCTTCTCACTCGGCTACATGAAGGACGACAAAGGCAAGTCGCGCTACTTCGCGGGGCTTTCGCTCTTCCTCTTCTCAATGACCGGGATCGTCCTCGCGGACAATTTTGCGATGATGTTCATCTTCTGGGAACTCGTCGGGGTCAGTTCCTACCTCCTCATCGGTCATTGGTATGACAAGGCCTCGGCTGCCGACGCGGCGAAGAAGGCCTTCCTCGTCAACCGCATCGGCGACTTTGGTTTCATGGCGGGGATTCTCCTTGTGTGGATCCTCACCGGATCGATTTACTTCGATGAGATCGCCAAGGCCGTCGGTGGGGTCGGTAACGCACAACTCCTCAACATCGCGGTGCTCTGCGTTTTCGGCGGTGCGATCGGCAAGTCCGCCCAAGTGCCACTGCACGTCTGGCTACCCGACGCGATGGAGGGACCCACGCCCGTATCCGCCCTCATCCACGCTGCGACGATGGTCGCGGCCGGGGTCTTCATGCTCGCCCGCGTCTCCTTCCTTGTCGGCGCGGCGGAGTTCGCGGCCCACACCATCGCCTGGGTTGGAGCGATCACCGCGTTGCTTGCCGCCTTGATGGCTCTGCAGCAGAACGACATCAAGCGCATCCTCGCCTACTCGACCCTTTCCCAGCTCGGCTACATGGTGATGGCGCAGGGCATCGGACCGGTCGGGAGTGACGCCGGGATGTTCCACCTCTACACCCACGCCTTCTTCAAGGCCCTCCTCTTCCTCGGTTCCGGCGCGGTGATCTACGCCTGCCATCACGAGCAGGACATCTGGAAAATGGGCGGCCTGCGCCGGAAGCTGCCGATCACCTTCTGGACCTTCGTTCTGGGCACTGCCGCCCTCATCGCCGTGCCCTTCACAAGCGGATTCTGGAGTAAGGAGGCCATCCTTGAGGCGGCTTTGCACGAAAAGATGACCGGACCCTACGTCATCGCGATCATCGTCGCGTTCCTCACTCCTTTTTACATGACGCGGCTGGTCATCGTCGCTTTCTTCGGCAAGGCGCGGACAAAGGACGCCGACCACGCCCACGAGGTTGGGCCGGTCATGTGGATCCCGCTCGCGCTGCTCGCGTTTCTGGCGATGTTCTCGGCCTATTCCTTTGTTTCCGGTCCGCTTCTTGCGCGCGGTCACGCCGACTTCCATCACCTCGTCGGGCATTTCGGACTCACCGCGATCCTTTCCCTGACCGGCCTCGTTGTCGGCGTCGGAGCAGCGATCCATTTCTACAAGGGCCGGGACAAGGATCCGATCAGCGTCCCTCTCTTCCGAGACCGGTTCAAGATCGACGAGTTTTACCTCGGCCTCGTCCGCGTTTTCCAAGACGCGGTGGCCCGGGCGCTCGACTTCGCCGACCGGTTTTTCATCGACCCGCTCGTGGCCCGTTTCCCCGCGGTGGCCGCTCTTGCCGCAGGTTCGGTTTTCCGCGTCTTCCATTCCGGCAATGTCCAGACTTACGCCTTTCTCTTCGGCGTCGCTGTGGTCGGGGTGATCTTCTACCTTCTCACCTGATCGAATTCTCCGCCCCCTCCCGTTGTGAGCACTCTTGAACTCCTCGTCTTCCTGCCGCTCCTGGCCGCGATCGCTGTCGGCGTCGGAGCGCCCGCCCGCTTTACCGCGCTGGGAGCTTCGGTGCTCGTGCTCCTGTTCGCGGTTTACTGCGCGATCAACTTCAACGCCAGTCAGGAGGGCGGGATGCAGTTCGCGAGCTCCCGCGCGCTCCTCGAAATGCCCGGCTTTCCGAAGCTGAGCCTCGCTTTTGGCCTCGATGGCATCAGCCTCGTCCTCGTCCTCCTCTCCGGCCTCGTCCTCGTCGCCGCGGTTTTTCTGGCGCCAGAGGAGTCAGAGATCAGAGGCAGCTCCCGTCTTTATTATCTCTCCCTGCTCCTCATCGGGGGCGGTGCGATCGGGGCCTTCGCCGCGACAGACTTGTTTTTCCTTTATGCCTTCCACGAGCTCGCCCTCATCCCGACCTTCCTCATGATCGGAATTTTCGGGCACGGCGAGGGTCGCGTCCGCACCGCGTGGACGATCACGATCTTCCTCGGAGTGGGCAGCCTCGTCCTTCTTGTGGGGCTCATCCTCGCGGTGGGTGCGCTCGGCGGCACGACCTTTGACGTGGCCTCGCTCACCGCGCTCGCGAAGGGCTCCCCCATCGGAGAATCGACTCAGGGCTGGATCTTTCTCCTCCTCTTCCTGGGTTTTGGCATCCTCGTCTCGCTCTTTCCTTTTCACAGCTGGGCCGCCCCTGCCTATGCCGAGGCGCCCGCTCCGGTGGCGATGCTGCATGCCGGGGTCTTGAAGAAGTTTGGCCTCTACGGGCTCATTCGAATCGCGATGCCGCTCGCGCCGGCGGGAGCCGACAAGTGGCTAAACCTCGTCCTCGTCCTCCTTCTCGGAAACATCCTCTACATCGGTCTCGTCACGATCGCCCAAAAGCGGCTCGACCGCATGCTCGGCTACTCCAGCGTGATGCACATGGGTTACGCCTTCCTCGGCATCGCCGCGGGCAACGTCATCGGGGTCTCCGGTGCCGTTCTTCTCATGTTTGCCCACGGTCTTTCGATCGCCTTGCTCTTCGGGCTTGCCGGATGGATGCGCGACCGGTTCGGCTTCCTCGATATCGACAAGTTCGGAGGCATCGCCAAGCCCTTGCCGAGGCTCGGACTTCTCTTCGGGTTTGCCGCCTTCGCTTCGATCGGGCTGCCCGGTTTTGCGAACTTTGCGGCCGAGGTCGAGATCTTCTTCGGAGCCTTTTCCGGCGAGGAATCGTCCATGTCCTGGATCCGCTGGGCCACGATCGGGGCGCTCTGGGGCGTCGTCATTTCCGCGGTCTATATGTTGCGTGCCTACCGCAGCATCTTCATGGGACCGAAGCCTGACAAGCTCGTCGCTCCCGCCGATCTTTCGTGGGCCGCGCGCCTTTCTTTCCTGCTCCTTTTGGTCGCCCTCCTCGCGGTCGGCTTCGCGCCCGAACTGCTCAACCAATTCATCCGCCCCGCCGTGAACGGGCTCTTCACCGCCATGGCTGGATGAGGCGGCGGCTGAAAACTGGATCCTGAACCCTGCCAACTTTCCCCATGCCGGTCTATTACCTCGAATTCCTTGTGGTCGCGCTCGGGCTCGTCCTGCTGATGGTCGATGCGTTCGCCAAGCTAGAGGACAAACGTTCTCTCGCCCGGTTGGGTGCTCTTGGCCTCGCCGTGGTCTTTTGCCTCCTCTTTGTCGTGAAGGGTCCCGAGGCCGCGGAGGGCGGGATCTGGCGCTTCTACGCCGCGCCTGACAAGCTCTCACTGTTCTTCAAGGGCCTCGCGTTGTTATCGACGATTCTCGTGCTGATCATGGCGATCGATTACACACCCATCGTCATGGCGCAGACCGCCAATCCTGAAGCGGGTGCCCACCATCAGTCGGGACTTGGCGAGTTCTTCGCCTTGCCGCTCTTCGCCTGTGCCGGACTGATGTGGATGTCGTCGGCGAACCACCTCGTCAGCATCTTTGTCTCGCTCGAGACCGTCTCGATCACCTTCTACATCCTCGTCGCCTATCTCCGTCGCAATGTCGGCTCGCTCGAGGCGGGAGTGAAATACCTCATCCTCGGGGCGCTCTCGACCGGCTTCCTCGTCTATGGATTCGCCTGGCTCTTCGGTGTCACCGGGAGCATGGAGCTGACCTCCATCACCGAAATGCTCGCAAAGGACAGCGTGAACCCGACGGCCGCGCTTTTTGCCTTCGCCCTGATTCTCATCGCCCTTGCCTTTAAACTTGGCGCCGCGCCCTTTCATCTTTGGATCCCTGATGTCTACCAAGGCGCCCCGACTCCGGTGACCGCCTTCCTCTCGGTCGGCTCAAAAGCGGCGGCGACCATGGTCACGCTTCGATTGGTGAGTCCCTTCCTCGCGAGTGCTCCGTTGGTGGGCAAAATCACCGCCATCCTCGTTGTGGTGGCCATCCTCACGCTGCTGGTAGGAAATTTTGCGGCCCTGCCGCAACGGAACTTCAAGCGCCTCCTCGCTTATTCGTCGATCGGACACAGTGGATTCCTCCTCATGGCTCTGGCGGCAGCGCCCCGGGCGTCCGTCGAAAATTCCCTCTCTTCCTCGACGGTGATCGCCTTTTATCTCGGGGCCTACCTCCTCATGACGCTTCTCGCCTTTCTCGTGCTCTCCAGCCTGCGGTCGGCCATTTCCGGCGAGGAGATCGATTCCTATCGTGGTCTCGCGAAGCGCTCGCCCCTCCACGCGGCTGCTCTGCTCGTCGCGATGGCCTCGTTGGCGGGAATCCCCCTCACCGTCGGATTTTTTGGCAAATTCTTTGCCTTCAAAATGGCGATCGATGCCGGGCAGTGGGGGCTTCTTGGGGCGGCTCTCGTCGCCGCGGCGGCGGGTTTCTATTACTACCTCAAGATTGCCGTCTCGATGTATTTTTCCGATCCGGCAGAGGGTGATAACACCGTGATTCGTCTCAATCCACTCACGGGGATCGCCATGGTCGTGCTGATGATCCTCATTCTGGTGGCAGGGATCGCTCCGGGCGTGGTCGTCGGGCTCTTCTCCTGACCTCGATTCGAGTCGGTTTGAAGGTCGGCTCTCCGGACCGGACTTGCCCGACCTTGATGGTTGCGCTAAAATCGCGATCATGAAGAAACTTCCCCGTTTCGGTGTCGTCCTGATTCTGGCAACGCTCCTGTCAGCGCCCGCCGCCCGATCCGATGAGTTCCGAACCCTTACCAACGCGGCCGGCAAGGTGATTCGGGCGAAGATCGTCGCCGTTTCCAACGGCAAAGCCTCGATTCTTCTCGAAAGCGGCCAACCCTTTGAGGTGCCGCTCGCTTCGCTCTCTCCCGCCGATCAGCAATTTCTCGCGACCTGGAAACCCGTCGCCGGAGCCGCTCCGGTGGGTCCTGCCGCCGCCCCTGCCGCCTTGGTGCCGACGGGAGGGGTGACCGCCGACCAACTCAATGCGGCGATCGGTCATGCCCTCTTCGCCGGAAACACCCTCTGGTCGAGTGGGCCCGGGGAGGTCGCGGCGCGGCTCGAATGGCCGCGTGAATCGAAGACCGCGATCGGGGAGAGTTATCGTGCCTACCCCGACGCCGAATACCGCCTCCTCGGGGCCCGTCCCCACTCGGCTGCCCTCTACGGAGAAAACGAGCAGGTGACCGGCCTTTCCATTGTCTACGCGAACAAGGGCGATTCCTTCGGTTCGGCCGGGGGAGGCGAGGAACATTTCATCAAGGGGAAACCCGTTCCCGGTGGCATGGAGGGCGTTCGCCTGATCATGGCGAATGATGCCGAGATCATCGCCGGGAAACTTTCCTCCTTGCTGGGGCCCTCGCAGAAGCAGCGCTTCGGGGAGGGTGAGTCGCGTGTCGACGTCGAGCGATGGGACTGGGCCGGTCACGCCTTCCTCCTTTCCCACGTTCCGGATGAATATGTCTCCCTTGCCGTCCAGACGATCGAGGCGGCGGAAAATCGCGGCAATACCGCCCGCGTCTCTGATGCGACGATCCGCGAGCGGGCCCGCGGGTTTATTGAGAAGCGTGGCAATGGCGACGTCGTCATTTCCAACATCCCCATGGTCGATCAGGGACCGAAGGGATACTGCGTTCCCGCCACGGCCGAGCGCTGCATGCGTTTCCTCGGGATACCCGCCGACATGTATCTGCTGGCAATGGCCGGGGAGACTCAGGCCGGAGGAGGCACCTCGGTCGAACTGCTCCTTTCGAACATTGGCAGCGATATCAAGCGGAAGGGACGCTCCTTTGAAATGGTCGATGGGGAACTGAAGATGCGCGATATCCGGAAGTCGATCGACGAGGGAATTCCGATGATCTGGGCGATGTTCAGCACCGAAGAATTCAACGAGATCTCCACTGAGCGCACCCGGGCGCGCAGGGATTCTTGGGAGTCGCACAAGAACGCCGTCGTTGCCGCAGCCGCCGATCCGAAACTGGCTCCCGATCGGAGCCGCGCCCATGTGGTCATCATCATCGGCTACAACGAGGAGACCAACGAAATCGCCTTCTCCGACTCGTGGGGCGAGCGCTATCTCGAGCGCTGGATCACCCTGCCCGAAGCGGAGCAGATCTCGCAAAAGCGCCTCTACGTGATCGGTCTTTGATCCATCAGCGTCCGGCCGCTTCCTCTTCGGCTTCGGCCAGAATTTCGTCGTCGTGGAAAAATTCACGGGGACGGTAAAATCTCGCAACAATGAGGAAAAGCACCGCGGCCGTGAGCATGAGTCCACTGAAAAACCAGAAATAGGCCGCGCCCTCGAGCTTCACCAATCCACCGACGAAGTAGTCGCGTGAGATCGTCGGACCGGACGCGGCTTGGTCGGCTTCGGTGGGCAGGCCGAGGGCCTCGCGACGGCGGTCGAGCCAGCTGCGTTCGGGGTGAAAGCGGTCGAAGAATTTTGCCAGAGCGGAGGGTGCGCCGGTTTCGGGACGGCTGACCTCGAGGATTGCGCCCTGGTCCCACTTGGTCAGGAGTGCTTTGTCAGGTCCCGCGCACCAGATTCGGGCTTGGTTGCGGTTGATGAGGCGGTAGTGATAGGGATTGCCCCACGGGTCGGTCACCGCGCCGGCCAGAACCGCGCCCTCGGCCTGCGAGGGCAGCGCGAAACGGCCGGACTGAAAGTGTGCCTCAATCCGGCTGAGGATGGAGTCGAGCTCCTCTCTTCCCCTGAAACGCAGGTCGGTGCGTTTGCCGTCGGCGTCGAAGCTGAGGAGGATGTCGTCCTCCGTCCCGACTTTCTCGTCAAAGCCCCCGTGAGAGACCTCGTTGCGGGAGGCGTTCACCTCGGCGATGGGGGTGTCGACCTGGATGATGTCGTTGATCCGCGCCGTGACCTGGTTGCCGAAGGCCACCGCAAAGAGCCACAGGGACATGATGAGGGATTTCATCGACTTCGGTGCCTGCGTGTAGCTGAATTCAAGGCTGACGATCGAGACCATCACCTCGGCGGCGGTGAGGGCGACGTAGGCGACGATCTGCCAGGAGATCGAGGGCGACTCACCGGCATCGATCCTCGTTTGCGCGATCGCAACGAGCACGAAGGATATCACCATGATGAAGAGCCCGATGGCGATCTTGCGCAACGGCGTCAGGGGATAAAAGCGGTCGACGAAGGGGTAGACGACGTATGAGAACAGGGGGATGAAGAGGAGGATCAGGATGGGGTTGAGCGCCTGGATTTGGCTGGGGAGCCAGGTCAACCCGAGCCAGCGCAGATCCATGTTTTCCGCCTGGAGCACCCAGGAGGATCCACTCTGGTCGAAAAGAGCCCAGAAGACCGCAACAAAGGCATAGATCGCGCAGAGTTTGCCGACGGCGAAGAGACCATCGCGGCTGAACATCTCTCGCAGCACCTGAGCGCCCCGCGCCGGGACGTGGACGAATTTCCAACGTCCCATCCAAAAGACGAGCGTCGCCAGAGCCATGAGGATCCCCGGTATTCCGAAGGCCCAGTGGGGACCATGCCATTCGAGCAGCCACGGGGTCAGCAGGGTCGAGGCGAAGGCCCCTAGATTGATCGACCAGTAGAACCAGTTGAAGATGCGCGGGAGCAGGTGCCGGTTTTGCTTGCCGAACTGATCCCCGACGTGCGCCGAGACGCAGGGTTTGATACCGCCCGATCCGATCGCGATGAGCCACAGGCCGACCATTAGCCACGTGCCGGCTTCACCCGCAAGACCCATGAGGGCGAGGGCGCCATGGCCGAGGCAGTAGACGATCGAAAGCCACATGATGATGCGGTATTTTCCAAAGAAAAAATCCGCAATGAGCGCGCCGAAGAGCGGCGTGAGGTAAACAAGCGACACAAAATCGTGGAATCGTCGTGTCGCTTCGGCGTCGCTCACGCGCGTGCCGGCGATGTCTCCCATGATCCAGAGATAGTTCACCATGAAGACGGTGAGAATCGTCCTCATCCCATAGAAGCTGAAACGTTCCGCCGCTTCGTTTCCAATGATGTAGGGGATCCCCGGAGGCATGCCCGTGAGGGTCGGGGGCTGGGTGGCGAAGGGATGACTCATGGGGAGATTCGGTGGGCGGACTTGCTCGGGTGGATCACTCGCCGGATTCCCGGAGCCGTTCGGTCTCCGGTCGCCTTACGTGTCAGAAACTCGCTTCGGCGCGCCGGCGTTCAAGCTCTACCTTCAAAGAGGTGATCAAACCCATTCCAAGGTTCAGTCGCCTGCGACCGTCTTCCTCGCCCAGGCTGCCGCGCCCATCGCGCCGGACCCTTCCGTAAGCTTGGCGGTGACGATGCGGAGGCTCTTCCGATAGGGAGCAAGAATGCGGGCAAGTGTCGACTGGCGCACCGCCTCGAGATAGAGTTTGGGCATCGCCTCGACGAGACCTCCACCGAGGACGATCACATCGGGCGCGAGCAGGTGCACGACCGTCGCGACACCGCACCCGAGAAGGGTTGCGGCGCGTCGCACGATGTTCTCGATCTCGGTGTCGCCGGCGGCGATGGCTTTGGCGAGAGCCCCGCTCGTGATTTTCGAGATATCGGTGCCGCAAGCGGCAAAAAGATTCGGAGCCTGACCGCGGTAGGCGGCCCGGGCGGCCTCGATCGCGATTTTGAGACGGGAGCATTCGGTCTCGAGCGTGGACCCGTCTTCGCCCCGTCCCGATGTTTCGGGAAACAAGGGGATGTGGCCCAGTTCCATGCAGGAGAGCGATGAACCCTGGAGAAGGCGCCCTTCGATCACCGCTCCCGCACCGATGCCGGTTCCCGGGAAGATCCCGACCGCACAGCGGGCACCTTGGGCCGCGCCCGACTGATATTCGGCGTAGACTCCCGCGTCGACATCGTTGCAGATGACGGTGCGGACGCCGAAGGCCGAGCCGAGATGCGCCTCGACCGGCACGTTGCGCCAGCCCAGGTTTGGCGCTTCGACGATGATCCCCCGACTCGGATCGATCGGCCCCGGGCAGCCCACGCCGATCCCGGCGAGCCGGGATCGGTCGGCCCCGGCATCGGCGAGGGCGGTCTCGATCGTCTCGACCATGCGTTTGAGGCCGGCCCGGGCCCCTTTGGCTCCGTGGGTCTTTTGCTTGGCGCGGCCGAGGACGCGGTATTGGTCGTCGAAGACATTGGCGAGCATTTTTGTGCCGCCCAAATCCAATCCCACCCAAACACGCCCCGAGGGCTTCGGTTTGCTGGCCTTGGCCGGTTTCTTGGTGGGGGATTTTTTTGCCGAGATAGCAGTTTTCATGTTCGTGTCAGATAAGACTTCGCTGTCTCGCGCGCCCACTCATCCGACGCCACGATTTCCTCAAGCGACGGGTGACGGAGAGGGCGGTGAAGCGACATCGTCTCGGCGACGGTGTCCCAGATTCCGGGAAAGCTCAAGTGACCTTCCAGAAAAGCGCTCACGGCGACCTCGTTCGCCGCATTCATCACCGCGGGGAGCGTGCCCCCGGTGGTCCCGGCCTCCCTCGAGAGGTGCAATGCCGGAAAATCATTCCATCGCGGAGCCTCAAATTCGAGCTTCGCCAACGTTGCGAAGTCCAGCGGCGGCAACGTGTTGGGAACCCGCTCTGGCCAGGTTACGGCGTATTGGATCGGGAAACACATGTCGGTCGTGCTGAGCTGGGCGAGGACGGAACTGTCGATGAATTCGACCATGCTGTGGATGATGCTCTGTGGGTGGACGATGACGTCGACGCGATCCATCCCGATGTCGAAGAGCCAGCGCGCCTCGATCATTTCGAGCCCCTTGTTGAAAAGGGTCGCGGAGTCGATCGTGATCTTTTTTCCCATCTCCCAAGTCGGGTGTCTGAGGGCCTGCGCCACCGTTACCTCGGGCAGATCGGCCGCCGGGAGAGTGCGGAAAGGACCGCCCGAGGCCGTCAGGACCAGTCTCGAAACCTCTTCGGGCGAGCGGCCCTCGAGGCATTGAAAAATCGCATTGTGTTCGGAATCGACCGGCAGCACCCTTACCCCCTTGCGCCGCGCCGCCGTCATCACCGCCTCCCCAGCCATCACGAGAATCTCTTTGGAAGCCACCGCAATGTCCTTCCCCGCCTCGATCGCGGCGAGGGCGGGTTTCAGCCCCGCGACGCCCACGATGGCGATGAGAACGAGATCGGCCTCGGGCAGCGTCGCGAGTTCGACGAGACCGGAGTCGCCGCTGTGGAGGGTGACTTTGTCAGGCAGGGCCGATCGAACCCGGTCCAAACCGCCCCGATCGTAGAGGCACCCCTGTTGAACCCCGAACTCGGCCATCTGTGCGGCGAGGGCATCGGCACTTCGGTTCGCGGCGAGGCCGACGAGCTTCATTCGCCCGGGCAGATCGCGGGCGACCTTGAGCGAACTCTCACCGATCGAACCAGTCGAGCCTAACACCACCACATTCTTCGGCCGGGAGGGATCGGACATGGGCAAAGTCAGGCGGCGAGCCGGAGGAAAAAGTAATACATCGGAGCGGTGAAGAGGATCGAGTCGACCAGATCGAGAAAGCCGCCGATACCGGGCATGACGTGCCCGCTGTCCTTCACCGCGAGGCTGCGTTTCAGGATCGATTCGGCGAGGTCGCCGAGCACCGCGACGAGGGCGAGGACGAGCCCGAGGACCCCCGCCGAGACCCCATCGAGGAGCGGAACGCGATCACCGAGGAGCCACCAGGCGAGGTAGCTGCCCCCGACCGCGAAGACGAGCGAGCCCCAGAAACCCTGCCACGTTTTGCCCGGACTTACGTGGGGGACGAGCTTCTGCTTCCCGATCGCCGAGCCGACAAGGTAGGCGCCGGCGTCGGTCATTTTCGTCACGGCAACGAGGTGGATGAGATAGAAGCTTGCCGCGGGAAGCCCCTCTGCCGTCGTCACGGGGAGAAGAAAAATTTTCGGGATGAAACCGAAAAGCAGCACGCAATAGACGAATCCGAATAGGGTCGCGGAGATCTCGTCGAGACTGCGGAAGCCCTCGAGCGGTTTACTGAGGCGGGAGAAAACCATCAGGATCAGGAGGGCGGCGATGGCGAGTCCGTCGAGTTCGCCATACCAGTCCACCTCGCAGCCCCAGTGAGGGGCGAAGAGCATCGCGAGGTAGGCGACTGCGACGACGAAGGTCTGAGTTTGGAATCGGCGGAAGCCCCGGTCGCTGAAAAGCCGGAAGTATTCCGAGAGGGCGCCTAGAGAGAGGACGGCAAAGAGGCCGAAGAGGATCCACGGCTGCGAAAGCCAGAATGCCAGGGTGATGAGCGCCACGAGGATAACCGTGCTGATGGACCGGTTGAGAAAGGTGCGCCCTTTCGAGGCGGGGGCCGGACTGGCGGGAGAGGGGGCGGCAGGGTGATCCGTCATGCGGGCGGCGGGGTGCTGGCGCGTTCATCAAACAGGCAAGCCCGCGCCTTGGCAATCGCGAAATGGCGGTAAAATCGAACCATTTTCGCGTTTGCTATAGCGGTGGAACGCCTTGATTCACTTGCACCCTGGATCATCCTGTCCGATCACTCCCCACCTATGTCGAAGAAACCTGTTGTTTTCATCATCCGCGACGGTTGGGGCGATAATCCTGCCGGGCCGGAAAACGCCGAGCGTTTCGGGGACTGTCCGCGCCTCGCGAACATTCCGTTCACCCGCTCGCTCCACGAGAAATATCCCGTGTCCCAGCTCAGTACTTCGGGCATGGACGTGGGGCTTCCGGAGGGCCAGATGGGGAACTCGGAGGTCGGTCACCTCAATCTCGGGGCTGGACGCATCGTCTATCAGGATTTCACCCGGATCAACAAGGCGATCGTTGACGGCGATCTCGCACGCAACGAGGTGCTCCAGGAGGCTTTCGCGAAGGCGACCGGATCGCGGCTTCACCTTCTTGGTCTCGTTTCGGATGGCGGGGTTCACAGCCACCAGGATCACCTCGTGGCCTTGGCCGACGCCGCGAAGGCGGCGGGTGTCCGCGACATCATGGTCCACGCCATCACTGATGGACGCGATACCTCTCCGACCGGCGGCAAGGCCTATCTCGCTTATTGTGAGGAAAAACTCGTCCCCTCCGGTGCGAAGATCGCCACCGTCATCGGACGTTATTTCGCGATGGATCGCGACAAGCGCTGGGACCGCTCCCAGCTCGCGTGGGATGCCATCGTCCTCGGCAAGGGCGAGGTGCGCGGTGATGCGCCCTCGGCTGCGATCGTTGAGAAATATGGCGAGGAGGTGACCGATGAATTCATGAAGCCGCTCGTCTTTGGTCATGTCGATGAGCGTCGCGTGCGGGATGGGGACGTCGTGCTCTTCTTCAACTTCCGCGCCGACCGCGCCCGCCAGCTCAGCCTCGCGTTTCTGAAGGAGGAGTTCGCCGGCTTTGATCGCGGCGGGTTCCCGAAGATCTCGTTCTATACCCTCACCGAATACGACGAGACCTACGGCTGCCCCGTGGTGTTCCCGACGATGGAGTTGAAAAACACCCTCGGTGAAGTCGTCGCCGCCGCCGGCTTGAAGCAGCTTCGCGTCGCCGAGACCGAAAAATACCCGCACGTCTCCTTCTTCTTCAACGGTGGCGTCGAAGAGCCGAACGCCGGAGAGGATCGCCAGATGCTCCAGTCGCCGCAGGACTGCGCGACCTACGACGAGAAGCCCGAGATGTCGGCCGAGGGCGTCACTCAAACCATTCTCGACCGGGCCGCCGACTACGATCTGATTATCGTGAACTACGCGAACCCCGACATGGTCGGCCATACCGGCAACGTGCCTGCGGCGATCAAGGCGGTCGAGTGCGTCGACCGCTGTGTCGAGCGCGTCGTCGCCAAGGTGCTCGAGCTGGGCGGCTGCCTCCTCATCGCCGCCGACCATGGTAATTGCGAGCAGATGATCAACGAGGACGGCTCGCCCCAGACCGCCCACACCACCTTCCCCGTGCCGCTCATCTACGTGGGCGACGATGCCGACCGGGTGGATCTCAGTGAAGGCATCCTCGCCGACATCGCCCCGACGATTCTGGCGTTGTTAGGCGTCGCGGCCCCGCCGGAGATGACCGGGCATTCGCTCCTTTCGCCGAAGTGAGTCAAAGCGGTGGCGTCCCGCCGATTTCATCCGGACTGGTCGGGTAATCTGGCCCGTTCGGGTACTCGATGGATTTGGCGGAGGTTTTTTGAAACGTGAAAGGCTTTCGGGCGTCTCTTCGTAAAGGACGCCATGAAATACCTCGCCCTCATCCTCTTTTGCCTCTGGGTGTTGAGTCACGTGCTCGGAGCCCAGGAGGTCTCTGAAAGGAAGGGTTTCGCCGATCGCTTGGTGGAAGCGGCAAGGCACCGACTCACCCGGACGGTGCGTTACGATCCCGCCTACGTCGTCCTTGACTACCCCGGTGGCGACGTCCCCGCCGATACCGGCGTCTGCACCGATGAAGTCATCCGCGCCTACCGCGCCCTGGGGATCGACCTCCAGCAGCTCGTCCACGAGGACATGAAGTCCGCCTTTGCCGCCTATCCGAAACTCTGGGGTTTGAAGCGCCCCGACAAAAACATCGACCACCGCCGCGTCCCGAATCTGGAGACCTTTTTCCGGCGACAAGGCGCGGAAGTGAAGGGCGGGGAAAAGGGCCGCTTTCTTCCCGGCGATCTCGTGACCTGGGATCTCAATGGCAGGGGACTCTGGCACATCGGCATGGTCGTGGCCGAGGATGCCTTCGTCCACAACATCGGTTCCGGACCGGAATTGACCGAGGGCATCGAGCGCTGGGAAGTGCTGGGGCACTTCCGCTTTCATTCAAGGGAGTGATCGGGGTGGTGGGGATGTGGCACCGCGTGGAGACTTTTGCTCAGGGCAGGTCCGCCTTCTCGGCCTCCTTGACGAACGCATCGATTGCTCCGGCGAGGGGGTGCTCTGCGACCGCCGCGAATTCCCGTGCAACCGGCAGAATCACGACAGGGTCCCGATTGATCAGATCCTCGAGGATGGCATCATTGACCACTTCCGGTAGATCGGTGCGAAGCGCGAGAGGTTTGACCTCTGCGCCGTAGTTCTCGTCGTCGGTGAAGTTCAGCGCGTTCGTCATCGCGTGAGCCCGAGCCCAGTCGGGGGCCTGCTGGTCCGACACAATGGTGAGAAGCTGGCGGCCCAATTCGAGGTCGCTGTAAGAGTCGTCCCTCAAAAGGTCGAGGAGGCGTTCCTTCCATGCCTCGTCCTCTGTCAGGTCCGCCTCGTCCGGCGTTTCCGCAGAAACCGGAGACCCGCCACGGGATGGGAGCGCCTCCGTCACGGTGATGGCCGCGGCCGCCGCCTCTCCGTTCTCTCCGGTGACCGGCTCAACCAGAGATCCGGTGCCCGGTGCCGTGGGAGCGAGAGTCGAGGAGGGCGCGGTGAAGCGCTTCGCCACAAACCAGAAGGCAAGCCCGGCGAGGAGCGCGACGACGAGAATTGAAACGTTTCGATGCTTTTTCATGAGAATTGAAATCCGAGGCGACGGTTTTACCGAGATGCTTCTTTGGAGGGCGCCTCAGCCAGCTCGCGTTTCCTTCCTTGAGAGCTCCAGTCGAGGATGATGTTGTAGTCGAAGGTGCGCTCCGCCGGCAGGGTCGGGGAAGTCTGGTTGTCGATCTTGTCGTAGACGTTGGCGGGCGGAACGATGACGGCGTCTTTTCCGAAGATATAATCCTGATCCTCCACGATGGTCCGGTAGGCCTTGTTCAGGGCGAAAGCGCGCTCAGGGGTCGGCGTGATCAGGTCGTAAACGTCCCGTGCCTTCGAAATCTTTTCGGGATCGACGGACCCATCGGCCTTGAACCAACGGGCCGCCATCTCGTCGTTGTTGCGGAATTCGCTGCCGCCTTCCGCGCGCGTCAGGTAAAGCTCGATTTCCCCGACGGTTTCCCCCTTGCTGGGTGCGTCCGGCATGCCGCGCAGGTCGATGTAGCCCCAGCCCGCCGCGCCGTCGGGCTTGCGCGGAAAACTGAAGGTCTTGTCGATCGTCGCTCCCACCGAGTTGTGACAGCCCATGCAGGAGAAATTCTCCTCGTGGGTCAGGGAGCGCAGTCGTCCTTTGTGATCCTCGATGAATCCCTGGATGGCCCAGCCATTTCCGTTGTCGAGACCGTGATGGCCGATGCCCTGATAGCCGGGCAGGTTCCCCGCCTCTTTCTCATTGGCCTCGAGGTCGTATTTGCGGCCATACATCGACTTCACGTAGGATTTCGCCTTCCACATGTAGCGGACTTCCTTCATCCGGGTCGAGACGCCGATGGAGCCATCTTCCCCGACCCCGATGTATCGCACCGTGTGGAGAAACTCGGTGCCCTCGGGGTAGAGATGGCTGTCGAAAAACTGTTCCTCGGCGGCTCCGACCCAGCCCTTGGCCTCCCGAACCTCCTTGGCAATGGCAAGCTCACCGTCTCCATCGAGGTCTCGGCCGACCGCCTTTTCGTCCACCGGCAGACAGCTCATCGAGTCCACTCCCTTGATGGCCGCCTCGAGGATGGCGAGATTGGCCTTGTAGACGTCGCGCGATTCGACCCCCTCTTTGGTTGAACGAAAGGGCTTCGCAAGTCGGATCATGACATCGTCCGTCGAACCGTTGGTCGGCCAAAACGTGCTCGGGAAGGGCTTGTAATTGAAGGCCACCCATTGGCTGCCATCCTTGGCGAATCCTTCCTCGTCGAACGCGGCCGCACCGTTTTGGAGGCCTTTCAGATCGGGAATGTAGCCCTCGAATCCGGCCTCGCGCAGGCGGCCGGCCAGTTCGCTGTAGTTGTCCTCGGAAATGTAGCGCCGGATCTCATCGTCGCTGATCGCGGCGACGCGGGCGGTGCGGTCTTCGAAGAGATTCTTCCAATGGTTGGTCATTCCCACATCGCTAAAGCTGTAGGCCACCTGCAGGTCGCGGTCGTTCATCCGGTTCTCCCTCCCCGGGATGTGGTCTTGGTGACAGACGTAGCAGGGATTGGCTCGCGCCTCGGTGCGGGTGTAGCATTGGGGCGGCACGACCGCCTCGGCATTAAAAAGAGTGTTGATCGGGTGCGTGTCGGGCACCATCGGCAGGACCCCGTCGAGCGTTTTCAGGTGGTCAAGAAGCTCCTGAAAGACGGGCTTTTCGGCTGAGGGCTTGCGATCCTGGCTGAACCCGGGATCCGCCGCCAGCGAAAGGCAAAGCATGCCGGGCAGCAGGAAGGTCGGTGCGAGCGTGGTTCGGTTCATCGTGTCGAAAGAGGGTGTTGGGTTGTAAGTGGGGGAGGTGTCTCTGGATGCGAGGAAGGGGCGGCCCTATGCAGGACCGCCCCTCGGATTCAAAACGATGCTTTACTCGGATGGCCGGTCAGGGAAGACCCCAATGGCATCCGTGAAGAGCGTGGCGCGCCTCACTGGTTGGTGAGCGTGCGAAGGCGACCGCGCTTGAGCGAACGGAGGAAGTCCTGGTTCGGGATGTTCTCAAGGTTGAAGGTCCAAATCGCGTCACCAAAACCGTTCGGCACGGCGGTGAGATCGGTGCTGCTGGGGTGTTGGACGGCCACGTGGAACTCCGTCGGGACTCCCGGGTTGAAGATCATCCCGGTGGCCTCGGAGCCGTTGACGCGGAGGCTGAGGAAGTGGTCGAGAGACTCACCCACGCCGTCGTTGTCGGTGTCGCGGACGAACCAGATGTCACCACCCGTGCTGCTGCTATTGGGGGCGTCTTCGATGACATAAATGTTACCGAGGGCGTCCATCGCGAGGTTATCGGGGGAGTTGAGGATGCCAGTGGTCGAAGTGAAACCAAGGTTCTTCGGAGTGCCAACGTTTGCACAGTAGGTGCGGACCATGGCCTGACCGGCCTTGAATTGACCCTTGGTGGTGTTGAGGATCTCGATGGAGATCACCTTGGATTCCGAGGTGGTGGCGACGTAGAGCACTTCGTTGCCGTTGGCAAGCTTGCTCACGATCATGTCTTCGGGACGGCCGTAGGGAGTGCCGCCGGCATCATCGGCGGCGGGGCGGCCACCCATGGTGTTGCTGTTGGTGCGGGGATCGTTGGTCGGTCCGTTGCGGAAGGGATCGGTGATGCCGGCGAGCGGCACACCGAGCTTGTCCGTCAGCGGCACCCAGGTGGCAGCCCCTTCACGGGTCGCGGTGGCGTTGGAGCCCTCGTTGTAGTTGTTGGCAGCGATACCGCCGCTGGAGATGAAGGCATCCACCGAGAGCACGAAGATCTGAGCGGGCTTGGTGTAATCCTTGCTGTCGCTCCACACCAGTTTGTAGATCGAGCCCGAGTTCCACTCGTCGATGAAATACATCGTGTTCCGGAACTTCGCGCTGAAGTTGATGCCTTCGTGAGAGACATTCGGGATGCGGTTCAGCTCGCGGATCTGGATGGTCTCGGTGGCGAGATCGGCCATCGGGTTGAGGACCTCGATGACGCGGCCTTCTCCGGCCCACTCTTCGGCGGCGATGATCGTCTGGGTCGGGGTCCAGCGGCAGGGGTCGAAAGCGCCCCAGTCGTTGGCCCAGTTGCCGGTGAGGCCGCCCAAGTCACCTTGGAAAAGCACCTCGGCCTTGTTGGCGTAAATGTCGTAGCGGGTCACGCCGGCACCGACCGGGGACTCGTGCGGGATGAAGATATGGGAGCCGCCCGGGTGGAGGGCGAGCATGTCGAACATCGAGGCGCTGGTGCTTTGACCGGCGGCGCGGACGATCGACTGTCCGGGGCTGAGGATGCTGTTCTCGACTTCCGCGAGGCTGACCCAGTTGACCTGCTCGAGGCCCTCGGGAGCGATCCAGGGAGCGGAGAGTTCTTCAACGGCATTGGGGGCGACAACGGCGGCGGACTGGGTGAGCGGGGTGAACCACGTCTCGGTTCCGGCCTGGAGGACGGGAGCGGCGGCGAGCGCGGCACCCATCATGACTTTGAATTGGCTGGTCATGTTGATTTGGTAATTAAGAGTTAGCGATTTGTTAGGGTGTTTCCGGAGTCCCGAGGATCCCGGCGAACGCCGCCTCTTTTCCCTCATCAACGCCTCTCCGGCACCTTGTTTATGTTGACATTATTGACGCAAGGCGAATTCGCCACGGAGGGTGCACCTTGATCTTGGACGGCAGGGCTCGAGTGAACAAACTGTCGAAACCTTGTTCAGCATCGTGCTTGCGAAGATGTCGATTTCGTTTCCGATGGCCCGGGCTTGGGGAACGGCCGTCGGGTCGCCCCATCGAGCATTTGGGAGTCCCACACCCGCAAGGGCGGTGTCCCGGCTCCGGAATCAACCGATGGGTGGGGCTGCAAGGGGGCGCACAGCCGAGGGAAAGGGAACCCATTCACGGCTCCGATCACGACCTCTTCATCGCCGCGCGTAAGAGGTAAGCCTGAAGCTGCTGCACGTAGAGCTCGGCTTTTTCCCGCTCGCCCGACCAGACCACCGAAAGGCCATTGCGGTGCACTTCGAGCATCAGCGCCTCCGCCTTCTCCTGCGGGTAACCGAAGACGCGCCTCAATACCAGGGTGACAAAACCCATCAAATTCACCGGATCGTCGTAAACGATGACGTGCCACGGGGCGGCATGCTCCGTTTGAGTCTCCGTTTCGTTGAGAGTGATTTCGTGGACTTCCGGGGGCATCCGGTGGGGGCGGGGTTCAGATCGCCCGCAGATGCGGGAGACCATTGGCAAACTCGTCGCGGTCCCGCTCCATCGCAACTCGCACGTGGGGGAGGGTGGCCGTAAAGAGGCGCAGCACTTCTTCGCGGGTGCCGGCGAGGTCGCGATAGGGCCGGGGGAGGCCGGACTCGAGCTCGAACCACGAGTAGGCCGCCAGCGTCGGCACAAGGGGGAGGTGGTAAAGGGCAGCCTGGAGCGCGAAAAGCGTCGGGGTGTGGCCGGGAGTCGTTCCGTTGGCAACGAGGTCGGCGAATCGCGTCCATTGGCGATTCGCCTTCATTTCGCTTTTGCCTTCGAGGAAGGCCGCGGCGGCAGCGAGGCTCCGGGCTTTGGCCGGGGCCTCGAGCGATTTGTCGAGCCGGTGGTCGATCGCCGCGATTTCATCAAGCCGATAGGCCGTGGCGAGCCGATGGACCGTGATCAGCGACGGAGCCAGGATCGGAGCAAAGGTCCGCTCGATCCAGCGATCAACGCAGAGATCAGGAGAGCCCACGCCGTCCCAACGGAAGGTGGCTGGGGACACGGCTTCGACCCCCAACCTTGAGACAAAGCGCGCCAAGGAGAGCCCATCGAGCTCGTCGGAAGCGGCGGCGTGAAAGGTGTCAGACATGTCCGACACCCGGGAAATCAGACGAGCCCAGCTTGCTTGAGCGTCTTGTAGGCCCCATTCTTATCGATCGTCTTGAGGCCCCGTGCACTGACGCGGACGCGGACATACTTGCCGAGTTCGGGAACCCAAACCCGCTTGTCGCGCAGGTTGGGCTTGAACTGACGCTTGACCGTTCCGGTGACGTGACGTCCGATCCCGCCCTTCTTTTTGGCGCGCCCACTGCGATGAATTTTGTTTCCGGTGGAAACTTTTGCTCCGGTGATTTGGCAAACTCTGGACATGGCTGGGATCCGTTTGGATGGTTTCGGGGGCAGGGACTCGCACAGCGGCTTCTGGCCGGGGCGCGACCTGCGGGGCGGGCAATGTCCGCAGATTTGGGGCTTGGTCAAGGAAAAATCCCGCTTTCGGAGACCTTTGCGATGCCAGCGCGACGTCGGCGCGGCCTTGGACTTTCCCCTTGCGGATGGTGCCGGTCGGCTATCTTGTCCCCCTTTTTTTAATTTTTGCAACAAACCACGCCATGAGCGAAGCCGCTTCCGAAAAAAACACCGTCCTGATGGAGAAAATCGTCAGCCTCTGCAAGCGGCGCGGTTTCATCTTCCAGTCGGCCGAGATCTATGGCGGGCTCAATGGATGTTGGGATTACGGCCCGCTGGGCGCGGAATTGAAGCGAAACCTCAAAGACTACTGGTGGCGCAAGAACGTGCAGGAACGCGAGGACATCGTCGGGCTCGACGGCTCCATTCTCACCCACCAGGCGGTGCTCAAGGCCTCGGGGCACGTAGGCGGATTCTCCGATCCGATGTGCGACTGCCTCCTTAGCAAGGCCCGCCTCCGCGCCGATCAGATTCCGGCTCAATCGGGAACGGTCTATCATTTCACGGGAGCGTCTCATGCCGAGTCCGGCTGGAGCGTCGAGCGCGACTACGCCGTGCTCGCCAAAGAGGGGGAGGATGACAGCAAGGCTCGCAAGACGGCACGTCAGTATTTCGCCCAGTTTCTCTCTGACAAGCAAATCTCACCGAAGGCCCTCGAACTGACCGGCGAACGCACCGAGGGCGTGACCGATTCGACCCGTTTCAATCCGGAGAACGGTTCGCTCCTGACCGAAGCTCGGGCTTTCAACCTGATGTTCAAGACGCAGATGGGTGCCTCCTCGGACGAGAACGATGAGAATGCGATCGCCTACCTCCGCCCCGAGACGGCGCAGTCCATCTTCGTGCAGTTCAAGAACGTGCTCGAGACCTCGCGCGTGAAGTTGCCGTTCGGCATCGCCCAGATCGGAAAGAGCTTCCGCAACGAGATCAACCCCCGGAACTTCACCTTCCGCTCGCGGGAGTTCGAGCAGATGGAGATTGAGTATTTCTGCCGTCCCGAGGACGGCCTGCGCCTCACCGACGAATGGCTCGAGGCCCGTCTCAAATTCTACGAGGAGATCGGAATCCCGCGCGAGCACCTCCATGTCCTCGACATCCCCGATGGCGAGCGGGCCTTCTATTCGCAGAAGACCTACGATATCGAATACGAGTTTCCCTTCGGCATCCAGGAACTCGAGGGCATCGCCTATCGAAGCGATTACGATCTCGGGGTCCACCAGAAGGGTTCGGGCAAATCGCTCGAGTATTTCGATGAGGAGTCGAAGGAAAAACTTCTCCCCCATGTCGTCGAGCCGAGTGCCGGCTGTGACCGCACCGTCCTCGCCCTCATCTGCGAGGCCTACGACGAGGAAACCGTGACCGACGAGAAGGGGAAGGAGGAGACCCGCGTCGTGATGCGATTCTCCCCGAGGATTGCGCCGATCAAGGTGGGTGTTTTCCCCTTGTTGAAGAACAAGCCCGAGCTCGTCGCGAAGGCGCGGGAGGTGCAGAAGATGCTGACGCCCTTCATGACCGTTTTCTATGACGAAGCCGCCGCGATCGGCCGCCGCTATCGGCGCCAGGACGAGATCGGCACTCCCTGGTGCGTCACGATCGACTTCGAGACGCTCGGTGAGAACGGCGACGATCTGAAGGACACCGTCACTCTCCGCGAGCGCGACTCGATGAAGCAGGAACGCATCTCGATCGCGGATCTGCGAGGCTACCTGCTCGACCGGATTGCCTGACTTGGAAGGTCCTGACCTGACAGGGCTGGGAGGCGAGGCGTTTAGTTCACCAGAAAGACGTCGACGACGAACCATCCGATCATGCCGAGGGCGAGGGCGATGCGCCCGAGAATCCCGGCGATGCCGCCAACAACGGTGCCGACCGTGGAGTGGCCCGCCTCCTTGACTTCCTTCTTGGCTACGAAGATTTCAAAGACGAAGACTCCGGCAATCGGGCCGATGATGAGTCCGGGAATCCCGAGAAAGATTCCAACGGCCCCTCCGAGAATCGCACCGATGATGCCCCATTTGCTCGAGCCGAACCACTTGGCTCCAAGGGCCCCACTGATCCAATCGAAGCCAACGGAAAGGCCGAAAAGAATGGCGATAAAGAGGATGCCCTGCCACGCGAGACCGGAGGATTCCATTCCCATCGCAAAATAAAAGAGGAGTGATCCCCCGAGAATCAGCATCGTCCCCGGGAGGATGGGCAGGAAGGTGCCGAGAAACCCCGCCACCATCAGGATTGCGACGGCACCCCAGACGAGCGTGTCCTTGAAACCATCGGCGGTAAGGAAGTCAAACGAGGCGGCGGTGACGGGGTGCATGTCGGGGAGGAGAGAGATGCAGAATGGGCCTGCCGTTCAAAAAAAACGTCTCGCCTCGGTATCCGGGCGCGGTTGGCATATGCGGGCGATGCACTGCTCGAAGCTTTCTTCGTTGCTGAGGATGCCGATCTCGACCCGGAGAAAATAAATCGGCACGTCGAGTCGGCCGAGTCTTGGGAAGCGAACCGCGTCCTTTTCCGTCGTGATGATCCTATCGACCTTGGACTCCACGCAGCAGTTGATGAAGGTAATGATTTCCTGTTCGGTGAAGCGGTGGTGATCCATGAAGCGGCAGGTCGCCTCGATCGTCGCCCCGAGTTTGCGGACGCCGTCCTCAAAACTCTCCGGCACGGCGATGGCGCTTACCGTGCCGACGCGCTGGCCCTGCAGGGACTCGAGCGGCAGGGTCGCACGCGTTTCGATGTGTTGCAGGTAACGCGGGCGGTGCTCGCACTCGATGATCTCGGCGGTGCGATTGTATTTTCGGATGCGCTCGATGAGTTCGTCGTTCGGCTCACCGTTGCATTTGGTGATGAAGATGTAGGAGGCGCGCTTGAGGTTCCGGGGAGGCTCGCGCAGGGTGCCGCGGGGGAGGAGGCGTTCGGTCCCGAAGGGCTGCCATCGGTCGACGAGGACGATGTCAAGCCGATGGCGAAGACGCAGGTATTGCAGTCCGTCATCGAGGATCAAGGTGTCGCAGTTGAATTCGGAAATGGCGTGCTTGCCGCTCTTGACGCGGTCCTTGTCCACGACCACCGGGATGTCGCGGAGATTTGCAGCGAGCATGTAGGGTTCGTCTCCGGCCGTCTTGGAATCGAGCAGAAGGGACTTTCCGTCGCTGACAACGCGGGGAGGATCGATCTCGTTTTTGCCCTGGATCCTCCCGACAAGGCGCTTCAGGAAGGGTTGCTTCACCGATTTGTATCCTCGGCTGAGGATCGCGACCCGTCGCCCACCGTCTTGCAGGGAGCGGGCGAATTTTTCGACGACGGGGGTTTTTCCGGTGCCTCCGACCGTCAGGTTGCCAATGCTGACGACCAGACAGCCCAGGTTCCGCTCCCGGAGAATGCGATTGCGGTAGAGCATCAGGCGCAGGCTCACGGCAAGGCCGTAGACCTTCGAGAGGCCGCCGAGGACCCCCCGGAGCATGGAAGCACGGACCCCCTTGCGACGGTCGAGGATGACGTCGATGGCGAATTGTTCCAGTTTTTCCCGGGCTTGCGACATGGGGCGAGAGCGGCGTCAACGGTCGCGGCAACCGATCGTGAAGCAACCGCGAATGTGAACGCTTGCAAAGGCCCGCGTCTTAGAGGAAGGACGGAGAGATGAATCGAATCGATGGACGCAGTCCCGAAGTCATGCGCGAGGTCGGGTTCCAGCTCGACATTGCTCCTCTCGCCCATGGAAGTGTCCTCGTGAATTTCGGGGAAACCCGCGTGATCTGCAGCGCCATGCTGGAGACCGGCGTGCCCTCATGGATGAAGGCCCAGGGGGTGCCGGGAGGGTGGCTCACCGCCGAATACAATATGCTGCCGTATTCGACCCTGCAGCGCAAACCGCGTGACATCAGTCGCGGAAAGCTTGACGGCAGGAGCTCGGAGATCCAGCGTCTCATCGGGCGCAGTCTGCGTGCGGTCATTGACTTGAAGGGTCTTGGGGTCCGCACTCTCTGGATCGATTGCGATGTCCTCCGCGCCGACGGAGGGACCCGCACCGCCTCGATCACCGGCGCGGTCGTCGCGGCCGAGATGGCGTTCCGCCGTTTTGTCGTCGCCAGAAAAATGACGAAATCCCCGATGCGGCAGCTCGCCGCTGCCGTCAGCGCTGGAGTTTGGAAGGAAGTTTGCTGCCTCGACCTCAACTATCACGAGGACAAAGACGCCGCCGTCGACTTCAACTACGCCATGACCGAGGATCTGCGTCTGATCGAGGTGCAGGGTAGTGGCGAAGAGGCGACCTTTACCGAGGAGGAAATGGCCGAAATGTTGCGGCTCGGAAAAAAGGGCATCGTGGGGCTGATCGCAGCCCAGCGCGAGGCTCTCGATCGTTTCGATCCCACCGCCAATCTTGAGATCCTCACCCGCATCGGCTGATGGAAGCGAGTCCCAAAAAAAGGGCCTCCATCGCTGGAGGCCCTTTCGGAGGGAGGATTTCCCGGTTTGGAGGTTCAGTATGGGCCGATCTGAATGACCGAGTCGGGGAGGAGGTGCTCGTTTCCGCGAAGGAGGCAGGAAGAGGAGCGCTCGAGCCACTGCGCCACCTGGACTTCGGCAAAGCGAGGCAGGTTGGAGGGGCTGTTGAGCGCCTCGGGTAGCTCGAGCCCGGCGTTTTCCAGCGCCGTGCACAGCTCGTCGGAGAGGCCGGGAAGCTCGATGTCGCTCGCCCCAAGGTAGCGGATCGCCTTCTCTGCCGGGCTCGCCTTCCACTTCATCTCGCCACGCTTTTCACCGGGGAGATGCACGATGACGTAGTTTGCTTGGTCGGAGAAGATCTCGGTGAGGTCGCAGATCTCTTCGTTGCAGCGCTCGGTCCGGTTGTTCGGGATGACGAGGACCATCTCGGCGTCGATTTCCGCGAGAAGGTTTTCAAGATCTTCGGACTCGAAGAGATCGCCCCAGTTCCGGGCGCCACCGGTGTGCACGTCGACGATCACGGCTTCGTGGCGATCAACCGCGGCGATCAGTTGGGAAACTTCGAATTGATCCTCCAGGTCCCAGAATTCCCCCGGGAAGGAGTCCGACAGATCCATCTCGTTCGAAGTCACGAGGAGATGATTCACTTCTTCGGACTTGAGATGATGGGAGAGGGTGCGGGCCACGGTGGACTTGCCGGAGCGCTCCAGGTCATTGACGACAACGATTAATTTCTTCATGGCTTTTCAAACTCTTTGGAAGGAGTATAAAATTTATGACTTTCAGCGCAAGCTAAAAATCAAGACATTCTAAAAATAAGATAATATCTATAAATGATCAGAAACTTGGGCGCGGAGGGTTTCGAGAAGTGGTGTGATGATTTTCGTGCGGCGCCTCCAAGGAATGAACACGTTAGGATTACGACGGACACAGACCTTGCTGAATTCGAAAATGTTCAAAAATCGTTCGATCGAGTTGGAAAGAAGGTCCCCGCCGGGACGGAGGGGACGTTTTCCAGTGCCGCTTATCGCCCGAGAGCGGGGACGGGGAGGCAGGGGTGCGGACTTTTCTTGGGCATCACAGCCCAGTGACGGGCTTTTTCTTTGACGGGTTTGGATTCCCCACTAGTTTGAGCCCCGTTGGCCCCCGGCGCGGGGCAAAGAAGTCCGGGCCGCCCTCCGGCGGACCCGTCCCTGTCAAGAAACTCGCTTATACCCACATCTATGGCCTCCTACGGAATCAACGGCTTTGGACGCATCGGACGCATGGTCCTTCGCGCCATGTCCGACGAACAGCTCAAGAAAGTCGTCGCGATCAACGATCTCACCGACAACAAAACCCTCGCCCACCTTCTCAAATACGACTCCACCGCGGGCCGCTACCAGGGCACGGTTGAGTATGACGATGAGTCCATCACCGTCAATGGCCATCGCATCCTCGCGACCGCCGAGAGGGATCCGGCCAATCTCGACTGGGCCGGCAAGGGAGTCTCCGTCGTCCTCGAGTCGACCGGTTTCTTCGTCGACAAGGCGGGTGCCGGCAAGCACCTCGAGGCGGGCGCGAAGAAGGTGATCATCTCCGCTCCGGCGAAGGATCCCGACCTCACCTTCTGCATTGGAATCAACTCGAGCACCTACGATCCGGATCAACATCACATCATCTCGAACGCTTCCTGCACGACCAACTGCCTTGCGCCGATGGTGAAGATCCTCAACGATGAGTTCGGTGTGGAGAAGGGTTTCATGAGCACGATCCATTCCTACACGGGCGATCAGCGGCTCCTCGATGCGCCGCACAGCGATCTGCGCCGTGCCCGGTCCGCCGCTGATAACATCGTGCCTTCCAGCACCGGTGCTGCTTCGGCGATCGGTCTCGTCATCCCTGAACTGAACGGCAAGCTTCAAGGTGGCGCCTTCCGCGTTCCCACCCCGACCGGTTCGGTCACCGACTTCAGTGCGGTCCTCTCGAAGGAAGTCTCCGTGGCGGACATCAACGCCGCCTACAAGGCCGCTGCCGAGGGTCCGCTCAAGGGCATCCTCTACTACACGGAAGATCCGATCGTTCTCAAGGACATCGTCGGTGATCCGCACTCCTGTATTCTCGATTCCAAGCTCACCATGGCGCAGGGCAACTTCGTCAAAGTGGTCGGCTGGTATGACAACGAGTGGGGTTACTCCAATCGTGCCGTCGATGCCATGGAACTCGTCGGCAAGGGTCTCTGATCCGCGCCGGTTTCCCGTGTTGGCAGTTGTTTCAGCAAAGGAGCGCCCCCGACCGCCCGGTTGGCGGGCGCTTTTTATTTCCCCTCACTCCGTAACCCGATATCCCAACTCTACCCGCGGCCGAAGGCCGCTTCCAGCCATGGCCAAACTTTCGATCCGCGACCTCTCACCTGCCGGCAAACGCGTCCTCATGCGCGTCGATTTCAACGTGCCGCTCGACGATCACCTTCAGATCACCGATGACACCCGCATCACCGCTGCGGTCCCATCGATCGACCACCTTGCCAAGGCAGGGGCGAGGGTCATTCTCATGTCCCACCTCGGTCGTCCCAAGGCCGCTGTGAATCCCAAGTATTCGCTGAGGCCCGCCGCCGTCCGTCTTGGCGAACTGATCGACGCTCCTGTCCACTTCGTGGATGACTGCGTCGGTGAAAAAGCCGAAGCTGCCGTCGCCGCGATGAAGGATGGTGAAGTCCTCCTCCTCGAGAACGTCCGCTTTTATCCCGGTGAGGAGGCGAACGACGCCGATTTTTCGAAGCAGCTGGCCTCGCTCGGTGACCTCTACGTGAACGACGCCTTCGGCACGGCCCACCGCGCGCACGCCTCCACTGCCGGAGTTACCGAGCACCTCAGTCCCTGTGCGATGGGCTTCCTCGTGGAAAAAGAACTCGAATATCTCGTCGAAAAGCTCGAGGATCCGGCCCGTCCCTTCATCGTGATCATGGGTGGAGCCAAGGTCTCCGACAAGATCGAGGTTCTCAACCGCCTCATGGGCAAGGCGGACGCCTTCATCATCGGCGGGGCGATGGCCAACACTTTCCGTCTCGCCCAAGGCTACCAGATCGGCAAGAGCCTCGCCGAGCCAGACAAGACCGATCTCGCCCTGCAGATTCTCGACAAGGCCGAGAAGAGCGGGATCGAATTTCTTCTCCCCGCCGATACCCGCCACACTGCTGAGTTCCGCGACGACGCACCTACCGAGTGCTCCGGCATCTGGGGTGAAGGGGGTGCGATCCCCGACGATCGAGAAGGCATCGACATCGGCGACCAGGCGATCGTGGAGTTCGCGAAGAAGATCGCCGAGGCCGGCACCATCATTTGGAACGGACCCATGGGGGTGTTTGAAAAGCGCGGCTTCGATCTCGGCACCAAGGCCGTCGGCAGGGCCATCGCCGAAAACACGAAAGCCATCAAAATTGTCGGTGGCGGCGATTCCGTGACTGCGGCAAACCAGTTTGGCTTCGGCGATCAGATGGACCACATGTCCACCGGCGGAGGGGCTTCCCTCGAGCTCCTCGAAGGCAAGGAGCTTCCGGGCATCGCTGCCCTCGATGACAAATGATTCTTCCCAACTCCCGATCCGAGACCCTAACATGAGCCGAAAAACCGTTATTGCTGCCAACTGGAAGATGAATATGACCCCGTCCGAGACGGTGTCGTTTCTCGATTCCTTCCTCACGACCTTCCCCGAACCAAACGCAGTGGAGATCGTCCTTGCGCCCCCCTTTGTTTCGCTTCCGAAAGCCTCGGAATTGATGGCGGGACAGTCCGCCGTCGGCCTCTCCGCCCAGAACATGTCGCACGAGACCTCGGGTGCCTTCACTGGCGAGATCAATGCGGCGATGCTCAAGGAGGTGGGCTGCCGCTACGTGATCCTCGGCCACAGCGAGCGTCGCTCGCTCTACGGCGAGGACGATGCCGTGATCAACAAGAAGGTCCACGCGGCTCTCGCCGCCGGCCTCATACCCATTCTCTGCATTGGTGAGTCGCTCGAAGAGCGTGACGGCGGTCGTCTCGAGTCCGTCCTTTCCCGGCAGCTCGAGGGCAGTCTCGCCGGAATCGAGGCGGCGCAGATGCCTGGTATCATCATCGCCTATGAACCCGTCTGGGCGATCGGCACCGGCCGCACCGCTTCTCCCGAGCAGGCGCAGGAGACCCAGTGCTACGTCCGCAGCGTGCTCGAACGCCTCTTCGGTGGAGAGGTTGCGGCGTCTGTGCGCATCCAATACGGCGGCAGCGTGAAGCCGGGCAATGCGGCAGAGCTCATCTCCCAGCCCGACATCGATGGCTTCCTCGTTGGTGGCGCCAGCCTCGATCCGGCGAGCTTTGCCGAGATCGTCAAAGCTGGCGTTTGATGGGACGCCCGCCCGGGGTCGGTGACCCCGGCTACAGGCCCAGTCGCTCGTCGAGTCCGGCGCGCCACTTTCGGGTGGCGTCGGCGGACATTGGGCTGCCTCCGCCCAGGTTCTTGCTGTAGAAGCCGACGAGCCTTTCCCGGATCTCGCGCCGGGTTGCGAGAGGGAGCAATTCCGCTTGGGCGAATTGCCTCGGCTTGGGACTCGCATTTTGGGCGACGCAGCGGTAAAGGAAAATGCGGTCGTAGGTGCTGCGAAAGGATAGTCGTCCCAGTTCGCGGAACGTCTCGCGCAGGATCTCGGGAGTCTCATCGAAGAGGCTGAGGAGATGGGCGAGCTCCACCCCGTAGACCCAGTCGGGACTCCGGTAGCGGTGGGTCTCATCGTAGATCCCGGCAGTCTCCCAGGCGATGATCCCGAGGGTCTGGCGGACGAGGCTGAGCAGGTAGATGTTCACCGCCTTTTTTCCGAGGTGTTTGCCCCCGCGCCAGAGCAGCTCCGATCCCGCGATCCATCCCGCGGCGACGAGGGGGTTCGCCGTGAAGAGGAGCTTGCTCCCGTGCCAGAGGTAGCGCACCGGCTCGAGGTAGGGCTGGAGCTCCTCATACTTGCGATAGACCTTGCTCGCGGTGCGGAGGTTCTCCGAGACCTTGCGGAGGTTCATCTCCGTCACTTCGAGAATGGGCAATTCCTCGAGAAGGAGGATGATCTGCAGTGAAGCCCGGTTCACCGCCTTGAAGAGACTCTCCAGATTGAGTTCAAGAAGGGGCAGTTTCGAATCCGGCTGATAGACTCTGGCGATTGATTCGGTGAAGGACGCGAGATCGAGCAGGAGCTGTTTGCCTTCAAACGTCCCATCCACCCAGTAGACCCCGCCGGAAAATCGCTCCAAGAGCAGGTCCGATTCGCGATCGATCAGCTCGGCGACGCGGGAATCCATGCGCAGATGGGCCTCATCCTTCCAGTCGATCGTCTGGAGTTTCTTGAAATCGGGGAACTCCATCCACTCCCCGTAAGTCATGAGGATCTTCTCGAGATCCAGGCGTTTGGCATCGAGGCGAGAGGCTTCGGCGCGGATCGCGTTCCGGGCGATCTCGACGAGATCCCCGCCGCTGGGGGATTCCTCTGTCGGAGCGTTCGGTGCACGCCAAAAGGATAGCGTCAGCAAGCCTGACAAAGAGACCAAAAAGATCAGCCATTTCGCCCAGATTGGCTCGATCCCGGTCAGGAGGGTGACGCCGGCAAGCAGGCTGAAGCAGAGCCCGCCCGCGAATCGGGCTCCCCTTGTGAGGCGTGAGCGCGCCTGCCAGGTCGGCGTTTCCTTCATTCGTCGCTTTTCAACTGTCGACCGGTGCCACCGAGCCATAGAGGCGGGCGAGTTCGAGGAGGAGGGCCTCTAGCTTCGAGTAGTAGTCAGCCTCGGCGAATTTGGCCCTCGATCGGCGCAGATCCACGACCAGGCGCTCGAGCCCGTCGCGCCTCTCCCGCTGCTCGGGAGAGAGTCGCCGCTCGAAGGCGTTTTTCACCAGCACCTTCTGCGCGGCGAAATCACCATCGGGATCCGCCTCGGGCGAGGCGGTCTGTTTCGGAGTCGTCCCTTCGAACCACTCCGATCGCGAGCCGAGTTGGTCGCCGTTGTCGTCGATGAGGGCGTGCTCGGTCGCGATGCGTCCCTCATTCTTGTAGAAATCCGCGGCCCGGCGCGAGGCGTGGACCCAAGCCTCGAGGAGGGAGACCTGATCATCGTTGTCGAGGTCGCCGCCGTCGATTCCTCCCACGGCCTCGGCGAAATAGCGTCCGAACCGCGTGTAGCTTTGCTCGCCTTCGTTCTTTGTCGCGGTGATGATGATTCGCCCCGGCTTGCTCAGAGAGCGGACGAAGGAGCCGCTCGCTGAGGCGGTGTTGATGACGGCGAGACGGCCTTGATAGGCGTCCACCCAGCTCGAGAGCTCGCGGTCGGTCACGTCAGGGCCGCGGAAATTAAACTTCACCTCGCGTTGGTCGAAGCTGCCGTGTCCGATGAAGACGAGCCAGAGCTCGGGAGACTTTTCGGTGGCGAGTTGTTGCTTGAGCCGCTCCCCGTCGGTCGGTTCGCCGTCCTTCGCCTCGCCAAGGCCGAGGATCTCGATGGCCGCCTCGCCCTTCTTCGCCGCCGTTTTCCAAAGTTCTCCGATCTCCGTGAATTCCTTCGCGTAATCGTCCGTTCCCCCGCTGCCGACGACGACGAGGATCTTCAAGCCCGACTCGGCGCGAAGGATCGGGGAAACGAGGAGGATCAGGAGAGAAAGAATTCGGATCATGTCAGGGTAGCCTTTCTTTCCAATGGTTCGGATGTCGTGCAGCGTGGGCGCCGGCCAGAACCAGGATCAGTTCATCGATGATGACATATGCGATGTAACAGGGGAAACCTGGCAGATTGACGCGTCGCCATCCCCCTTTTCGCCCGCTCCAAAGAAACGGGTCGTGAACCATTTCCTCGCCCCGGTTTGAAAGCGTCCCAACCGCTCCGCGATCTCCACCTCCCAAGCCGCTTCGAGGCTCCCTTCCTCGTGCCCTTCGACACTCTTGATCAGGGTCCGCGCCAGGTGGATTCGCTCCGCGGGAGTCAAGCCGAGCGCTTGATCCGAGAGGGTTTCAAGAGGAGCCGTCATGAATCCAATCTAGTGTTTGGGTTTGAAATGTCGAGCAGGTTCGCGGCCCGGGATCGACGCCATTTCCTCAAATCGTTCCCCTCCGTCTCCGCAGCGCCCATTCGCCGAGAAAGCACCCCAGGGCGAGGAGGAAGAGCCAAGGGGTGTGCCAGAGGGGGCGTTGTTTCACTTCGACGACGGGGAGATCGAGCCGTTCGAGGAGGCCGGGAAGGCGCGAGAGGTCGCCGGACTGGAGCAACACCCCGCCGGTGACTTCGGCAAGGCGCGCCAGCAGGATGGGGTCGGGCCCGAGTCGCGCGTATTCGGCGGCTTCGGGATTGAGGGCGCGGGCGACCTCGCCGGTGCCGATCTCCTGTCCCGCGCCGTCGATCACCTTGGCCTCGATGCGATAACCTTGACTTTCTTCGGCGAGATGTTCCACAGTGAAGAGGCCCGGCTCTTCGAGCGAGGGTTCGGCGGCGAGCGTTCTCGTCGTGCCGTCGAGGTCCTTCACCGTGAGGCGGACGGTGGCGTCGTCCTGCGGATCGAACTTGAGATCGCGCACCCTCACCGAGACCTTGGTCGAGGGGATCGCGCTGTCGTTTGTTTCCTCCTTGGTCAGCTCCACGCGGGCGGGGACGTCGGTGACTGCCCAGCGGAGAAACTGGCGCCACGTCTTTCCGAGCTCCAGCTGCTGCTCGGAGTCCTTCATGCCCCAGCGCCAGAAGTCGGCCAAGGCGAAGGCAGCGCTGCGCCCTTCTCCATAGCGTTGCGTGACCAGCGCGGGGAGGACGCGCCCCCCGCGGTCGGTCGCGGTCGAGAGGATGCTGGCTCCGGGTTTGATCGTGGAAAGACGGTTGATCGCAAAAAACGGGGGCATGTAAGCAAGGCGAACCTCCTCTTCCTCGGGTCCAGCGCGCAGCCGCATCCAATCCTCGAGCCAACCCTCGCGGGTGAGGTTGTAGGTTGCCTCGAGCGAGGCATCACCGGCCTCTTTCTGATCGAGATACACGGGGAGGAGACGGCCGACCGGGGTGTTGTCCCACCCGCCTTCCTGGAAGCATTCCTGTCCGCCCAGCATCATCACCGTGCCACCCCTCATCGAGACGAATTGTTCGATCAGTTCCTGTTGCTCGGCGGTGAAGAAATCGGCCTCGAGATCGTCGATGACGATGGCGCGGTAGCGGGTGAACAGCTCCTCGGCCGACTTCGGAAAACCGTCGCGCAGTTCCTCGGGCGTGGCCGTGTTGAGCCGCACCAGCACCGGCTGGTCGTAGCGCTGGGTCTCCTCGGGGATGTCGCGATTGAAGCCGCGGAAGAGCGGGTTGCTGCTCTCGCCGGTGCGGCCGCGCCACTCGAACTTCGGCTCGCGCTTTGCGATGCGGATGAGCCCGACAAGGTCGAGTTCGGCGTCTCCGGCGATGGCGCGTCGCAGGAATTTGTATTCCCAGTTCGGACGGCCGCTGAGATAAAGGATGCGGTAGGGGCCGCTGCCCCGGTTCACGGTGACGCGGAGGCTGTCGTTTTTCCCGGTCAGTTGCGCGATGGGTGTCTTCGCGCTCTGACGGATCCCCGCGGTGAGGAAGGAAACGCCCGAGGGCACTCCCGCGAGGCGGATGCGAACCGGGACGGAGCGGCGTCCCGCGCCGGGGGGGAAGACGAGATCCTTCTTGCCGAGTTCCTCACCTTTCTCGTTCCTGACAAACACCTCCACGGTGTCGGGGAATTCGCCGAGTGCCTCGGCCTCGATGGTCAGAGTCACCTGAGCGTCCTCGAATTGAGTCGTTGTCGCATCGACCCGGGCGATGGCGAGGTCGCGGGCGGCGGGATCGAGCTCGCCAACGAGGATGGGGAAGACCGGCACGCGTTTTTCCTCGGGCAGGGCTTCCTGCGTCGCGAGATAGGCCTCGAGTGCGATCTTGTCGGTGGCGTTTCCATCGGTGAGGAGGACGGTCGCGGCGAGAGGACGCCCTCGGAATCGGGTCGAGAGGTGGGCGAGAGCCGCGCCGAGGGTGGAGCTGTTGCGGGTAAAGTCGAGTCCACTGAAATCGCCGACCTGACGGAGGCCGCGATCGACGAGGAAGGACTGGACACGAAAGGTGTCGCCGATCCCCGCGATCCAGGCAGGCGGCTGATCAGGCGCCGGACCTGTCAGGGCGGCGCGCACGGCGGCAGCGGGGGCTTCCCTGTCTCCCCCGAGTGGAACCGCCAATCCAGCAGAGTTGTCGGCGAGAATGGCGACATCATTCGCGTGCTTTTTTGGCGCTTCGTCGAGAAGAACCGGCTCCATCAGGGCTAGCGCGAGGAGGACGAGTCCGATGGCCTTGAGGGACATCGCGGCGAGTTTGGCTCCGCCTCGGAGCGGTGAATGCCGGTAGGTGAGGACGAGCACAAGAACCGCCCCCGCGCCGAAAAGCAGGGCGACCCACGCCCACGATTCGTTGGCGAAAGTGATGGTGGCGAGGATGCAGGGAGGAGTCATTCGAAACGAGAGTGGCATGGACTTCCAGCCCATAATTGGATCCGGGGCCGTCAACGGCCTCAACCTGCCTCAAGAGCCCGAGTTATCAAGGCTGGAGGCTTCCGGAGGCGGATGCTTTGACACGCCGGCCTCCGGCATGCAGGA
>Ga0172372_10001126_pt1 | contig 41454 bp, 26 predicted proteins | sample LakKiv5m_2_FD_114544 | JGI IMG/M metagenome (GOLD analysis project Ga0172372, IMG submission 114544) | Freshwater microbial communities from Kabuno Bay, South-Kivu, Congo - kab_092012_9.5m | ecosystem: Environmental > Aquatic > Freshwater > Lake | place: Democratic Republic of the Congo...
ATCGTAATCGAAAAGCAACTGTGGCTAACGAATTGGGTTTTGGATCCTTGCGGAATTTTCAATAGTCTGGTGGCCCAAACTCTGTCGGAAGGGCTTCGAGTACGAGCAGGAGCACGAGCACGAAGATTGCCAGTAGACCCGGTTCGATTGGATGTTCTACAAACTCTGAACCGAACCCCAAAAATAACTCATTAGCGTCCATTAGCGGTCCCTTTTTTCCGAACCGCTGATACACGCTAATATTCGCTAATATCTAAGCCCGACCAAGCCACCAGGGCGAAGGTGTGCATTACCGTCGAACGCAGCGATGGCTCATCGTAGTAGGCACATTCCATGTGCCGTCGACCGTATTTAATCAAATTCAATCGTACCCTAGCCGACGGCACAGCGGAGTGTGCCTGCTACCTTGTGCTAATCGTAGTAGGCACATTCCATGTGCCGTCCCCCGTATTTAATCAAATTCAAGTCGTACCCTAGCCGACGGCACGGCGGAGTTTGCCTGCTACCTTGTGCTGGGTGCCAAGGGCATGAGACTATCCTTCTAAAGTACTGCGTTTCTGAGTGCGAGAAATCAAAACCATGTCTCGAAGAAATTGCCCGAAGAACGAAAACTCCTAAGGAACACCTCTGGACGATCTTTTGGTTTCTTGGACTGACCACGAACGGCTTTTGAGAAAGCCAAGTTCGAGTTGTAAACGACTCAAGGGATGGGCGGTTCCGTAGAACCGACCATCCCCGAGTACTCCCCCTGCCTCTCGTTCACAGCTTTCGCTGTACGCTCAATGATTCCTATTTGGATCAAGCTCCCCAATCGAATTTCGGTGCTTGGGGGGCTTGGATGTTTTTCCCGGATGCTTTCTTCAGGGGTACCGGATCGCTCGGTTCCACCGGAGTAGAGTCTTTCTGATCTTTCCTGGTGGGTTCGATTTTAGGAGCCGGGGCAGCGGCACTCATCCCTGGCGTGGCGGCTTGGTTAGCGGTCCCTAGGTTTTGGGGTAGTTCACCACGGCTCGAAAGAGTCGGACGGCTTGCACCGCTTTCGACAGAGCGTGCGGCAGAACGTTCGCGGGTTCTGCCTGAAGAGTCCCAGTAAGCTTTCTCGGGCCAGAGTCCTTCTTCGAGGGTGATGTTGTTGTATTCCAAGAGCGATCCCTTGAGCAGATGGACTTCGACGATCGACTTGTTGTATTCGGCCAGTGCTCTGGCGTAGTTTCGCCCCGCATTGGCGCGACTTTGCTGGGCTCTTAGGAGCAAGTCCATGATTTGCTCAGCGCCGGCGTCGCCTGCGTTGAACTTTTCTTGGTAGAGTTTGACCCATCGATCGGCAGCCGAGAGGGCTGCGAGTTGCTCGGTCATTTGGATATAGTTGCTGTTGAGTTCGCGGAGTACTTGGCTGATGCGATGTGTCGCAGCGATCTCTTTTTCTTCGAGCAGGGCGTGATCCCGGGCTAATGTTAACTGTTTGTTTCGAACGTCGTTGCTCGCACGGCGTGCACCGACAGGATTGGGCAAGTAGTCCAAGCGAACGGCGGCTTCTTGGTAATCGCCCGAGAGAAGTTCCTCCCATGCGCTCGGAGGCGGTTCGGCTGGTGTCAAAGGCTTAGGTGGCTTGTTTTGAGGGAAGGACCCGTTGCCACCTTTGTCCAGGAGCGATGTTCCAACACCGACGTAGCGATAGATAAAAGACAAGTCGACATTGGCCAGCATTTGGTTCTTGGCGGAGAGCAATTCCAGTTCTCGCTGCTTGATGATCCATCGTTGGCGTCTAAGGTCGACGCTGCGGCTAAGCATTTCGTTGATCGAGTCATCGAAGTCGAACTGCGCCATGCCGATGGCGGGTTTATCCGAAGGTCGGATCAAGCGACCGTCGGAGCTGGCCCAGCCCATGAGGATTCGGAGTGTTTGTTCGCGGCCAAAGAGTCCCGGGTCGCCACCCAAAGCCGCACCGCCTGCCAAGGCTGCGTCGAGCTGGGCTTGGAAATCATGGTAAGTGAATTTCGCCTGGGCTTCGGTCGTGCCGGCGGCCCCTTTTTGGAGTTTCTCGTAGGCGATGTGATAAGCCTTGGAGGCACTATCTCGGGCGACGCGTGCGTTCTCGACGTTCCAGTACGATTGGTACAGATCCCAATAAGCAAACTCGACATCGCGGACCAGATTGCGGACGCGTTCTTCGAAGTCTACCAAGGAGAGATCTTCGTTGATCCGAGCTAGGACGACCGGGATACGATTGACCGAAGTACCGCGACCGCGAAGCAGTGGATGTTGGACTTGGAATTCCAAGATTTGAGTGTAGTCGCTTGGGAATACACGGGCTACGCTTGGTGTATCGATGTTGTTGTTGCTGTAGATCGACTGAGACCGAGCCGTGACGATTCCGCCGGTTGCCATTCGCTTGGACAAGGCCATTTGGCCTGTGCTGTCGCGACCCTGAAATAGGGTTGGATTGAAGATGTTACCTTGCTGGACGTTACGAGCGCGATCGGTGTTGTTGTAGGAAAAGAATGCGGAGAACTGCGCATCGAATTCACTCAAGGCGTCTTCGACACCTCCGACTTGGTTGGCCCGAGCCGCACCCCGAGGTAGCACCCTGTTACCGCTTTGGTCGACTGCGATTTGTTGTGGACTAGTGGTCGTCGCGGTGATGGCAGGGTCGTAGACGGTGCTTTGCTGTTGGCTTGGTGTCGAGAGGATATTGGCAGCGATGTCGATGTTTTGGCGCTGTGTGCCGGGGATGGTTCGGATCAGCTTGCTGTTGACCAACGCGTAAGAGACGCACTCTTCGAGGGTCAAATCAAGGAACTCGTACTTTTGATTATCGAGCGTCAGTGGCTCAAAAGCGTGAGACGCTTCGGGCACAGGATCGATTTCCAAATCAGGAATTTCGATTTGCTGAGCGTGCTGGAGATACTCAGCAAAGTTCGCACGATCGCGAAGGTAGAACGGTTGCGTCGGCTGGCAACCGGTAAGCATGACGCTACCGATTTGCAAACCGATGAACCACTTGTGAAAGGTACGTTTCATAAGCCGGGGGTTCCCATCCAACGTGCTTCAACTTGATGCCGAGTCGCGGCGATCGAACGTCGAAAAATCGGCGAGTTGATCCTTTGGTGTTAGGCCCCCCTAACAAGCCTACGCGGAACTTTTCAGGCACGAGTGCCGAAGCGTTCCGAGATTGGCTTGCCTGAATTATCGGCCGGAGCGTTGTCAAACTTTGACGATTACGCAAGAAATACCGGAATCGCATTTGCTAGCGTTTCTCGGTGGGCGGTTGCCTCAAGGTGGTGCCTCAAGGTGCCAGGCACGTTCCGTAGCTTGGCTTGAAGGTGCCAGGCACGTTCTATGGCTTGCCAGGCACATTCTATGGCTTGTAAGGTAATAGGCACATTCCATGTGCCGTCGGGGGTGCCTTGAAGTACGACTGAACCAATCGCGGTGGACGGCACATGGAATGTGCCTACAACAATGTCCGCCGACGGCGGACGTCAGCGGCGAGTAGGCAGCATTGACCTTATTGACAGCATTGGCTGACAGCAACGACAAGGAGTAAGCTAGCTAAGCCTTCTTGTCTAAGCGCAAATCGTTCGATCGTCCCATCGAATGATTGATTGGATCCCAGTTGGTGGATATCATTGAACCTGGGTAAGAGATTCTTCTAGCTTTCTTCTACATGTTTCAAACTATGTCACTTACGTCCGAACCTGTGAAGGCCGCAGCGAAGGCGGTTTTGGACTCGCTTCCCGATGATGCTACCTGGGAGGACATCCAATATCACCTGTATGTACGGCAACAGATCGCGGCAGGCTTGGAGGATGAGGCTGCAGGGCGACTCATCGATACAGACGAGATGCGGCGATGCCTTTTGAATCATAAAGCACAACGCGAACGAGGAACAACTTGAGAATTCGCTGGACTGAGCGAGATTCGAAGGATGCACTTGGGATATTTGACTACATTGCAGATCAATCCCCTGCGTACGCTGAGTCGGTATACGAACGAATACTTTCTCGCCCTCTGCAACTTGCGCTTTTTCCAGAATCTGGATCTATTGTTCCAGAATACGAGCGTCCGGATATTCGAGAGCTGTTCGTTTACTCGTTCCGTATTATCTACCGCTTGGAAGCCGACGAGGTCCGGGTTCTTACCGTGATTCACGGGAGTCGCCAATCCCTTCCAAAACAGGAAGAGCTTGACGGCATTGACAATGGAACTCGTTGATCGTGTGAGCTCATTGGCAAGCGGCTTTTCGGCGTTGGCTGACAGCAACGACAACCCGGTCAATGCTGTCGGCAGTCAATGCAGTCAATCTTGTCAACACTGTCAATGCCGTCAAATAGCCCCCGGCTTGGCTTGAAGGTGCCAGGCACATTCCGTGGCTTGTAAGGTAATAGGCACATTCCATGTGCCGTCTGGGGGTACCTTGAAGTACGACTGAACCAATCGCGGTTGGACGGCACATGGAATGTGCCTACAACAATATCCGCCGTCGGCGGATCATCAAGAAAAAAAACCCTGACTAGGTTGGCCTAGGCAGGGTTTTTAAACTCATGATGTGTGTCGCGGGGGCGACAGAAATCTAGCTAATCTAGGAAGCCGACAAGTTCTTGGGAGCGGCTGGGTTGTTGCAGCTTTCGAACCGCTTTGGCTTCGATTTGACGGATACGTTCGCGGGTCACTTTGAAGATGTGTCCCACTTCTTCGAGCGTGTAGCTGTATCCGTCACCGAGTCCGTAGCGGAGCTTGATGATTTCGCGTTCTCGGTAGCTGAGGGTTTTCAGGACCGAGTTGATGCGAAGTCGAAGCATTTCCTGAGCGGCACCGATGGCAGGGCTTTCGGCCGCACCGTCGGGTAGCAAGTCCCCGAACTGGCTGTCTTCACTATTTCCCACTGGACGATCTAGGGAGATTGGGTATCGGCTCATGGCCAGCACGCGGCGGGCTTCTTCGACCGTCGTTTCGGCTCTGCGGGCGGTTTCTTCGAGGGTTGGTTCGCGGCCAAGTTCTTGGAGCAATTGGCGGGAAACATTTCGAACTCTGGACATGGTTTCGACCATGTGAACAGGGATTCGAATGGTCCGGCTTTGGTCCGCTACAGCCCTTGTGATGGCTTGGCGGATCCACCAGGTTGCATAAGTACAGAACTTGAAACCGCGTCGGTATTCGAATTTGTCCACCGCTCGCATCAAACCGGCGTTCCCTTCTTGGATCAGGTCCAGGAAGCTGAGGCCTCGATTACGATACTTTTTGGCGATGGACACGACCAAACGCAGGTTGCCTTCGCTGAGTTGCTTTTTGGCTTGTTGGTACTCGGTGAAAACCTTCTTGACCATCATGACGCGGTTGCGCAGTGATGAGGGGGTTTCTTGGGTAGCGACAAGGATTTGGCGGTACTCACGACGAAGTTGAGCGATCTGAGACGGTGCGACTTGGTGGGACTTGAGGGTCGCCAAATCGTGTCTAATCTCGTCGACGCGTGCGGACAATCGCTCTAGAACACCGATCATGGCTTCGATGCGTTGGGTTCGCAGACCGAGTTCTTCGATCAGCCGAACTGCCTTGCGGCGTCGGCGTGCGAGGTTGACCCAAGCTTCGGTTCGCTTCTTGATGGGCAAGGAGCGACTGAGCGAGTCTCGGTAATCTCGACGATTGCGTTTGAGCAGAACGTCCAGTGTTTTTAGATTGCTAGGAAGTCGCCCTAGAATCTGGTCCTTTTCAAGCCGATCGGTCACGGAGACTTGGACTGTACGATCGAAGGGCAGTTCCCCGGTGTGAACTCGGCGTAGGATCTTGTAGGCGTATTGGATTACATAGTCGCACTCGAGGAGTTTGGTTCGAAACCGTCGTCGAGTGACTTCGATTTTCTTGGCCAAACGAATTTCTTCTTGGCGAGTAAGCAATGGGATTTCTCCCATTTGAGTCAAATACATCCTGACAGGATCGTCCGACCAAGTCTCTACGTCGTCCATACCCGAGAGCAAATCGTCTTCGCTCTCGAGTTGGACTTGGTCCTCGGGGACCACGACATCGACTACAGCATCGGTCAAATCATCGCCTTCTTCTTCAAGCGATAGTTTGTGCAATCCGTCCAAGTCATCAGCGCTGCGAGGCAAATCATCATCGAAATCCAACAGGCCGTCGAACAAGGTCATAATTCCTCAAACCACAAAATTGAATGCAGGAAATGGGAGCGTTTCGCCCTAGGGGAGTTTGCCACACCTACTTCTTGCGATGATCGAACCTTTCGGTCCTTGCAAAGGCGAAGGAAGTGTAGCACTCATCTAGTCAGGAACGGTCTTCCCAAATGAATTGGTAAATTTTTACGAATGGATGAAAAAAAACGCGCTGTCCGTAACATGTTTCGAGTCGCTTTTCGCATTGGTCTGTAGGCCGACCCGACGAGCATTCCCATGGTAGTCCGATTTTTTTAAACTACCGAAAATTCCCGTGGAACGTCGGATGACAGCCGGCGCGGGGAGAGGGAATCACCGGCCTACGTGCGGAACACGACCTGAAAAACCATCCATGACGCCCAGAACCACCAGGAATCGCAAGCAGGGACCGTTGTCCCCCACTTTGGTTCGCACGATTTACCCCAACCGCGATCTACCTCGTCATTCCTTGGTCGTGTTCTGAAGTTTTGAAGCCAGCCTAGGTTGAATTTCTATTCGACTGGGACTTTATGTGACTCGAACGACGCGTAGGTACGGATGGCGTGAGTGAAGGGTAAATGTGAGCGAACGTGCATTCCGGGTATTCCGGCCAACCGATTCTCAGCGTAATGAGTCGCGTCAGAAGCGAATCAAACACAAAGCATCGCACTGGGATGGGGTTGACTTCGGCACCATAATTCTACCTGCTGAAGGCCTCGGGTCTAGTAGATGGACTGGACAATCTTCACGAAAGCTTGTGTCAAGACCCTTACATCCTTCATTTTCGTTAATGTCTTTGACAAATTTCTCTGAACTTTTTGAAACAGGCTCAAGTGGCCTAGGGGAGGCTTCTTAAACAAAGGCCATCGAAGGCAGTGGACCGGTGTGCTGGCCAATGGAGTTTTGTGGGCTGTGAACCCCAGAGGCTTTTGGCTCGTAAAGCTCACACCACTGCGGTCGTTTTTTCCGTTTTCATGCGACCAGAGTCTGTACTAGAAACCTATTTCGTGGCCTCTACCAAGTAGCACTCCTACACCAAATGCCTTCCTTTGCTCTTCGATGCCAATGCGATGCGACGATCCGGGTTGGGATTGCCCAGGCCGGTGGGTCGGTCCGTTGTCCTAGTTGTGGTTTGTCCTTAGAAGTGCCTTCGACGAAGGTGCTTCGTACCCTACCGCAGATCGATGGAAACACCGATGGAGCTTCCGCAGTTGGACTGTCCAAGGGTGAATCGCTCTCTGCAGGGGCAACCCGTAGCCGAGGACCCAAGGCTGCAGACTCTGCCTTGCAGAGGATCTTGCCAGCCTTGCTCTTGGCCATCGCGGCCGTTTCGTTGACGACCGCTGCAGTGCTGGGTTGGGCTCGGTGGAATTCACCTATTGAGTTCGGACATACCGAAGAGGAGTTCTTCGTAGCGTTTCGAGACGACGCAATGCAGGATCCACCTGCACGGGTCTGGGATCACTGGAAGTACCTTGTCGATACCGGATTGCCAGCCCATCAACCACCCGATTACTTCGTGATCAACGAGTTTTTCGAGAGGCGCAAGCCGTGGTTGATCGGTTCTTCGATCCTTGGAACCCTGAGTCTTGCTCTGTTTGTCATGATGACCTTGCAACAGGCCAAATCTAGATCCCAGTGAGCATGAGGAAGGCCAACGAGGATCAATCCCAGAGCACCGGCCAGTGCAAACCGGCTTATCGCAAGTGGCTCTTGCCACTGGTTTTCGTGCATTTGATGGCTGTGCTTGCCGAGCCGCTGTTTTTCTTTTCTCGAAGTGACTTTCAGTCGGGGCCCGAATTTTATGGGCTTCGTCGATGGCTTGCTCCCTATGTCGATTGGATGTACTTAGACCACGGTTATTTCTTTTTTGCCCCCAATCCCGGTCCGAGCCATTTGGTGGCTTTGCAGGAGTCGTCTTCAAGCCTAACGACTTCGAAGTCCTTGAGATCCGATGCCTTTATATTTCCCGATCGCAAAGAGCAGTGGCCTAGGCTTTTGTACCATCGGTACTTCATGCTTTCGGAGTTCTACAACAATTCGTTCGCTCCGAGCCGTTTGGTTCAAGAGGATCAATCCGATCCGATGTTTGTACAGCGATGGACTTCCGACCGGCTGTTTTATCAGACCCTGCAGCGTTCGATGGCCAAATCGCTCGAAGCCAGCTTGGGCCGTATGCAATCGCTCGAACTGATACGACTTGAAAGACCACTTGGGAGTCCTGAGGAGATTCTTCAGGGGGGCAAGCGATTGGATGACTCTCGAAGTTTGATTGTCTTGCCCGAAGGACCAGAGGATTCGGTTCCTACGACTCAGGCGGATCAACCATGACTGTTGCAGGGATCCAACGCTTGGTTTTGGAATGGTCCAAGGAGTTCTGGGAATCGCTCGATGCGTTTTTTTTCAAACCCTCGGACTCTAGCGTACTTGCTTGGATACGAATCGCGACTGGCGGGATGATCGCTTACATTCATCTTGTATGGCTCCTGAGGCTTCAGAGTTTCTTTGGTCCGACAGCCTTATTGGATCATCAGACCCTCCGTTTATTGCATCAAAATGCTTGGAAGTGGACTTATTTGGATGGTCGAGAGTCACTGGCCTTTGCGTGCATTCACGAGCTTGCGGCCTTGGGTGCAGGAATTGCCATGGCACTGGGAATTTGGAGCCGTTGGACGATTCCTTTGGCATGGTTTTTGACGCTCATGACCGCACATCGTTTGGCACCGATGTTATTTGGCTTAGACCAAATCGTCTTGATGTTGGCGATGTATTTATCGATTTCTCGCTGCGGTGATCGGTGGAGTTTGGATCGACGATTTGGGTTGGTCGATTCGGGCGATGCGCATTGGCGAAACACCTTGGCAACCCGACTGATCCAATTGCACTTGTGTGTGATCTATTTTTTTGGGGGGCTTGGGAAAGCTCGCGGATGGATGTGGTGGGATGGAACAGCGATGTGGTTTGCTGCCGCCTCGTTTGAATACCAGTCGTTGGATCTGACTTGGATTGGGCGTTACCCTACCTTAGGCTCATTGCTGACGCATGCGACGTTGTTTTGGGAGCTCGCTTATGCGGCCTTGGTTTGGCCAAGATTGTCGCGGCCTTGGGTCTTGGCCATGGCCTTTTTGGTCCATGCTGGCATTGCGTTGTATCTTGGCATGATCACATTTGGTTTCATGATGATCGTCGCAAACTTAGCATTTATCCCGACAGCTTGGGATAACAAGTCTGCGGATCCTTTTGTGCCTTAGACTTCCTGGCGATCATCAAGGCTGATTAGGAATCGCTTTTCGGTCGCTCGGCTCGGTTTTTGGATCTTCTTTGCCATACTTGGAATTGAAGATTTTGGCATCGAAGGGATCGACCGCTTTGGGTTTTGTTTTAGCGATTTTTTCTAACTTGCGTATTTCTTCCTGGATCTCAGCCAAGTCGGCTGCATCGACTGCGATCGCGCCATGACCACTCTTGGGAGACTTCGAAAGCTTCGGGGAAGTCGCAAGGGCTTGTTGGACCGAGGGAGACTCTTGGGGTTTGGTCAAGTTCGCTGCATGGACTACAGGATTGGATTGGTCTGTGGTTGGCAACTTGGGCTTGATGGTATCTAGCGATTGGATCCACTTAGCAAGCCGTTCTAGGTGAAGCCGATCCTCTTCACGCTGTAGGTTGAAGCTTGCGTTTCGCTGGGCACCATGGGGGCGGGCTGCATAATGAAGAAGGTCGGAGTCTTCGGGCCGCGTGGCATCGACAAATCGAAGAAAATTCTCGAGATTCCGTTCGTTGATCGAAGCGGCCTGCTGGCCAACAGGTTGGAAGACTTGGAATGTGTTTTTGGTCAAGATGCCATGGCATCCAGATTGGCCACACCTGGATACAACGATGGGAGTGATCTCGGTTTGGAAGCTTCTTCGTAAGTAGCCCGGTACAGTATGGACCGGGAAAGCTGGCTCGATGGCACTTGCCTGGATAACTTCGCTTTTTGCCGCGGGGGTTTCCGATGTCTTGTCGTCGAAATCATGCTTGGGTGGCTCGATTCCCTGCTGGGCCATCGCACGACGAACGCCCTCGTCGGCTAATAGAGCCTGCTTGAGCTGAAGATCCAATTGCTTGAACTTGGGATTGTCGCCTGCTTGTTTTTCAAGCTCTAGGTAATGCTCGATGGCTTGGTCGAGCAGACCATTTTGGATGCACCATTGCGCCAGGTGCCAGTGTTCGCCTGTCCCCCATTTGCGGACGGCTCGGGTTTGGTACTTATAAAGCGAATCGATGGTGGGGCCGATAAAAAGGATTTGCTTTTTGATCAGTGTGACTTGCTTGCCCTTGTCCATCACCACGGTGACCGAGTCGGCCTGAGGTTTGATAAAGCCTTGGATCACAGCACCATGCTGGAGTAGCACACAGCCTTCACCATAAAAGTTCAGCGGTGAATTCGAACTTGGCAAGTTTTGAGCGTAGGTGCTTTGGGCTTGGGCCGATTGCGATAAGAGGATCACCCAGGGCAAAAGTACCCCAAGTGTAGCCCAGGCGCAAGTTTCAAATCGAGCGACCATGGATGACCATCGTCCCTTTTGATGAATGAAGTTCGAATCAAATAGTTCTTGTTGAAACTAGCAATTTCCCTTAAGCGAGTGCAAGTCGGATCGCATCAAAGACCGAGGAAAGACAATGTCCATCGGTCGTCTGTGGCTATGGCAAAAGGGTCTTTTCGGGTTAACTTGGGCAGCTTGGGCACTATGGGTGCTATGAGCGATTTTGGGCTTCAATTACACTAGCCCGACGGAAGTGAATTTCACGCACGGTTACGATTGCGGATTGGAGATCATGATGGCGAAAAAATGGATTCCTGTAGGCCCTTGGTTAGCGGCTGGGGTTCTAGGGGTCTTTGGCGGCCTGTCGGCACCCTCACAAGCTCAACTCCCGGAGGATCCAGCCCTTTGGAACGTTGTGAATCGTTCGTTGGGCCAACTGGATGCATCGAGATTCCCAGACATCGCTCAGTCGAGGGCCAACCTCGATCGCCATGTGGAGAGTTTTGAACGGTACTTGGACTCCTCGCCCACCCAAGGTCCCTTGTGGAAAGATTTTCTCAAGTGGGACAGCTTGAAAAAAGAACTAGCCCAAGAGACACCTAATCCCGAGACCCTCAACGATTTAGAAAAGAGGTTTCGCCAGAACTATCCTGGTCTGGAATATTCGCCCTTTGTCGGCGTTCGAGACGCTTTGTCCAAGTACGTCCAAGAAGCCCGTATATCGCGCGATCCAAACACGACATTGCAAATTCTCAAGAACCGTCTGAGCAAGATTTCCGAACGCATGCAATTGCCAGACATGCGACGCGATCCCAAAGCGATCCACGATCTTGCTCAAGTCGTTACTTACATGAAGCACGCCAACCAGAGCCCTGAGCTTGTTTCGAGCGTCCTGGGGAAATACTCCCAGCCGAATATTCGCGCTATTGTATCGGACGATTTTTTGCGCAAGTCATTCTCCAGGCCGGTTGATCAAGCCAATCCGGTCAATGAGGTGATCTTGGGAACGACCATCATCGGACAAGGCATCCTTTGTGGAAATGTGTCTCCGGTGCTTTTGGATAATCCCAACCAAGCCACCTTGCGACTGCTGATGAACGCGGACTTTGCAAGCCAAAACAAGGGTTACAACCGAGGAGTTGTGCTCAACACCAGCGGATCGGCCGATGTGGTTGCTTGCGAAACGTTGACCTTGAGCGATTCGGGTTTGCAGGCTCTTGGCGATACGTATGCAGATGCCCAGTTGTCCACCAACATCCAGAGCATCGAGCATCGGATGAAGATCGTTCGAAAGATCGCGGCCAAACAAGCTTCCAAGAAAAAGCCACAGGCCGATGCGATCGGTGAAGCCCGTATGGAAAATCGGATCCGTACCCAATTCCACCAGCAGCTTACCGAGCAGCTTTCCGATGCGAACCGTCGATTGCGCGAGGCGATGGAGTCGCCCGTAATCAGCCGCTTGGGGATCTCAAAACCCAGCAGGAATTCCTGGAGTCTATCGGATCAGCTAGGACTCCAGTGGAAAGTCCAATCGGGCACTCAGCTAGCCTCAGACACACCCTGCCCTTTCCCCGTCGATCCCTGCGGAGTGACTCTCCAGATCCATGAGTCGCTTGTGGCCAACCTTCTGGATCCGGTTCTTGCGGGCCGTATCCTCAGAAGTGAGGAAATGGATGGTTATGCTGCTCAGTTTGGCGAAGTCGCCAAAGGGATCCAGCGCAAGCAAGACGATGGACCTTGGGCCATCACCCTGAATAGTTTTCAGCCTGTCGAGACCGTTTTTGATGACAATTTGATCAAGTTCCGAGTCAGCACACAGAGGCTTGAGCGTGAAGACCAATCGTTGCCCCATACCGCGACGGTCGAAGCGTCCTACAGGCTCGTGCAATCCGATGGTACGATCCAGCTTGAGCGTCAGGGCGACCTGAATGTCGAGTTTACCGGCAAGGTGCAACAGGGGACGCGAGGCGTCGTGCTCCGCACATTCCTCAAAAACAAATTTGAGCAATTATTTCGTGAGAAACTCTTCGATAGCCCTGTTCGTTGGTCCGATCGACTCCCTGAGCAGTTCAAGGATCTACAATTGTGTGCCGTCGGAATCGATGATGGCTGGTTGCAATTGCAAATTCGATAGCAGTGCCGACAACTTGGAATCACTATGTTTAAGAACCTTGGGAATATCGCCAACTTGATGAAAGCCTTTGGGCAGCTCCCCGAAAGGGCTGCCAAGCTCAAGCAGCAGATGGAGGCCAAGCGGATTCGCGGTAGGGCATGCGAAGGGGATCATCAGGTGAGCGTCGAGGTCAGTGGGCTGGGATTGGTCCACGAGGTCGATATTTCCAGCTCCCTTTTTGCGCCCGAACACAGGTCGCTTGCTCAACGCTTGACCCTCGAAGCGATCAACCATGCGGTATCGCAGGCCAAGTCGTTGCATGCCGATTCGATACGAGAGCTGACCCAAGGGGTCGACATCCCTGGGCTCGAAAAAGTCATCCAGGACATGGCCCAGTAACTTGGCCGAATAACAATTCCTTTTGAGCGATGGAGTGACACGTTATGCCCATGGAGAATTTCTCCCGATACCAACAGTCGGTCATCAAGAATTACTACAAGAACCGCGATGCGGTCTCGTTGCAGAGGGCTCAAGAACTACTAACCGAACTGTATTTGGCCGAAGGCAAGAAACGGGACAAAGTTTGGGACAGTCTGTTTACCAATTTGGAACGCATGGGAGTTCCCGAGGATCAGTTGGAGCATTTGCGAAAGCAACGCAATCCAGAGCTCATTGCCAAGCTGATCCAGACGATGCTTTAATCGCGGTTTGCTGGGATTTTTAATCTTCAGCCCGCTTTACCACGGAAGATCCGCAGCGTGGGACTTGGCACTGCTGGGAGCTCTGCAAGCTTGGGTTCGTAAGTGGTTTCGTTGGCGAATTCACGAAGCAACTCGGCAGCCACTTCCAAGTCGCATCGGCCTTCTTTGGTCTGGTCGTTGGTCCATCGGTCAGCGCCCCAACCTGCCAGCAAGATCGCTTCGCCAGCACGGCTACTGCGAATGGCAAGTTCGATCGCTGCTTGTCGATTCGGAACGATCTGGATCGAAGCTGGGTATTCGCAACCATCGAGAACTTGCCAAACGGCCTTTTGTCCAAACCGAATGCTTCGTCGGCTTTGGGTCAGTATGACATACGAGGCCGAGCGCTCTAGGACGCGACCATAAGCGGCCAATTGTTCCGGAGTCGCCGCGTCGGGGACTTCGGCAACACAAGTCACAGGAGTGCCGTTTTTGGTAATCGCATGGAGCGCCACCGCCAATCGATCGGCTTGGTCGGCGGAATCGACATAGACGTTGGCATGGTGATCGACAGGAACTCGCTGCATTCGTCCAGGGACACGCTCGAGCCGCTCGACACCGCAGACAGTTTCGTAGAGTTCCAGGCCTAGCGAGTAGCCCACCGCAACCGCGCAAAGCATGTGCCGGGCGTTGTGATCCCCCAGAAGGGTACTCGTAAGAGGTGCGACGCTGTTTCCTGCCGAGAGCATCAACGTTTGCTCGCCAGGCAGGGATCTGAGTCGCCGAGCGTGAACATCGGCATCGGCATCGATACCGTAGCGGATCGCTTGAGGGCAACTGCGGTTGGCCCATCGGTTTAGCCGAGCATCATCGGCATTGCATACCACGACACCATGTTCCTTGAGTTGACCAAGGAGTCGCCCCATGGCATTTTCGATTCCGCGAGCTTGGAGGGTATCGCATCGTTGGTTGCGACGAAGGCTCGTAAAGACCAATACATCGAATTCGATGCCGGCAGCAGCGTGGGATTGAAGCATTTCGTCGGTCAGTTCGAGGATCGCTGCGGGCGTTTTCTCGCTGACGCTTTGTTTGAGCCAATCGGCCAATGTCAACGCATCGTCGGAGGCTTAGGCGATCAATCCGGTTTGCTGGCCGGTCGATCCGCCCAGGGTGGTATGGTAGGCGACGGATTTGCCGATTTTCTTGAGCATCGAGGCGATCAGCAAGCTTGCGGTCGTTTTTCCGTGGGTACCTACCACACCGATGGTGAGGATTTTCTGGCAGGGGTTTCCGGCAAGGTGAATCGAGAGTTTGGCCAGAGCGTCTTGGACATTGGGAACGATGCACTGAGGGACCGGCGTCGGTAGGTACTGCTCGGTCAGTACGCCGATCGCCCCGTGGGCTTGGGCTTGGAGAATTTCCTTTTCGGGGGATGCCCATGGGTTAAGTCCTGCGGCGAAGACCCAGTTTTTGAGGGGGGCATCTGGATACTGATCGCAGGCTTGGCACTGGATATCCTCGGTGCCGATGAATTTGGCGTTGGGGAAGAGGGACTTCAGCGAGATCGAGAGATAACAAGAGCTGTCCACTTGGCTAGGCCTCCGTGCCTGATCGAGTCGCGGTTGGATAAGTTGGTTTGATTGGAGTAGGTGCTGAGTCGGTTGCCTTATGGGGTTAGCACTCAAGCCGATCCATGGCTTGAAAACTCATCACGCTAACAACTTGTCCCATCACAGGTCCTTTCGTCAAGTCGAATCTGTGGGCCAAACTGGGCACTTCTTAAAAAGATCGCAACTTATTTGTTTGCTAGCAAATCCGGCGGGAAGGTTCTTTAAACAGGAGTATTCGCTATGGGGTTGTCATCGCAATGAAGCTGTGGCTTAGAAAGCGTTTCGTCCTGAGGAGTAACCGAGGTAGCGATAGCTTTCGAACTGGGACTCTGAGTAGAACTGATCGAGAGTCGATTGGTGGGGAAAGTCAGGATTTCGAATTTGGTAGCTGCGCAAGTCGGTCGAATCGCCTTCGACCAAATTGAGCTTCAGATAAACGATCCTACCTGTTGTGGGTCCTTGATCGAGAGTCTGGGGGTAGCAGATCGTTCCTTGGGCAACTCGGTATTCCGATAGGCCGATTTCTTTGTTTCGTTTGAGTTTTCTCACATCGATTTGGATTTCGGTGCCGAAGTCCATGCGGGATTTGCGGATCAGATTAGCAAGTTCATGGCAAGAACCATCGGGATCGGCTCCTGCGTCGCAGATGTAGATGGTTTTGCAGCGGCGCCGCACCAGTTCGTACGCCCCCAGATTGTCAAAGTGCCCACCGTCTGAGAGGTAAATGAAAGAGTTTCTATTGTCCGTGCGTCCCAATACCTCTTGGATGATCTGGAACCATCCGAAAGTAGGGCTCGGCTTTTCAAAGCCGCTTGACATCGGGTTGGGAAACCATCCCCCCAAACGAAGATTGCAGAAGGTAAGTAAAGCGGTTACTGCTGCCGTCGAGTAATATCCCATGTTCGGGCTTACTGCGGCACCAGAAGTCGAGAACGCTCTACCCAGCGTTAGATCTCCTGCATAACCATCGCTTGTTTTGCGATAACCAGTAATTGGAGAACCGCAGTAAAGAGGGCTAAGTACAAAGCTGTCTGCTTGGCGTTCGTCGTACTCTCGTTGATCACTTCCTGTCAAGTTGATTGCGGTATTGATCAGGTGGATTGGGCCATGCGCGTTGTCATCATCGTCTAGACCGACGTCTTTGAGCAAAAGATCGTCCTTGGGATTGATATGTGTGACTGGATCGCTGCAGGATTTGTCTTCTTGAGAAGCGCCCAAAAATGCGCGAACGAGGCGGTTTTCATACATCTCCTGTAGGGAGAAGACATTCACATCCACGTATCGGCTCGCTATGGTCGATAGGGCAACGCAGCCGGCAAATAGGTACAGGACGCGGTGTCCCATGAACACCTCTCCCCAGGCTCCTAGGGAAGCTTGGGTAATGAATTTTGCGATTAAGCCAATCGTGCAAAATCCGATGGCAAGTGCAAGGTAAGGTCCAACTTTGACGATCACATCCAAAACCGGTTTGCGGTTTTTTCCTGTCCAAAGGCTTTGAGCAAGCCAGATCGCAACTCCGGAGATTGTTCCACCTATGGCACCCAAACTTGTAGGAAGCCCGTATTGGTTGGACTTAAGCAGACCGAAGATCCAATCGGGAACGACGACGCCCAAGATAAATGCTGCCATCCAGCCTAATCCAGCTACCGCACAGTAGGCGTGAAAGTACGACCACTTTTCACGCACTTGGCGACTCTCAAGACTACCTAGGATGCCAACTTGCAATGACTGCGAGAGGATGAAAATCAATAGCACAAGCGGAACGAGACTGCTTACAGCCAAAGAAATCTTCCAATCGTCATGGGGGTCATCGATATGGTCTTTAAACATCCTCGCGGTAGAGATCTTCGGAGCCTCAGGATTCGAAGCGTTTGGAGACGCCTCAGCAGCGGCCTTTAGTTCGCTGCGGCTACTAACTTCACCAATATGTCGCTGATTCTTTTCGTCGACAAGAACCGGAAAGAAGATAGCCACCCAGTATAATGCCAAACACATCAAGCCACCGCTGAGAAACCCAGATGCGATCCAGCGAACTGGCTGGGCCTTTGAAAGATCCACTTCTCGGAAGTTGATAAGTTTCTTCAACAGGATTGCGAAGGAGCCAAGGTTAAAAAAAATCGCTTGCAAAGCTCCTCCCAATAAAAGTACTCGAAGTCCATACTGGCTGAAAGCTTCTGGGGAAACGTAGCTGCTCAAGGCCCCAGGAGGATCGATGTCCTTGTAGTATCGGATAGCAGATCCCACAAGAATGGTCGCGATGAACAAAAGTAAAACCGGCAGAAATAAAGTGTTGAATGCCCAACCAACAGGACGCTTTGTCTGTTCATTCCTCTTGCTGCTTCGAGCTCCCCACAGAGCCACTGCAATGACTACACAGGCAAAAATGGCACAACCCGAACCCAAAAGCATTTGGATCGCGGGTATCTTGTCGCTCTTGTCCAACGTGGTTTGAAAAAACCGAAAGTAACGCAGCAGAAAAATGATGGCAAGCAGAAGCGGGGCCAGGACAAATGCGTTGAGAAACGTATTTCGTAAGTAGATCGCCCACAATGCCCACAGGTCGGTCGAGAAGATCCCTACCTTGGGGGCTAGGTAGTTCGAATGCGATCGCAAGTGCTGAATGGCTTTTGGTTCAGCCTTCTCGTGGGATTCCTTCCGGGACTTTTGTATTGGGTTTAGCAACTCCTGCACCTCATCCATGCTTTTAGAGCGCTTCAGCAGCGCCATGAACCAGCTGCCGATATATCCCCCGCCAGAGACCGTCGAGAGGTAATCGATCTTGCCAAGCAGTTTCTTTTCGGCAAGAGCTTGAAGCACTCCTAGATTGAAGGCCGCACTGCGAATCCCACCGCCGGAAAAACAGATGCTGAAGTGGTCCGCTTCGTTTGCGTCGCTCTCATCGGTTTCAGTATTGGCTTGACGAGCTTGCAGATGCGCTTGCTCGTCTTGAAGGACTTCCGCAAACGAATAAATTTTCTTTTGATCCATGGTGGGTACTCTTCTGACCTACTCTAGGGGACAACTCCCGGACTCGAACTGGAATCACCTGGGCTTTTTGCTTGGTGTTGCTTCGAAGTCCGGAGGTTCCGGATTACCAGAGCGTTTATCCGGGTTCTCACCGTCTTCTAGTTTGGCACTGGAAAAAAAGCCTAGCAGAATCTCCCGGAGAACGGCTTCCACTTCTAAAGAGTTTCCGGTGTGAACCGCACGCCGCAACTTCCTTTGGATAGGCTCCGAACGCAATTGAAGTAATAACTGCTTCGCCAAATTGGATTCCGTGGCGGAGGCATCCGCAATTTGCAGGTCCTGGAGCCCTAAGTGAATCAAGCATATCAAAACATCGGTGGCTGTGCGGACTCCTTCGAGCCTGAACACAGCCCTCGGAAGCATGACCGCAAGCCTCGAAAACTCTTTGATCAGCTTCTGGATGTTTTGGTCATTTAGGTTGAATCCCTCGTTAATGACTCTTTGCAAGGCATCGTTTTTCTCAAGAAGTTCGTGGGCTCGTTGCGTCGCACGCATTAGTAGATCTTTGCCATTGATCTGGAAAAAAGCCGTCGGCCATTCGGGCCGGAATCCTGAGTGACGACGATTCGACTCGATAGCGATTCCATACAAGTCGGCAGCGTTGAGTTGCTTGAAATCAAAGTAGGGTTCATTTGGTATCCGCAATTCGTCGTGATACCCGTCGACACAATGCCAAACAAAGTTTCGAATCAAGATTTGGTGATCCGTCTCCTCGGGGGATTCGAAAGCCTTTATGACTCTAGCAACCTCATCAGTTGGACGCTTGCCATCAAATAACCAACCGATCCTCGCGTCGTCGGTGGCGACCGTGGATTCCTGTCGGCATTCGCTGTGATAAGCTTGCCGGAACGCATGATCGAGAGTTTCAATCCGCCATTTGCGAGGTTCATGCTCTTTATGGATCGGACAGTCAAAATCATCGATATCCCAGCATAATAGCTTGCCGATGTGCTCACCGAGTTGCCGGAACGACTCGACTTGGTCCTTGGAATAAAACTGATTTGAAATCGGCTCATCGGGAAACTGCGGATTGGTTTTCTTGAACTGAGCGATATCGATGTCTTCGTCGCCGGTAAGGGACATTTGAACGTAGACGAAGAGTCCTTCTTCGGGCGCATTGATGGGACTATCGGATTCCTTTGAGTTCGAAGTCTTAGGGTACTTAATCCGTCCGACGATGTAATGCTGAGGCGAGAGTGAGTTCTCGCTTCCAATTCTCACCAGGCGTTTGGTATCCAAAGGTTTATCGTGATCTAGATCGAGGATTTCGACATCGTGGTCCAATCGTAGTTTACGGATTAAGTCGGCTAGTACACCGAATTCGTAGAGACCATTGTTGCAACCTGCGTCGGATGCGACGATGATCTTGCATCGCCTTGCAATGAGTTCTTCTACCCCTAAAAATTCGCGGAAACCGCCGTCGGCAACCACTCCGAAACCCCAAGAATCGCTTCGGAACTCTTGAGTCGACCACTGGCTGGATTTCAACCACTCCTGGAACAGTTGGAAGGTGTTGAACCGAACATACTTGTTACCTCCAAAAAGCAACGACTGATGCTTGGTGGGCTGACTCTTGGTAGTCGGATTGGGCAACCACTGTTCAAGTCGAATGTTGAAGACTTGCATCAAGACTCGAAGTGCGGGGTTGGAAGCCATGAACGTCGAAACGGCAGCACCAGAGAGTACGATCGCATCGCTTACGGTCAGTCCACCGTGGAGGTACTCCTTGGTGCAGCGATATGTCTTTTGCTCGAGCAGATTCTTGTCCGTCGTGGCTTGCATCCATCCTACGTGCAAGGGAGACATCAGGAACGAGTACCACAAAGAACCGAAACTCCCGTCGACCTTTGAGGGGTTGATGTTGGTACTTGGGGTCGTTGCACCTCCATCCATCACAGCCGCTTGGATGCGTCGGTAAGCCGGTGCGTGAGGCAGGAGCAAACCGCCGACAAAGAGGGGATAAGGATGGCCTTTCTCACAGGGGTTCAGGGCATGCAGGGGCGTTTCGCTATCGATTTGGCCCGCTTTTCGAAGAAACGTTTCATGCACCCGCTTGCGATAGAACAAGAACCATGGCGACAAGTGGTTGATATCGACCATCAAGATACCGATTAAGGCAACAATTCCAGAGACGATCAAGATGGTCCATCGGAAACTTTGGTCCTCAAAAATCGTTACCGATGTGCTAATCCATCGCCGTTCCTTGAACACCTCAGGATAAGCGACTTCCAGGAGCAAGCGGTTCAATTTCCAGTGCTGCAATGGAGTTAGTTGCGCGATGAATTGATCGAAGTGAATAGGGGCGATGGCTTGGGCAGCTTGGGATTCGGAAGCTGTTGCCTCTGGTGCCATTGAAAGAGTGGGACGGTTGGTCCAAGCCGGTGTAAGTACTTGAAGGATCGTTTTGAATTCGGACGCATCACGGAAGCCATCGGGGTCACTGCTGGATCGTCTTGCCATCGGCGATCCTTGAGCCACCCAGCGACTTAGCACTTCCAATGCAGCTCGAACTGCCTTTTCATGCGAGTCAATCGATGAAGACCCGTTTGAATTAGTTTGCGATTTATTTCCCGTATCCGCATCAGGGACTAAAATCGCATTTCTAGCATCATTGGGTATATCTTTGGTTCGCAGAACAACCTTTCGGGCTGCTCGGATCAATAGCAGGTTGGTCAACTCCAGATCGCTCTTGGAGGGAGCGTCACTGCTGGAGAATGTTGAAGATTTCGAAAGGTGGTCAGGCTCTATTAGGGCGTTGATTTTTCTGAGAAGTTTGGGACCCTCTTCTTCGTTCAATCTATGATCTGCGGTTACATAACTTTTTGCCTCGGTATCGCATCCGGTCATTCCTAGAATCGTTGAAGCCCATCTTTGGATCGTTGCACTCTTGTAATTGAGCCAAGTGTCCCACTCGTAGTTATCCGGTCTGAGGATCTTCTCGAATTTATCCTTGTTTTTCGCCTCTTTTTCGATTGATTCAATAAACTCCGCTATTTCCCGTTTTTCTGCTTCGACTCTTTCTATCTGTTTTAAATCACCTTTTACTGCTTTCTGTACCATTGCATTCTGGAAAACGCTTTCCTTAGCGAGGGATGCCAGTCGATCGTACTGAAAAATATCGTTCTCCATGAACTCGGGAGGCCGCTCGCTGATGAATCCGGATAGGTTTTCCTGCCCCAAGTATCCGACGGCTACGAAGAAGGAGCCCCAAGTGGCTCCAGAGAGGATGACCCACAAAGCCACTCTCTGCCATAGCGATGCAGTGATCCTTTCGCTGCGAACCAACGATCCGATACGCATCAAGGGAAAAAACAACATCGCAACAATGACTGCTATAGGAATCTGCAAACTCTTCAGATCGATCTTCTCGGGGAGAAATCCGAGTTTGTCAGAAATGAAAAAATCGCCATTGCCTATCATCACCGCGCAACCCAGCAACAAAATTCCAGCAGCGATTACCGCCCATCGACCCGGAGCGGGCGAAGGCGTCGCCCCGACATAGCGCTGAAGACTCCGGTACACCCCACGGACCACCAGCACCGCAACGATCAAAACAACCGAGGCAAAAATGCCCACGCGAAGATCCGAATTCAAGTCGAGCAACCCCAGCCAGCGACGCACCGATGGGTAATCGAAATATCGAAAGTAGATCGCGAGGATCGATGCTAAGAAAATTACGCTGGCAAAAACAGTTCCAAAAAGCAATGCTGTCTTGAGCAGATAATCGGTCATGAACTCCGTGGGACGATTCAAGTACTGGCCGTCCAGGAGAAACTGAGCATCTTTGGCTGATAAGCCATGGTCTTCATCCCTCGAGGACGTCGCATCATGATGTCCCAGTGTCGAGTAATACCCATTGGTATAACCCCCTCCGGATACCGAAGAGATGTAATCGACATGCTTGAGAAACCCCGCCCTTTGCATCGATTGCATCAGGCCCAAATTGAACATCGCCGATCGAATCCCACCTCCCGAAAGGGCAACACCCACAAGATCTGTCCCATCGGATTCGGGATAAGTCTTTTTAGGCTCGTGGGAGTCACTACTTTTCTGATTTACCTTTTCGTGATCCTCGTCCCTTTTAACGTCCTGTTTCTGTGCGTCTTGATTGAGCTTCTGCCTACGAAGATTAATCGCTCGCTGGATCTCGACGTCTCTCATCTCCTTGAAATTCCTAAGTCCTGGGTCCATGGACTCGGTTTTCTTGGGTTCTGTGGTCACTGGAGGCTCTTACGTGGTCATGTAGTAATAAAGTGGTGATACCGAAGATTTACTGGCGGATTTACTGGCAAGTACTCGACGCTGCGAGTGGATGTTCAGTAGATCCCATAGGAAGATTAGCGTAATGAAATACCGTTAGCTATCAAACTTTTCGCAAGATTGTTCGATATTCTTGGAATTCATTACAGCCCTTACAACCGTCAAAACCCTCGGTGGATGCAAACTCTTTTTGAATTGCCAGAATCGACTACGAAGAAGATTGGGTTTGGGTAACCTAATTTTACATGGAACGATTGCATGGAATCCTAACTCCATGCGATCATCGCCCTAACCGTTGTGTCGATCTGAGTGCATCACTGAGTACCGTCATGAAACCACTGCCTTCTGAGCGTCTTGCAAGTCTGATTGCTGTTCTTGCCTTCATCTTTTCTTCCCAGGTATCGGCCGTGGCCCAAGACATCCTTTGGGAATCGTCGACTCCATGCGAGCAGTCGCTCTACCCCGACGACTTCCAAGGGGCTGTGTCCGAGCAGGCTTTGTCCGAGCCATGGGATGGCCAAGTCCATCCTAGTGACTCTCAAACAGATCCGATAATGATGGCTGTCGACAGCTACCGTACTGAAACAACGGAACTAAAAATTGCCGCGGTCGGGAATTCGTTAGGGATCCTTACCCCATGGCAACCGACGATTCCCGCCCCGACCGTCGAGGACTTTTTGATCGTCGCCTTTGAAGAGCCGGTTCCCCAAGGAGATATTTTTGCGGAACTTGGACAGGTTGGCCAAGTCGTCGGCGTTGCACAAGAGCCCGGTGTCTATCGATTCGATCTGAAGTCCCTGCTGACACCGGGGCTACATCGTATCCGATTTCGATGGACGGATCCGCAGCTCGAACCCCATTCCCATTTCGTCTCGCGACCGATGTGGATCGCATTGAAGCACTCGCAGCCCAATGATCCTGTCGTTCGTAACTTGCCCGCAATGGCCAGACGCAGTTTATCGAGCACCGCTCGTCACGAATTCGAGCGTCAGTACTCCAGCTCCCTCTCCGGCTTGGACCGTTTGCTCAAAGAACCGTACGATGACCGCTGTTTGACCAAGAAGGTCGACCAAATCCTTGAGAGACAAGCTCCAAAGTGTGAAGATCCAGTGACTTGCGAACAAGATGTTTGGCCACTGCCTCCGGCGATCCCTTATTGCCAATGCGGGTCCGAAGTCATCGAGGTTCCGGTACGGGAAACTCATGCACCTGCTACCCCCTCAGACCCACAACCCGCGAAGTCTAACGAGTCATCGTCATCCGACCAGACGGCGAGTCCGGTTGAACATCTGCCTAGCGGCGAGCCTAACGCTTATCGAGGATATAAGCCCTCGAGTCCGCAACAAGCGACTCGATTGGTATTGGCAAAGCTACCTACACAGGTTGATGGCCCAGCCGAGTCGGTGGTCGCGGAGCTAATTGGTCCAGCGGTGGGGAGCAAGGATATTGCGACCGAGTCGAATCGACTCCTTGGCGAGTTAGAAAGGTTGCAAGCTCGAAGCGAGCAAGCATGCAAGATTGCTGCGTATTTGGAAGCGCAGGAAATTTTGCAAGAGCGTACCATGAAATGTTTGACGGCCAAGAAGGTTGTCTCGACGGTCGAATTCGATACCCCAGCGATGTTTGCTGCGACCACGCTTGCGGGAGACCGAAACGGTGCCACCTTCGGAGACTTGACCATCCTCGAAGGAATGAAGCTCGATGTCTATGGGGATGGAAGATATGCGTTAAGTTTCAAGTACCTGCGCCCGGGTAAACCAGTGACACTGCACTTGCAGATGCAGTATTGGATCGATGAAGACTCGGGTTGGAAGACATTGACATTACCACCGATCTGGATCAATCCGGCCCACATCGATCCGAAGCAACAGGTGAACGATTATTCCTATTCGGGTCACAGTCGAGCTTTAGAGCGTTCCAGTGGGTACGTTCAAAAAGCGCGTCGCACAGGATCGGCCGTCACCGGATATGGATTAAATAACCCGTCGGATTTACGGAGTTATTGATTCGCCTTGTGCGGTCAGTTCGTGCCGTAGTGCCTCTTTTCAGAAAACCGGATAAGTGGCTTTGTGGGGCACTAAGCCGAGGAATTCCAGACGGTCCCCTCGGGTGGGGGAATCTTTAGTGAATTTACGGTAATTTTACTGATTTAGCGAATGGCTTGTTCGAATGTACCGATAACGCCAATGGTACCGCGCAGACTCCAGGGAATGCTAGCGAAAAATTCGCTTGTGGGGTTTGTCGGACAAGATGGGCATGGAGGTCGCGCCAGTGAACAAGCTTTACCATGGATTCGTGCTTCTGTTTTGCGGTGCTTGTTGCACCCTGAGCTTGGTCGCTTGGAAGAAGTCTGCGGATTCAGGGCTACAGAAAAAAGCGTTGGCCGACCGAATCGGCTCGGAATCTCTTGGAACCGAGCAGAGTGTTCCAGCGCCCAGTAGGCTCAGTCCGCGTATGATGCGAGCCTTTGAGCAAGCCCACCAATCGAAACCTATTTCCGACAACCCGGTTGTCTTGGCGTCGTGGTCAGAGAATACGACAGCAACAACTCAGCCCAAGATCGTTTCGGTAAGCGACGTACTTGGAGGCATAACGCTCAATTGGAAAGTTGTTAAGACGAAAAAAGTGTGGTTGGTTGATCAAGATGCAGTGCTAGAGTTAGACTCGGACATCCCGGCTGATATCACACCGAGCGCCGTCAAAGTTGACAAGGGCATTATCACATTGACAAAGCGTGAGGCCCAAAATTCAAGGACAACTCTGACTGCGACTTTCAACAAACCTGGGGAATACGGCTTGAGTCTAAAACTCACCAACCCAGTTCCTAATGATGCAAACACACCTCCTTCCTTAGAACTTCTCATCAACAACAGCAATCCGGACGTCGTTATCGTAGTTCCGGGTACTGTCACCTCAAAAAACACCGGCATCAGTATCAAGCGAGGCCAAAACTACGATTGGGAGAAACCTGATTCATTCCCAAAACTCATCCACTTCTACGTAAACACCTTGGCTTCTTTGATGGTAACTCGTACCAACCAGAACACGCAAGTAATGGGGATACTCGGATCGCTTGATTCGACGACTCTTACCGTAGATCAGGTTCAGCCTTTTTCGGGAGAAATCTATTCATTCAAGACGCTTAACAGCCCAGGTTTAAACGGGCTTGTGATACTAGAGAGCGATCCTACCACGAAAAAAGCTTGGGTTTTTGACAAGGCGATCGAGCTAAACACAATTCAGACGGATAATCAAATAGTCCTTGAGGACCCAACGATAGATTCTTCAAGTGGAAGACCTATCAAGCTTAGCGATTCATCGCAGTCTCGTACTATCAATTTTTCAGACAGTCCTATTGCCGCAACAAACCTGATTCAACTTTTTCTCGACGGTAAGCAGATCGCGAAGCAACTTGGGTCTGACACGAAACCAACATCGATCGCTGGTGTGAAGCTTAGCGAAGGCAATCACTCGCTCTTTGCGACACTCTCACAGGGTGACAATGTGGTCGCTAGAACCAACGAGGTTGCGTACCGGATGCAAACCGGTGGGTTTCGTGTGCTAGAGGTCAGCCCCAAGGATTTCGGTATCGCCATCGGCTCTAAGGTTATCGAAATCAAATTGTCGAGACCTTTGGCAGATAACTCGCTCGATGCCACTGACAAAACAAAATTGAAGCAACCAACGGCCGTACGGGTCAAGCTCAGCCCCTCTGGCTCCAGGAATGGTCCCTTCTCGGCTAAATCAGGGGATCCAAATGATCTTGATATAGAGGTTCTACCGGATCGGCAACGTATCCAAATCAAGTTTACCAGCGTTATTGAAGGGGTTCATGAAGTCTCCGTCGCTGGTGATAGTTTGCAGGACGAATACGGCAACAAGCTTGAGGGCTCAAGTGGGAAAGCGGGAGAATTGTACACTGCAGTGCTTGGTGCACCCTCAGGTGGGGCAAATCGATACGCCGATCCGTTGGTCCCTGGAGTGATCGCCGGAAGGGCACCTGTGGTCGAGTATCCTCAGGCGATTCCCGTGCGGGATCAGCCCAAGGGTTTTAACCCCAACGATCGGGTCGAAACCCGAGTTGCCCGACTCTATTTTTATCGCGATGCGCACCGGGTTGCTCAGATCCTTAATCGGCGGGCCCAGTCCTACGGTCGCCAAGATGTCACCTATCGTCGGCAGCTTGCGGATCAAGCTCGAAGAGAGGCTGAGGAAGCGACCACGAAACGACAAACCTACGAGCGTTCCGCTGTGACCGCCGCTCAAAAGACTCGAGAACTTGAAAACAAACTCAACGACGCCGAGCAAGCACTTAATTACACGCTCAACCAAATGCAGCGACTGGCTGCAGACCAGTCTACGAATCCAGTCAAGGACAAGCAACTCGCTCAGCTTGAAATCGCAGCACGAGCTTACACCGATCAAATCCGAGCCTTGGAAAGCCAAGTCTTAGTTGCCCGCGAGCAGGAGATCGCCAGCAATGAGCAGTGGCTCCAATCGCAGCGGACCGAAGAGCTCAACAGAGCCGAGCAATTCCGCATGGAGACCGCTGCGGCTCATACCGATCCAGATACGTTTGCCGAAGGTCATCCTGATAGTGTCGATGCGGTTCATCAAGTTAGCATCTCAGTGATCGGCGAGGGGATTCTGCATCTTCGAGGTCCTTTGCGAGGGGTCAACCAAGTCCGTTTGATGGTTGATCAAATCGATACACCCTGCGGTTCGGTGCGCATCAATATTCACTCGACACAAATCAATGGCGACGAAGCCGACGAGCTCGAAGTGGTAGCCAACCGTCTTCAGACGTATATCGACCAAGCCCGATTCATGACGATGCAATCGTCGGAAGCGCTTCGTAAGGCCGTGCTGACGATCGCAGCCGAGAAAGCCGATGAGGCTCGGGGAATGTACCCTGGCGATTCCCAAGAGGAGCGAGACCAGCGTTACTTGTACGCGTTCTTTGGCAAGGATTTTGTGGATGAACTCAAGGCCTTGGACTCTGAGTTGCTGCATACGGGAAACAAACTCCTGTCCTTGCACTCGATGGATGTGACGAGTCTATCCAGCGCAATGACTTTGATGGCTCTTGCCAACAACAGCACTCGATTGGCGATTTTGGCGAGGTTTGATGAGCTCGTTCAAAGCGACCTTGGACCGGCCGAGCAGCGTTTCTTGGAAAACAGTATTGCCGAGTGCAATGGAAAGCAGTGCAAGCTTGGTTGCAGATTGCGATGCAAGCACAAGGAGCCTCCACCGACGTACCATTTGACGCCCAGTGCGTCGTTTACCTCGATGCGAGGTTTCTTCGATGCAAATATCTCCAACGATGATACGCTCAATCCGATCCAGCGAGAAATGATTCGATTAGCTCAGATCCTTAAGGCTCGTTTGGTGACCGAATTGGAACTTAAACAACGCGTGATGGAACGTGCCGTCATCGAGGAACGTTTGGCAGCGATCGGAAAGGAGCAGGATTTACTGTTACGTGAAGAATCGCGAATTCAGAAACTGCATGACACAACCGAACAGGCCCTATTATTTCGATCGACGATACTTCCCACATTATCAAGAGCGACCTCGCAAATGGATTCGGCCGTCGAGAAATACGAATCGATTTCTGTCGAATTGATTGAAATGTTGAATAATCTTGCCCAGCGAATTGCACCCGCCGGACGTCAAGACGATTCGGTGGAGACCAAGCTCGATCGGGTAAAGAATTTAATCACAAGCACACGCGATTTTCGGAAATCGCAGTTCAAAGATGCCGTCGATGGTGGTTTCACGAAGGTTGATACACCTGAGATTTCAAAGCTGTATAATGTTGATATGTTTGTTCATGGAAAGTATCTTGGCCTGCGCGAGATATATCATACCCTGGATCCAGGTGAATTAGATAGCTTGGTTTATTTGACAGGGACCAAACAACAGAGGTATGAATTGCAGACCACTGTTCAGTCGATCGCTCGACGGCTCGCGGACGCACAAAAGCAGCTCAATGAATTCGATTCCTCATCCATGGCTGAGAGTCAAATCTATATCGACAATCTTCAGAACCGGGTGCGCTGCGTTATCGAAGGTACAGGTGTTTTGGTGGGTAGGAACTCCGATGGAGAGCCACGGTACGCGATGATTTCCGTACATGATTTAGAACTTTCTATAGATGAGATATTGCGTCTGCTAAGCGAGCAGAATCTAAAGATTCAAGCGATTAAATCGATCCAGCGTCAGAAAGTTAAGGTCTTTGAGTTGGTTGAGCTTCTGTTTGCTTCCAATCAGCTAGAGCCAATCGAGGTCAAACAAGCGTTTCATTTGTATCAAGAGTGGATTGCTTTCTCCCAGAGTATGAAGGACTTGCTCACTCAGGCCGACCCACAGCCTAACTCATTTAAGAGTCAGTTGAAATCCGAAATCATCGCATCGATAGGGGATACGGACAGGAGTTTCTCAGCTTGGATCGCCAGCATCTCTCAGCTAGATACCGATCGCGCACTGCTACAGGCCAATCGCCGGCCTCTGGACCACAAGAAGTTTCTCGACATGCTCATCGATGAGCTCGAAGAGAAGTTCATCGAGTTGCTTGAGGGAACTCGCGCCCACACGGCCAATGTCGATAACTACCTCAAGCGGCTGACAACCGCTCTGGATGACGATTTCAACACCCAGTTTTACTATCCGATGTTCCGTGCAATCCGCAAGGGAAGCCAGGCTTATAAGGTCGAGTTTGGTCAAACCGAGACCACCAATGTTCTTGCCAACAACCGGGAGCTTGGAAAGGTTTCGCCGACAGCAACGATGGAATTCGATCTGCCTCGTCGCGATATCTTGGTCCGCGAAGGAATCGATTCGGCGCTGGCAGTCTACAACGATGCGGGTGCACTGATCCAAGATCCTAACTTCTTGGCCTTGGCCTCTGCAAACCAAGGGGGCTTGGCTCGCGGAGTTGCAAGCGGTGCTGGAAATGTGGTGAGTGTTTACCCGACGCTGAGCAATCCGACTTCCGAGCAACTCATCCGTCAAAACGCTGGTTCAGGGCCTCGTTTTGAATCCAACGTCGAAAAACTGATTCCCGATCCGGCGATCTACAAATTCGAGACCGGGACCGGATACGAAGTCCGCCCGGTGATCGCTCCGGATGGCCAAGCCGTCGTGTTTGACTTTAACTACATGTACACCACCCAAGTTCGCGAACCGGTTCGGGCTGACGAAAAGCACCTTGGCAGAATCAGGCAACACTTCATCGATACCGATGTCCATTTGTCGAACTTCGAATTAAGAGAAGTCAGCCGCTATGTGGTTGCGCTCAAGGCAGCACGAACGGCCAAAGGGGTTCCATTGCTAGAGGATCTCCCCGTTGTAGGTGCTCTCTGGAGGCCGTTGCCAAGCGATGAAAAGTCGTTGCAGCAAAACATCATCATGGCTCAAGCGACCATCTTTCCGACCTTATTTGATCTGATGGGCTTGCGCTGGGCACCCGCGGTTTCAGATGTCGATCCGCTGCAGCTATCGAATCGAGAGTATATTGTACGCAATAGAAATCGCTATCTCGAAAATCGCATTTACGACTACAGCAGTTCCAAAGTCGATGAGTTTCTGCGGATCCCTGAATCGGCTCGGCGGGCTGACCTGTACCGGTCCCAGGAATCGATTCCCACGCTTCACCCCAATGGCTACGAAGGCCCTGGGTTGGACTATCAAGTCACACCGATGCAAGAGGGGTACGATCCACGGGGGCGAGCACCTAGCAACTCTCGATTCCCTGAGAAATCATCCGCTGGGAAATCCGGATACTTGTCCGAGCGTTTCGAAGAAGCGCCTGCCAAGCGGGTGATCCGAGAGGAACTTACCAGTCCGGAGCCTTATGTCCCCAGGCAACGGGACCCGATCTTGATGAAGTCGCCGGCCGCCAAGCCATCGAATCGCTAGGACTTGTCCAAACATCCATGGAGATTGTGTGATGAACATCAAGAAACGCTCGGGATACTTCTGTGAAAAGCTCTCGCGAGAGAGTCTCTGGAAACATCTCACAACGTGCATGATTCTTGGCGGCTTGTGCAGTCTTTCAACCGCACAAGCAGTTGACCCGTTGACATACTTTAGCGGACGGCATCGGATTCGTCCTGCATGCAACGTGCCTCCGGGTGACTACCAATACATGCCGCGAACTCCTGCGGTGTCCTCGGGTAGTTTGCCGGCACTGCCAAGGCACTCACCGGAATCGATGGAGCGGGCCATTCAAGCCGCCAGGAATCCTGGGGTGCCACAGGTACCACCTCAATTGGGTGTATACCCCAACGCGATGCCCCAATTCGAGTTTCAAAAGAATCCTGCACTGGCGACTTCGAACACGGCAGCGTTGGTAAGTCCAGATGCCAAAACACTTCAAATGGCTGCACCATTTTTGGAAGTAGCCCATTGCCGAATCCGCGATGCGTCGATCGCGATCGACCCGAAAGGGAATTGGACAATCAGTTTCAGAGCCGAGCAGAACCCGCTGCTGGATCGCAATGCAGTGGTTCGCAATATCGATCTGCAACTGAAACGCAATTTATTTGTGATGGATGTTCGCTTGACCGATGCGGCTGTCTCTCGCACCAGCGCTGTTTTGTCGGCTAGTCGGACGCTACCTACGATCGAGAACCACCGATCGACGGGGTTGGTTCAATTGCAAGTTCCCAGGATTTCGATCCAGCGCGAGAGCTCTGAGTTTTATACCTTTCAAGGAAACGATCCCAAAATCGCGCAGCACTTTGATTTCATTGCAGGTGCCGAGTTTCAGTTTTACGCCTTGCTGGATCCTTTGGCCGGTTCGGGCCAAGGAGTCGTTATGCCCTGGCAACACCCTTCCTGGAAAAAATAATCATGAGAAGCTTGTTTGCCGCAGTTTTAATGATCGCTATGGTCACACAAGTTGCTTTGGGGCAATCTCGTGTCGCTCGAGTGATCCCCTCGCTTGAGATCGAGATCCTTGATCCGAATGTTGATTCTCGTGGGAACCCTGGAGTGATCGTCGGCCAGGACGCTTGGGGGCAAACTCAAGTGGACATTGCACCGACGATCATGGTGCATCGGTATTACTACACCGGGGACAGGACTTTTCGTGGGCCGGATCTTCCTGGAGGACCAAGCATCATTGTGGCGTTTCATCCCAAAAGCGGACAGAAAGTGTACTTGCCCGTCCAAATGCATCCTGGATCTCCTATGGTGACTTATACAGCCCAGTCGATCGAGTACGATTTTGGGGACAGGGCCGTCTTGGTTTCGTTCCCAAGATTTGGAAACCCGACGGTCGTTTATCGCAACGGTCGGTCCTTTACCGACCGGTTGGGTAACTTGGTCCATTGGGACAAAGTCAAAGGTGTCTTTAGCAGTCACCGAGAATCGGACCAGGCATCTCGAATGCAAGAGGTTTCCGAGGGGACCAAGTCGATGGCCAAGCCGCTGGTACTGCCATTACAAAATATGGCTAGGTACATGCCCGGTGTAACACCACTGATGGACTCGAAAGTGGGCAGCCACTTTCAATCACGGCAGCGGGCTACGACACCAACCTATCTGCCGGAGCCCTAAGGAAAGCTTAGCGGGGTAAAACAGGCTCCCCCTCTTGGTTGACAGGATACAGAGCCTTTTGATCCTTGAGCAGCTGCTGCATTCGCCGCAGCAATTCGCCTGAGAGATCTGGCAGAGAATCGGCCAAGTCGTTTTGTTCGTAAGGGTCTGAATTTAGGTCGAACAGTTGTCGACTCGGTGAGTCTTTCGCGGGCAAATAGTGATAGATCAATTTCCATTGGTTCTGACGCAGCACGGTGAAGTAGTTGCTGCGGTGCGGTGCGTGAGGAAAATGCATCAAGAACGACCTATCTTTCGAGGTTGGTTCGCTCGATACAAGAAGCGGTTTTAGAGAACTGCCGTCCAAGAGGTGATTTTCGGGTGTGTTCAACTCGATCAGCTCAGCGATCGTCGGGAAAATGTCGTAGATCGCGGCCCATCCTTTTCGAATTTGCCCCGAGGGTATTGGCAAACGTGCCTGCAAAGCATTCGAAGCGGGTTTAGCCCAAGCGGCAATGAATGGAACCCGCATGCCACCTTCGTAGTGCGATCCTTTTTTGCCTCGCAGGGGTGCCGAGCTGGCCACTGCATGAGGTTCACCCAGGGGGGCATCCGAGCCGTTGTCACCTAAGAAAAACACCAGAGTGTTCTGAGCGATTCCCAGTTCCTCGAAGCAATCGAGCATCTGGCCCAGCGAGTCGTCCATGCCTTGGATGAGCGAAGCGAACGCGAGTGCTTGCTTGGAAAATTTTCCGCTCGTGTCATGGATCGCAAATTTCGGATCGGCTTGGAAAGGTGCATGGACCGCGTAGTGGCAGAAGTTCAAGAAGAAGGGTTTTCCATCTTGGACAGATGCTTTGACATGTTTTTTGGCTTCGCGAGTCAGAGCTTCCGTCAGAAAGATCTCTTGGCCGTGATACTCTTCCAAGCTTGGTACCGGATGGGTGGGTTTATCGACGTCGGCTCCGAAGCTCTTGGTGCCGTAATAGCTCCCGGGTTGGCCGATCGACGAACCTCCTACGTTGAGATCAAAGCCGAGTTGGGTTGGATCGCTACCGACGCTGTTGCGGGGACCGAAGTGTCCTTTGCCGACATGGATGGTTCGGTAACCAGACTGTTGCATCAGTCTTGCTAGGGTGACGCTTGATGCATCGAGCCCTTTCCAGTTCCAATCCGGTGGGCCTGAAGGTCCGTGATTGTTCGAATCGGGATTGATCCATGTGGTGGTTCGATGGCGAGCGCTGTTTTGACCGGTCATGAGCGATATGCGAGAGGGGGAGCACACGCTCATCGCATAGAATTCACTGACTCGCACTCCAAGATTCGCAAGTCGCTGCATGTTCGGCGTTTTGTACCAGCGGTTCAGTGGATGCTCGACAGGGTTACCCTGCTCATCGCAAAGAAAGGGGACCGAGGTGTCCATGACCCCCATATCATCGACCAATACGATCATGATGTTGGGCTTGTTAGCCCCCTGCTCTGCTGCAAAGCTTGCTTGCATGTCCAAGTTCAAAAGGAACACACCAAGCATCACCGTGCGGACGATACAGATCGCGAATCGGCTCATAGTAGGATACTGGACAAGAGTTACGGATCCAATTGGATTTGATAAGGCTCTGAGCCTTCGGTCCACCGATATCGCCTATCGGCCTGGACGTTCTGGATGGTTTGCTTTTGGCCGCTTGGCCAAGTCACTTCGAGTCGATCGATCTGCTGGTTTGGACCAAGCCCCAGATGGATGATTCGTTGATTGGTTCCGTAGTAGCCATCTCCTACGCTTGCCGAAGCGATCCAGGATTCTTGGCCTTTGAAAGCCTGAACCAGTGCTCCGGTTGCATTGCGTTCCGATACGGTTCCGACGAGCTCGACTTGAAGGAAATGGTTGCTGCTTTGAGTCGTATTGGCAAGCAGTGCGGTAGCTCGATCCAAGTGAGTTACGGCAAAATCGATTCGTCCATCGCGGTTGAAATCCAAGGAAGTCAGCGAGCGACCAACATTGTCGTTATCGAAATACTTGCCTGGGCTGGGAGTGCGCAGCCATTGGAATTTACCTTTGTTGTTTCTGAGCACCTGCGGGGGCATTTGCCAGACGTCCAGGAAATCGATGTGTCCATTGACGGTAACAAAATCGAGCCATCCGTCGTTGTCCAAGTCCGTCAGTTGGCAACCGAAGCTTAGCCATTCCAAGGTGGGTTCTCCAAGTTTGGCCATGCGGGTCGCATCGGTGAAGAAACCTTCTTTGGTTTGCCGATATAAGGTGCTTACCTCATAGCGAAAATTCGTAACGATTAGATCTAGCATACCATCGCGGTCTTGATCGCCACAGGCGATCCCCATCGACGCTTGGGCGCGACCTAGTAGATCGACGGCAACTCCTGCCTGGATTGCGCACTGCTCGAGACCCATCTTCGGTACCTCGGGACTTTCGGTCATCGCAAGTCCGCTCATGAGCAAATGGTTCGGGGAAACGTCATTGGCTATGAAAACATCGTTGCCAGCGAATTGATCCAAATTGGTGATCAAAGCGCCCAGTGCATATCCATCGACGAGGGACTCAAGCAAATGAGGATCCGCAAGCGTCCAGTTGCCATCCCCTTGATTCCAAAGGATCCGGGTCTTTCCTGGTGTGAATCGTTTGGGATGGCAAAATACCGATTCAGGGCTCGATGGCGTTGGACACTTGCGGGTCAAGAATTCGTCTCCATCGATGTAGGCGCATTGGACGATATCTGGGAGGCTATCTCCGTTGAGATCGGCCGCTTGGATCGCGCTATTCCAGATCGATGGAGCATCGGCTTGGGGCAAGGGCACATTTTCAAAGGTTCCGTCCCCTTGGTTTCGATACCAACGTATCTGTCCAATGTTAGCCACCAGCAGATCGTCCAGGCCGTCTTGGTCCAGATCTGCGACACCGGTTCCCTGGCCGTACCCCAGATCTGCGATGCGTGCGGACTGTTCAACAGATGTGAAACTCTGACCCTGTAGCGAACGATACAACTGCTTGGGCAAATACGAGGCAGGTTGGCTCAAGGGGGAATCACCCGCTTGCGAATAAAACAGATCCGGCCAACCATCTTTGTCAAAATCGATGGCCGAGACTCCTCCGCCGAGGCCTTCGAGGGTGGTCCAATGCCTACTGCCTTTGGAACCATTGTCATATTGGGCTTTGAGTCCCATCGATTCGGCCACGTCGTCTAGGCTAATGGAGCCAGTAGAATCGGTGGCGATAGTTTGAGTTTCGAGATTGGATTCTGGCAACGTTGGGGTTTGATTATCTGGAAGCGGCCAGGATTTAACCGGGAGTTTTTCTAGGATCGGCGAGACGGTGGCTTTGCCGGCTTGAAGCTCTTTTTGCAAAGCGACCAAGCGTGGAGGAATTGGCTGTTTGGTTTGAACGATTGCGATGGCTTCCCATCCGAATGCCAAGACGTGGTCGCCGAGTTGTTCATAAAGTTTTGCGATTTCGAAATAGGCTTCGTCTTTGGTTAGTCCTCGTTGGATTTGGTTAGTAAGGTCTTTGATTCGCACCAATTTTCCCGTGAGTTCGCGGACTTCGTTGGCTTTCCCAAGTTCTTTCATTTCAACCAAGCATTCCGAGAGCGATTGCATCGCGCCCAAGTGGCGACGATCCAACTCGATAGCTTCGCCAAAACAGCGAGCGGCTTGTTCCCATCGGGCTTGCATCATCCAGTAGCGACCTGCGATGTACCAATATTCTGGATGCTTGGTATGTCCCTCGGGTGCTGTTTTAAACCAAGCGGGTAAACTTTGGGCTTTTCCGGTTTCCAGGAGGGCTTCGCCGTACCAAATCCATGGCTCGAGTTGTCCCGGGTGCGATTTGTTGAACTCTGTGAGTTGATCGATGCAATCATTCCATCGATCGGCATAGAGTAAGAGGCGAATTTCACCCAGACGACTCATGGGGTCCGAGGGCGCAAACTGTGCAAAAGCTTGCCGTAGTTCCTCTTCGTCGCTGGGATCGCGAAGATCGACCAGACTCATCAAGTCGGGTGTTTTGAAGTCACCTAAGCGGACGATGCGATCGAGGACTTTGCCCGCATCCCATCTTCGACCTTGGGCGTGGAGAATTGCAGCCAGCAATCGCAGTGCGGGCGTTGCGGTCGGATATTGCTTGAGCAAGCCTCTGAGTTTCGCTTCGGCACTGGGCAGATCTCCGCTGGTGGCGAGCCACTCGGAGAGTTGGCCCGTGGCCGCAGGGCCAAGGTTCGGATCCGACGGATCGATCTTGGAGATCAGTTGGATTGCTCCGGCTAGGTTGTTGCGCGCTGCCATGATTTGGCTAGCGATAAACAGAGCTGGTACCGAATTGGGTTCTTGAACAAGGAGTTCTTTCGCGGTGGTCCAAGCTTCGTCGAATTTCTGTTCGGAAAGCAATTTCTCAGCGCGTTGGAGTCGCGATTCGAAGCTCTCGGCTGGCGCGGGGCTTGAGGGTTGGTTGGAAGGATCCTTGCCTGGCGCTGTTGGCGATTCGACAGCAGTCTTTTCTTGCCTGGAACAACCGATCCATGCACAAAGGAGGACGAGGAAATAGCCAATTCGCTTTGAGATAGAGGATTTGGGCATAGTTATCCCATACTGCGTTGTTTGTCTTTCCAAACGTCGCGGATGATATCGGTCAGATGATGGCGGGGTGAGTATTCGATGGCCTTTTTGATTCGGCTCAAGTCCGGTACGCGCCGGCGGATGTCTTCAAAGTCATCATCGTAAGCTTCTGCATACGATTGGAACTGGATGGTCGCTTGGGGATTGACGATCGAGATGACTTGCTGGGCGACTTGAAGGATCGACACTGGAGAGTCCGATCCGATATTGTAAATATGCCCATAACAGGAGGGTGTCTGCATCAATTGTGTGATGGCGTAAATCACATCGCTGACGTGGGCAAAGCAGCGGGTTTGATGGCCATCATCGTGGACCATCAGTGGCTTGCCTTTCATGGCAGCTTCGACAAACCGCGGCAGCACCATCCCGTAAGCCCCTGTTTGTCGAGGTCCTACGACGTTAAAGAATCGTCCGATGACGATTTGCATGTTGTGTTCGCGAACGCAAGCCATGCAGAGAAATTCGTCGATGGCTTTACTGGCCCCATAACTCCAACGCGGTTTTGTGGTTGGACCAAACACCAAATCGTCGGTTTCGTTCCAAATAGGTTTCGGATTCTTTCCGTAGACTTCGCTGGTACTGGCAAGGAACAATGGAATCGGTTTTCCGGCCAAGTGATGGCGTCTGAGTTCATCCAAAAGAAGTTGCGTCGGATAGATGTTCCGGTAGATCGTTTGCGTGGGCTGCTTGGCAATCAGCGCCACGCCGACCGCAGCGGCCAAGTGGTAGACAGCATCTACTCCATGACAAGCTTCTTGAACGGTGCCGGATTTGCCTAGGTCCGAGCAGATCACTCGAAGCTTGGGGTTGGATTCTAAATGCAGAAGATTCTTACGGTTCCCGGTGCTGAAATCATCCACGATGACGACTTCGTCCCCTCGACTCAGAAAAAAATCGGTAAGGTGCGAGCCGATGAAGCCGCCGCCTCCGGTGACCAAAATACGCATGAAGTCGATCCAAGACTGAATAAAATGGACGCAAGCGCCCGTAAAGAGACAGGATCTATTGTACCGTGTGCCCTCGGATTGCAACGAGAAAAGTACCTTCTGGGATCGCTCCCAATAAACTTTGACGGTTTTGCGGTTTGTGCCGTTAAGGGGTGAGCCCTGTTGGGAATCGACTCAGGACAACCGCAAGGGGGGGCCGAATCAAAAGCAGTGAGCGTGGGCTCGGAGGCCCAGGGTTTCTCATTTCGCAAGAAATTCGGTAGATTACTAACATTGATTCAGACCTGTTTCCACAGGCCGAGTTCCAACGCGCAACGACCATCAAGGGAATGCTGGGTATGAAGAAGAATCCTATTACCAAGGCCGCTGGCTCGAAGCTCAAGCCCCAAAATCGGCGGCATCGCCTGCTCTGTGTTTTGGCATCGCTATCAAGCGTTGGGCTGGTAACCACGTTTCCGGAATTCTCACTGGCTCAGAATCGACAGCCTCCTGGCGCCAATCGACCGGCCGCTCCTGCTCGCAAGATGACCGACGAGGAGAAGCGGAAGGACCGAGTTCGAGCGCTCTTTGCCGACGCAGCCAACGCACAAAACAATGGTGCTTACCCGCTAGCCATGGAGCAATGGCAAAAGCTGATCAAGGAGTTTCCAAGCGATCCGTTGGCATCGAGTGCACGGTACTATTTGGGTCTATGTTTTCAGGAGCAAAATCCACCCGATTATGCCAATGCTGTGGGAGCTTTTCGCAAGGCACTTGAGGACAAGTCACTAAAAGAGCAAGAGGAAGCGTTGGTGAACCTCGGTTGGTGCTTAGTGCAACTTGGCACTCCCAATTCGGATGCTGACAAAAACGCCAAAAGCGCGTTGGTCGAAGCCTCGAAGGTCTTTGGTTCCTTTTTGGAGAAGTATCCGGATAGTCCGTCTGCGGACCGAGCGATTTTTTATGCCGCCGAAGCCGAATCGCGTTTAGGAAATACCCAAAAAGCAGTCGGGCTTTATAATCAGTTGGTTCAAAATAAAAAGCTCGCTAAATCGACACTGCTACCAGAAGCGTTGTTCGCAATAGGTTTTTCCTACGAGGAGCTTAAGCAACCCAAGCTAGCCAGTGAGAACTACGAAGTCTTGATCGCCGAGCATAGCAAGCATCCTTTGGTGCGCGACGCCAATGTGCGTTTAGGCGAGATCGCTTTGCAGATGGATAAACCTGACCAAGCGGCGGCTAGGTATGAAAAGGTGATCGCGTCACCCGACTTCAAGAAATCCCCGCTGGCCGATTATATCTATTCAAGGTACGCATTCGCGTTGGCCAAATCGGGCCAATATGCGAAATCCTCGGACGCTTACAAACAGCTTTCGGCGATGTTTCCCAATTCCAAGTATGCACAGAATGCATCGTTGTCGATGGCCCAAACGCTCATGAGGGACAAGAAGTACCCTCAAGCCGAGGAAGCGTTCAAGCAGGTGCTTGCGGGCAAAGATACCAAGGCGATCGAGGCTGCCCATTGGTTGTGCCAAATCGCGTTGCTTCAGAACCGAAAAGGCCAGATGGTCCCGATTGCCCGCGAAGCTTTATCGTGGGCCGCCCAGATTCCTCCCAAGGACTTGACACCCTTGGCCAAGAGCCAGTTGGCTTTGTTAAAAATGGACTTGGCCGATGGCCTATTTACCACTGCCGATGGAAAGACCGAGGCCCGCAAGCTATTTGAACAGGTTGCATTGGAAACCATTGACGAGGCCATCGCCGCTCGGGCGACTTACAATTCCGCATTCTCCGCTTTGCAGACTGGAGATTTGCCCGAGGCCCTTCGATGGGCCGAAGCTTTCGAAAAGAAATTCCCCAAAGACGAGTTGGCTATCGATGTAGCGTATGTTCGCGCCGAAGCGTTGCTGCAACGTGGAGAGCATCCGGCTGCAAGCGACGCGTTTGAAAAACTGGTGGTATCGGCCAAGGATCATCCATCGCGGGTCGCATGGGAACTTCGAGGAATTACAGCGCAGTATCTCTCAGGCCAGCCTGACAAAGCGTTGGTGCGGCTCGACAGGCTGTTTCAAGCCGAAAAGGATCCGGCCATCGCAGGCAATCCGGCGATCTTGGCCGAAGCTCGCTTCTTGCAGGGAGCGTGTATGTTGAAGATGGCCAAGCCCGACGAAGCGATCGACGCTTTGCAAAAGTCCTTGCAGGTCAGTTCCAATTGGGGGCAAGCTGATGAAGTGCTGTTGGTCCTGGCTCAGGCGTATGAGTCCAAGCAGGACAAGGCCAATGCCAAGACGATTCTGGAGCGATTGCTTAAGGAGTACCCCAAGTCCAGGTTCAAGACGCAAGCCGAATTCCGGTTAGGCCAACTCTCGGCGCAAGCTGGCAAGGTGCAAGAGGCGATCCGTTGGTATGAATCTGTGATCGCGCAAAATGCAGATGTGAATTTGCGAGATTTCGCGAAATTTGATACCGCGTACTTGTTGATTCAGCAGAATCAGTACCAGCAAGCCCAGCCCTTGGTCCAGCAAGTGATTGCATCGACCAAGAACGTGGGATTGGCTCAAGAAGCGACGATTGCCAATGCGATTTGCATGCGCCAAGCTGGGCAGTTGCAGGAATCGATAGGGAGTTTGACCCGGCTCATCGAGCAAGGGCCTACCAAAGGGGCGTTGGTCAAGGCGCTTTATGAATTAGGAGTCAATTACGTCGCAGCACAGAATTTTGAGCCTGCCGTTGGCGTTTTTGATCGGATCGAAAAAGAGTTTCCTGAATATGCTCTGATGGATCGAGTCCTCTTCGAAAGAGCGTGGGCCATGAAAGAATTGGGGCAAATCGACCAAGCCAATCGAGCGTTTCGGGCGATCGCCGAGAAGTATCCAGAGAGTTCCGTGGCCGCCGAATCTTACTTTCATGTAGGCCAAGCCGAGTTCGAGAATTCGAGTTTTGAGACAGCCGTCAAGGCTTACACAGTCGCTGCCAAAAAGTCGTCGAGCAAAGAATTGCAGGAAAAATCGCTGTATAAGATTGGGCTGGCGCAGTACCAGCAAGGGCTTTACGAGCAAGCGGCAAAGCAGTTCGGAAAGCAGATCGCCGATTTCCCCAAAGGCGACTTGGTCTTGGACGCAAGATTGATGATTGCGGAGTGTGCGTTCAAGGCCCAGCAGTATGCTTCGGCCATGATCCACTACGATTCGGCTCGCAAGGCAATCGAGAGCGCCCAAGATCAAGTTGGAATCCAGGAACAAGTTCGGGCGCTGATTTATCTCCATGGAGCACAAACGGCCAGCGAGCTCAAAAAATGGGCCGATGTGGACGCTTGGGTAAGCAAGATGGCAAGCGTTGTGCCAGATTCCAATTTGTTACCGATTGCAAAATACGAACAAGCCGTTGCGTTGCAGAATCTGAAGAAACCCGACGAAGCACTCAAATTGTTTGAGAGCTTGGCGGAAGAGCAACGCAACGATCTTGGGGCAAGGTCGCGATTCATGGAAGGTGAGTTGTACTTCGCCCAAAAAGACTATGCCAAAGCAGTCCAGACATTCCAAAAGGCGATGTTTGGATTCGGGGGGAACCAAGCTCCTGCCGAGATCAAGAATTGGCAGGCGCGGTCGGCGTATGAAGCTGGACGTTGCTCGGAAGTTCTTATCGGTGAGCTGACTGGGGAAAGACGCAAGAAAGCAATCGAGACGGCAAAATCCTTCTACGATTTCTTGCTCTCGAACCACGCAGATCATGAGTTGGCTCGACAAGCACAGGATCGGATCAACGAGCTGTCGAAGTAGGTTTTAAGTAGCATTTACAGTTGCGAGAAAAGAGGCGTAGGGACAAGGTAGGCACAAGGTAGTAGGCACATTCCATGTGCCGTCTTGAAGATTTGATCGGTTGTGCATCGACCCTTTGCTGACGGCACAGCGGAGTGTGCCTACTTCTTTGGCCTTGGTCGGATTTTGGTATTAGCGAATATTAGCGTCTATCAGCGGTTCGGAAAAAAGACCGCTAA
>Ga0172372_10001128_pt1 | contig 41422 bp, 35 predicted proteins | sample LakKiv5m_2_FD_114544 | JGI IMG/M metagenome (GOLD analysis project Ga0172372, IMG submission 114544) | Freshwater microbial communities from Kabuno Bay, South-Kivu, Congo - kab_092012_9.5m | ecosystem: Environmental > Aquatic > Freshwater > Lake | place: Democratic Republic of the Congo...
CGGCAGCGTGCCCAGGCCGGCCGGCAGCCAGTCCTGGTTGGCGTTGAGCACGTCGTACAGACGCACCAGTGCCTCGGTGCGCGGCACACCGACCTCGAACTGCACCGTCAGCACCGCCACGCCCGGCCGCGACACCGAATAGGTGTGCTCGACCCCGGCGATCTGCCCCAGCACCTGTTCGGCCGGGCGCGCCACCATGTGCTGCACGTCCGCGCTGCCGGCCCCGGGGAAGGGGATCAGCACATTGGCCATGGTGACGTTGATCTGCGGCTCCTCCTCGCGCGGCGTGACCAGCACCGCGAAGAGCCCGAGCAGCAGTGCCACCAGGGCCAGCAGCGGGGTCAGGGCATGGTCCTGGAAGGTCCGCGCGAGGCGGCCCGAGACCCCCATGGAGACGGTCGCGCCGGCATCGACCGGTCCGCTCGATGCGCTCATGGCTGCGCCCCGGCGGCAGGCGTCGCCCCCGACAGACCCGCCTTCAGCGCGTCGATGGCGATGCGCTCGCCATCGCGCAGGCCGGCGACGACCTCGACGCCTGCGTCACCACGATCGGGGCCGAGGCGCACTGCGCGCAGGGAGAAGCCCTGGCCCTGGACCACGTAGACGGCGGTCAACTCGCCCCGACGCAGCACTGCCGTGGCGGGGATGCGAAGTGCCGGCGGACCGACACGGGACGCCGCAGCCACCGAAGCACCCGCGAAGTGCACGCGCACCGTCTGCCCCGGATGGAGTCCGGCCACGGCAGCCGCCGGCAGATCCAGCCGCCACTCGACGGTCTGCGCCACCGGATCGGCGGTGGACAACTCGGCGCCGCGCGTCGGGGTCACGCGCCGGCCGTCGGGCAGTTCGACCTCGATACGGATCGCCCCACGCGCCAGGGCTGTGCGCGAGGCAGGCACCTGGGCGACCGCGCGCAGCGCGCCGCGGGCGTACAAGGTGGCCACCGGGCGGCCGGGCGCCGCCAGATCACCCGCCTGGACGTGGGTGGCGAGCACGACACCGTCGAAGGGCGCGCTCAGCTGCGCATGGCCGCGCCAGATCTGGGCCTGCGCCTGACCGGCCCGGGCCTGCTGGACACCAGCCTGCGTGGCCTTCCACTGGGTCTCGGCCTGGTCCAGCGCTGCCTGGCTGACAAAACCCTGCGCACGCAGTTCTCGCGTGCGGTCCAGATGCAGCCGGGCGTTGCGGTCCTCGGCCTCGGCCTGGGCGAGCGCCGCTTCGCTGCGTCGCAGGCCGGCCTGGGTCTCGCGCTCGTCAATGCGAGCGATCAGCTGGCCGGCACGCACCGCGTCACCGGCCTTGACGGCCAGGCGGGTGACGTTGCCCTGGATCTGCGAAGCCAGCGTCGCCTGGCGCAAGGCCTCGATGTGGCCATCGAGGGTGAACCGACCCGTGGCGGCCACCTCAGATCCAGCCTGGACAAGCATGACCGGGACGACGGGCCCTGCGACTGCCGCCGCAGGGCTCAGGGCCGAAATTGTCACGGCCAGCGCCAGCGCACCCAGACCGCGTCGGCCCTGACGCCGGGCTACCGCACTCAGCTCTCCCGCTGCCGACCGAGCGTGGGCAAAAACCCAGGAGAAAACGCCGGACCTCCCCAAGGCCTCTCGCGCTTGCGCATGAGGCCGGGGCGGCCAAGTTCGGGGCAACCGTGGAGCGGAGCGGTCAAGGCCCAGCCCCGAATCCGAGTCGATGGCAGATGAAGACATGGCAGATCTCGTCCGGATACCCATGTGGGTATCTTATTGCATACCCATGAAGGTATGCCGACGAGATCGGCCAGACCTTGTGTCAGGTCAAGTCCGGTTCATCCCCGACAGGGCTGCGGGCGTCAGAACGGGATGTCGTCATCCATGTCGTCAAAGCCCGTGGCCGTCTTGGCCGGGGCCGATCTCGGGGCCGGCGCTGGCGCCGGTGCGGAAGCGCGTGGCGACGGCGCGCTACGCATCGGTGCCCCGCCGCCGCCGGCGTCATCCCCATAGCCCCCGCCGCCGCCTTCGCGCCCGCCGAGCAGTTGCATCTCGGTGGCGACGATGTCCACCGTGTTGCGCTCGATGCCGTCCTTGTCGGTGTACTTGCCGTACTTCAGTCGGCCCTCGACGTAGACCGGGCGCCCCTTCTTGAGGTACTCACCGGCGATCTCGGCCAGACGGTCGTAGAAGGTGACGCGATGCCACTGGGTCTCTTCGATCGACTCGCCCGACGCCTTGTCTTTGCGGCGACTGGACGTGGCGACCGAGATGTTGCAGATGGCCGCGCCGCTGGGCGCGTAGCGCACTTCGGGGTCGCGGCCGCAATTGCCGACGAGGATGACTTTGTTGACCGAGGCCATGGGATGCTCCTGGAACGTGGTGTGCGAGAAAGTGAGGAGGTGCTGGCGGAGTCCCCGGCTGTGTGCGCCGAAGAGGTCCCTGGGGCCCTGGTCTGCTGCCCATCTCGACCGAGCGGCAGGCCAAAGCCCGGGCAGTGATGATACCGGCGGGGCTCCTACCGACCACCCCCTTCCGGGGGAAGCGACAGAGGGCCTCGAGGAGGGGAGGCGTGAGGATGCGAAGCGGGTCTGGCGGGTCGCTTACCATCGCCGCCCATGACGCAGACTGCCTCGCCGGCCCGGGACGCGACGCGCGCCGAAGCCCACCCGGCTGCGGCTGCGATCGCCGCGGATCCACGCAACCGGTCACCTGGCGTGACGGCGGACGCCGCAGCCATCGAAGTGCTGCGCGACGTCTTCGGCTACCCTGCCTTCCGCGGGTTGCAGGCCGAGGTGGTGACCCACGTGGCCGGCGGCGGCGACGCGCTGGTGTTGATGCCCACCGGCGGCGGCAAGAGCCTGTGCTACCAGGTGCCGGCCATCGTGCGCCACCGCGCCGGCCAGGGCGTGAGCGTCGTCGTCAGCCCGCTGATCGCGCTCATGCACGACCAGGTCGGCGCGCTCGAGGAGGCCGGCGTGCACGCGGCCTTCCTCAACAGCACGCTCGACGGCGACGAGGCGCGCCAGATCGAGCGCGAGCTGCTGTCGGGCCGGCTCGTGCTGCTGTACGCCGCGCCCGAGCGCATCCTCACGCCGCGCTTCCTGGCGATGCTGGATTCGCTGCACGAGCGCGGCCGCCTGGCCCTGTTCGCGATCGACGAGGCGCACTGCGTCAGCCAGTGGGGCCACGACTTCCGCGCCGAGTACCTCGGCCTGTCGGCGCTGCACGAGCGCTACCCCGGCGTGCCGCGGGTGGCGCTGACGGCCACCGCCGACGCCCACACCCGGCGCGACATCGTCGAGCGCCTTGCGCTGGCCGACGCGCGCTGCTTCGTCTCGAGCTTCGACCGCCCCAACATCCGCTACACCATCGCCGAGAAGGACAACGCGCGCGCGCAACTGCTGCGCTTCCTGCGCGACGAGCACGAGGGCGACGCCGGCATCGTCTACTGCCAGAGCCGGCGCAAGGTGGAGGAGACGGCGCAGTGGCTGGACGACGAGGGCATCCCGGCCCTGCCCTACCACGCCGGGCTCGAGGCCGACACGCGGCGCCGCCACCAGGACCGCTTCCTGCGCGAGGACGGCCTGGTGATCGTGGCCACCATCGCCTTCGGCATGGGCATTGACAAGCCCGACGTGCGCTTCGTCGCCCACCTGGACCTGCCCAAGAACATCGAGGCCTACTACCAGGAGACCGGGCGCGCCGGGCGCGACGGCGGCCCGGCCGATGCCTGGATGGCCTATGGCCTGGCCGACGTCGTCAACCAGCGCCGCATGATCGACGAGGGCGAGGCGGGCGAGGACTTCAAGCGCCTGCAGCGCGCCAAGCTCGAGGCGCTGCTGGCGCTGGCCGAGGCGCACGACTGCCGGCGCGTGCGGCTGCTGGCCTACTTCGGCGAGGAGCGTCCGCCCGGCTGGCGCTGCGGCAACTGCGACAACTGCCTGAACCCCCCGGCCACCTGGGACGCGACCGAGGCCGCGCGCAAGGCGCTGAGCTGCGTCTATCGCTTCCAGCAGCATGGGGGCCTGAGCTTCGGCGCCGGGCACCTGATCGACGTGCTGCGCGGCAAGGCCACCGACAAGACCCGCCAGCACGGGCACGAGCGCCTGTCCACCTTCGGCATCGGCGCCGACGTCACCGAGGCGCAGTGGCGCGGCGTGCTGCGCCAGCTCGTCGCCCTCGGTCACCTGCGCGCCGAGGGCGAGTACGGCACGCTCGGGCTGGCGCCGAGCGCACGCGAGGTGCTGCGTGGCGGGGTGATCCTGCTGTTGCGCGAGCCGGCGCTGCCACCGAGGCGCGAACGTGCTTCACGCACACCACGCGGCGCTGTCACCACCAGACCAGCCCCGCTGCCACTGGACGCGGTGGGACAGGCACTGTTCGACGCGCTGCGAGCCTGGCGCGCCGAGGTGGCACGCGGGCACGGCCTGCCAGCCTACGTGATCTTCCACGACGCCACGCTGGCCGAGATGGCGCGCGAACGTCCGGCCACGCTGGACGCTCTGGCTGGGGTCAGCGGCGTGGGCGCGAAGAAACTCGATGCCTACGGACTGGAGATCCTGCGAGTGGTGGGGGCGACCGCGACGTCGGACTGACCGGACGAGGCGAGCCGGCACGGCTTCGCCCGTCCAGGGGTTCGCGCGGTCGCTTGCCTCACGTCGGCACCGGCGTGCCGGCCATGCGGTCGTGGCGCAGGAAGTACTGTCTTGCCATGGCCACGAGTTGCCGGTCGGACGGATGGTCAACGGTTTCGTAGGCGACGATGTGGTGCGCCGTCTGCGGACGGTGCTTCTCGGCATAGTGGCGGAAGTCGGCAAGACCGGTACGTGGACCGGTGACGAGCACCTCCGCGATGCCCTGCAGGGCATCGCACACTTGGCCGAAGAACTCGTGCTCGCTGCGCACCTGACTGCCTTGCTGCCGGGTGTGGTGGGTGTGGGCCTTGACCTTCTCGGCATGCACGTGCTCGGCGTCGAACTGCAGGATCTGAGCGTGCTGGTGGTCGATGAAGACCACGGCATGGAACGTCGTCATCTCACTGGGTCCTTCCGGGTCGGGGATGTTGCTCGCGTGTCGATTCACAGGGTACACAGCGCTCGGCCTGCGGCTCGATCTTCAGGCGGTCGAAGGGGATCTCGGCGCCGCAGTCGGCGCACAGGCCGTAATCACCCTCGCGCAAGCGCGCGAGGGCGCGACTGACGGCGCCGAGTTCGGCGATGTCCAAATCCGACAAGGCCATGTCGACCTCGCGGTCCATGGCGTGCGCGCTCGTGCCGTCCTCGTCCTGGGCGAGCAGAGCCCGGGCGTGCTCGACACGACTCGAGCCCTCGTGACGGACGTTCAACGCCTGGTCCAGTCGTCGTTGGCGCATCTCCAGTTCGGTCTGCAGCAAGGCGCGCTGCCCGGCGCCCAGATGTCTCGACATGTCCGTGTCCTCCTGAGCGCTGATGATGCGCAAGGCTGGGGTGCGCCGCCCTGACGCAGGTCAAGGGGGGGTTGGGCCCGAGCGTGCCGAGCACCGAAACGGGCGGCATGCCTGATGTGGCGCGCCCGCAGAGGCCCTGATGCGCCCGAACGCGCGCCCACCTATGATGGACGGTTGCCCACCCGACGCGGCCGAGCGCCGCCGATGCCCCTGATGTCCCTGTCCTACCCCGGCGCCCAGGACGCCGCCCCGCCCATGATCCGTGTGCGCGGCGCGCGCACGCACAACCTGAAGAACGTCGACCTCGACCTCCCGAAACACGCGCTGGTCGTCATCACCGGCCTGTCCGGCTCGGGCAAGTCCAGCCTGGCCTTCGACACGCTCTACGCCGAGGGACAGCGACGCTACGTCGAGAGCCTGTCGGCCTATGCGCGGCAGTTCCTGCAGTTGATGGACAAGCCCGACGTCGACGTGATCGAAGGCCTGTCGCCAGCGATCGCCATCGAGCAGAAGGCGACCTCGCACAACCCGCGCTCGACCGTGGGCACGATCACCGAGATCCACGACTACCTGCGCCTGCTGTTCGCGCGCGCCGGCACACCCTTCTGCCCCGACCACGCCGTGCCGCTGCAGGCGCACAGCGTCAGCCAGATGGTCGACGCATGCCTCGCGCTGCCGGCGGGCACGCGGCTGATGGTGCTGGCGCCGGTGGTGCGGGACCGCAAGGGCGAGCACGTGCAGGAACTGGCCGCCTGGCAAGCCCAGGGCTACGTGCGCTTTCGCCTCGACGGCATCGTCGTCGAGGCCGCCGATCTGCCGACGCTGAAGAAGAACGACCGACACGACGTCGATGTCGTCGTCGACCGGCTGCGCATCGACCCGGACAACGCGGCGCTGCGCCAACGACTGGCCGAGAGTTTCGAGGCGGCACTGCGTCTGGCCGATGGACGGGCGCTCGCCGTGGAGATGCCGGCGCCGAGCGGAGGCGGCGCGGCGCCGTCGCAGGGGCCGGAGCACCTGTTCAGCAGCCGCTACGGCTGCCTGCACTGCAGCTATTCGCTGAGCGAACTCGAGCCGCGCCTGTTCTCCTTCAATTCCCCCGTGGGGGCCTGCCCGACCTGCGACGGCCTGGGCCAGATCACGGCCTTCGATCCCGAGCGCGTGGTGGCCTTTCCCAGCCTGAGCCTGGCCTCCGGGGCGGTCAAGGGCTGGGACCGGCGCAACCCCTACACCCACTCGATGCTGCAGGCGGTGGCGCACCACCTGGGCGTGGACATCGAGCAACCGTTCGAGCAGCTGCCCGAGCGCGCACGCCAGGTGTTCCTGTGGGGCTCGGGCGAAGAGGCCATCGAGTTCACCTACGAGGCCGAGGGCGCACGTGGCAAGCCGCGCAGCGTCAAGCGTTCGCATCCCTTCGAGGGGATCCTGCCGAACTTCGAGCGCCGCATGCGCGAGACCGACTCGCCCGCGGTGAGGGAGGAACTCGCGCGCTACCAGGCGGCGCGGGTCTGTCCGGCCTGCAACGGCGAGCGCCTGCGGCGTGAGGCGCGCAACGTGTTCCTGGTGGCGGCGCAGACGGCGAACGACGCGGACAAGGCGAACGGCGCGGGCGGCGCGGCCGATGCGGCCGATGCGGGTTGTGCAGGCGGTGCGGGCGGTGCAGGCCTCCAGGGCCCGGATGGCGCGACGTCGGGCCCACAGACGCCCGCGACCCGGCCCGCAACCCACTCGGTGCCGCCCCGACTGTCGCTGCACGAGGTCGAGCGCGCGACGCTGGCCCAGGCCCTGGCCTGGTTCGAGGCCTTGCATCTGGTCGGCGCCAAGGCGGCGATCGCCGACAAGATCGTGCGCGAGATCCGCTCGCGGCTGAAGTTCCTCAACGACGTCGGCCTGCAGTACCTGAGCCTGGCGCGCAGCGCCGACACGCTGTCCGGCGGCGAGGCGCAGCGCATCCGCCTGGCCAGCCAGATCGGCTCGGGTCTGTCGGGCGTGATGTATGTGCTCGACGAGCCGAGCATCGGCCTGCACCAGCGCGACAACGAGCGCCTGATCGCCACACTGAAACACCTGCGTGACCTCGGCAACTCGGTGCTCGTCGTCGAGCACGACGAAGACATGATCCGCGCCGCCGATCACGTCGTCGACATGGGCCCGGGCGCCGGCGTGCACGGCGGACGCGTGCTCGCGCAGGGCCGTCCCGACGAGGTCGCTGCCGACCCGGATTCGCTCACCGGCGCCTACCTCGGTCGGCGCCTGCGCATCGAGGTGCCTCGCAGGCGGCGCCGGCCTGCGGCCGGCGGCGCGGCGCCGGTCCTGCGCATCGAGGGCGCGCGGGGCCACAACCTCAAGGGCGTGACGGTGGAGATCCCGGTCGGTCTGTTCACCTGCGTGACCGGCGTGTCCGGCTCGGGCAAGAGCACGCTGGTCAACGACACGCTCCACGCCGCCGTGGCACGGCGCCTGCACCACGCCCATGCCGAGCCGGCGCCGCACGACGCAATCGAGGGGCTGGAGGCCTTCGACAAGGTCATCAATGTCGACCAGAGCCCGATCGGGCGCACGCCTCGCAGCAACCCGGCCACCTACACCGGGCTGTTCACGCCGATCCGCGAACTCTTCGCCGAGGTGCCCGCGGCGCGCGAGCGCGGCTGGGGCGCCGGGCGCTTCAGCTTCAACGTGCCCGCGGCCTCGGGCGGCGGGCGCTGCGAGGCCTGCCAGGGCGATGGCGTGATCAAGGTCGAGATGCACTTCCTGCCCGACGTCTACGTGCCCTGCGACAGCTGCGGCGGCCGACGCTACAACCGCGAGACGCTGGAGGTGCTGTACAAGGGCCGGCACATCACCGAGGTGCTGGGCATGACCGTGGAGGAGGCGCACACCTTCTTCAGTGCCGTGCCGACGATCGCGCGCAAGCTGCAGGCGCTGCTGGACGTGGGCCTGGGCTACGTGCGCCTGGGCCAGAGCGCGACCACGCTGTCCGGCGGCGAGGCGCAGCGCGTGAAGCTCGCCCAGGAACTCGGCAAGCGCGACACCGGTCGCACCCTGTACATCCTGGACGAGCCGACCACCGGCCTGCACTTCCACGACATCGGGCTGCTGCTGAAGGTGCTGCACCAGCTGTGCGACGCCGGCAACACCATCGTCGTCATCGAGCACAACCTGGACGTCATCAAGACCGCCGACTGGCTCGTCGACATGGGCCCGGAGGGTGGCGCCGGCGGCGGCCGGGTGCTCGCCACCGGCACGCCCGAAGCGGTGGCGGCCTGCGCGGCCAGCCACACCGGGCGCTTCCTCGCGCCCCTGCTGCGACGCGAGGACGCTGCGCCGCCGACGTCCGCTGGGTCGGGTTGAGGTGACATCATCGGCACGTCGCGCGGCAGGCCGCGCGACCGGCTGACCGCCAGGACACTCCCTCGGAGATCGCAGACGATGCCTTCCTTGCCAACCGCGGGCTCCGCGCCCGTCCCCGGCGCCGAGCCGACCGATTCGGCTGCTGCCGCTCCGGCCTGGCGCGCGACGACGCCGGACGACGCGGACGCGCTGTGCTGGCTGCCCGGACATGAACTGGCGCGGCGCATCGCCGGACGCGAGGTCTCACCGGTGGAGGTGATGCAGACCATGCTGGCGCGCGCGCAGCGCGTCGAGGCAAGCTGCAAGGTCTTCGCCCACTTCGACCCGGACCGCGCGCTCGACGCGGCGCGGCAGGCCGAACAGGCCTTGATGCGCGGCGACCGCCTCGGCCCGCTGCACGGCGTGCCGGTCACGGTGAAGGACAACATCGCCGTCGGCGAGGTGCCGATGCGACACGGCTCGGCAGCGTTGGACGGCGCGCCGGCGGCCGCCGATGCCGAGGCCTGGCGGCGGCTGCGCGAGGCCGGCGCCGTGCTGCTGGGCAAGACGACGCTGCCGGAGTTCGCGCACAAGGTGCTGACCGACTCGCCCGTCCACGGCATCACCCGCAACCCCTGGCGGCTGGACCGCACGCCGGGAGGCTCCAGCGGCGGGGCCGCCGCCGCGGTGGCCGCCGGCGTCGGCCCGCTGGCACTGGGCACCGACGGGGGCGGGTCGATCCGCTGCCCGGCGGCCTGCACCGGGCTGGTCGGGCTCAAGCCCACGCTCGGCCGCGTGCCCAACGAGAGCCTGCCCGATGCCTTCGGCGGGCATTCGCACATCGGTCCGCTGGCCCGAGATGCCGTCGACGCCGACCTGATGCTGGCGGTGCTGGCCGGACCGCACCCCGCCGATGCGCTGTCGCTGCGGTCGGCCGCCTACGCCCATGACCCTCGCGCCGTCGCGGCGACACCGCAGCGGCTGCGCATCGGCTGGATCGCCCAGGTGGGCGACCTGCCAGTCGATGCCGAGGTGCGGGCCGCCTGCGCGTCCGCGCTGGAGTCGCTCGCCCAGGCCGGCATCGCCGCGGTCGAGCCGATCGACGCGCCCGCGCTGCGCGGCGCCTACGATGACTACGCGCTGATCTCCTCGGCCGGGATGGCCGCCAGGCTGGGCGACCTGCGGGCGTCGGCCGAAGGCCGGCTCACGCCCACCCTGCGCGCCGCGCTGGACCGGGTGGCCGGTGTCAGCGCCCTGAGGCTGGCGCAGGCCGTCCAGCACAGGACGGCGCTGTTCCGGGCGGTGCAGACGATGCTGCAGGGCCACGACCTGCTGGCCATGCCCACGCTGACGCAGCCTGCCGTGCCGGTCGGGCAGGAGGGGTCGGTGTTCGAGCCCTTCTACCAGGCCTGGTGCCCGGCGCTGTTCCCCTTCAACCAGACCGGCCACCCGGCGATCTCGATCCCCGTCGGTTTCAGCGCCGAGGGCTTGCCCATCGGGCTGCAGGTGGTGGGGCGCTGGCATGCGGAACGCCTGCTGCTGCGCCTGGCGTGGTGGCTGCAGTCGACGGCCTCGACACCGGCCCGCCGCCCGGGCCTTGCGGGCGCACCCGAGCCGGCGGTCGCAGGCCCCCGCTCGTAGAATTCGCGTCCTATGCAAAAGGTCCGCCAGGCGCTGCTGCACGCCCTGCGCTCGGCGCTGGCCGAGCTCGCACCCGAACACCCCGTCGACGCCGCCTTCGAGTCCCCTCGGCAGGCGGCGCATGGGGACCTCGCGATCACCTGCGCGATGCAGCTCGCCCGGCCGCTGCGGCGCAACCCGCGCGAGCTCGCCTCCGCCCTGGTCGAGGCGATGCGCCGCCAGCCCGACGTGGACCGCTGGGTGCAGGCCTTCGAGATCGCCGGCCCGGGTTTCGTGAACCTGCGCCTGGCGGCGGCGGCCAAGCAGTCGGTCATCCACGAGGTGCTCGAGCGCGGCGACGCCTACGGCACGCAGCCGCCGGACGGCCGCCGCGTGATGGTGGAATTCGTCTCGGCCAATCCGACCGGCCCGCTGCACGTCGGGCACGGTCGCCAGGGGGCCCTGGGTGATGCGCTGTGTCGCCTGCTGGCCTCGCAGGGCTGGGACGTGCACCGCGAGTTCTACTACAACGACGCCGGGGTGCAGATCGCCACGCTGGCGCGCTCGACGCAGGCCCGGCTGCGTGGGCTGAAGCCGGGCGACCCCGGCTGGCCCGAGGACGCCTACCACGGCGAGTACATCGCCGACATCGCCGCCGACTTCGCCGCCGGACGCACCGTCAGCGCCGACGACCGGGCCACCACGGCCAGCGGCGACCCGGACGACCTCGACGGGATCCGCGAGTTCGCCGTCGCCTACCTGCGCCACGAGCAGGATCTGGACCTGCGCGCCTTCGGCGTGCGCTTCGACCACTACTATCTGGAGTCGAGCCTCTACGCCACCGGCCGGGTCGACCAGACGGTGAGACAACTCATCGACGCGGGCAAGACCTACGAGCACGATGGCGCGCTGTGGCTGCGCACGACCGACTACGGCGACGACAAGGACCGCGTGATGCGCAAGTCCGCCCCCCCGGGGCAGGGCCCGGTCGCGGTCGGCGGCAGTGCCTACACCTACTTCGTGCCCGACGTCGCCTATCACATCCACAAGTGGCAGCGCGGCTTCGTCAAGGTGATCAACGTCCAGGGCAGCGACCACCACGGCACGATTGCGCGCGTGCGCGCCGGGCTGCAGGCCGTGGGCATGGGCATCCCCGAGGGCTACCCGGACTATGTCCTGCACAAGATGGTGACCGTCATGCGCGGCGGGCAGGAGGTGAAGATCTCCAAGCGTGCCGGCGGCTATGTCACGCTGCGCGACCTGATCGACTGGACGAGCCGGGATGCGGTGCGCTTCTTCCTGATCAGCCGCAAGGCCGATACCGAGTTCGTCTTCGACGTCGACCTGGCGCTCAAGCGCAACGACGAGAACCCCGTCTTCTACGTGCAGTACGCGCACGCGCGCATCTGTTCGGTGCTGACGCAGTACCGGGCGCAGCTCGAGGACTCGCCCGACGCCGCGCTCGCCTACGACCGCGATCCGGTGACCTGGCTCGCCGGCGCCGACCTGTCGCGGCTGGTGGCGCCGACGGAAACAGCCCTGATGCTCAAGCTGGCCGAGTACCCGGGCATGCTCACCCGTGCGGCGGCCGAGCACGCACCACACGACGTGGCCTTCTACCTGCGCGACCTCGCCGCGGCCTTCCATGCCTGCTATGCCGCAGAGCGCCTCCTGGTCGACGACCGGGCTCTGGCGCGCGCCCGGATGGCACTGCTGGCAGCGGTGCGCCAGGTGCTGCGCGGTGCGTTGTCGGTGCTGGGCGTGAGCGCGCCGTCGTCCATGACGCGCGATGTCGAGGAGCCGGTGGATGCGACCGCGGCCTGATCGCTCCGACGCGGGACGCGCGGGGCGCGCGGGCGTCCGGCAAGCGGCCACCGCGTTGCCTGCTCGCGCGCAGCGCGGCGGCTTCACGACAGGCCTGATCGCCGGGCTGCTGCTGGGCCTGGCGGTCGCCCTGGGCGTGGCGCTCTACGTCACCAAGGTGCCCGTCCCCTTCATGGACAAGGTGCCCCAGCGCAGCGCCGAGCAGGACGCCGCCGAAGCCCAGCGCAACAAGGACTGGGATCCGAACGCCCCGCTGGCCAGCCGGGCCCCTCGCCCGGCGCTCTCGGCTTCGGGCGCCGTCATACCGGCCCCGGGGGGAGCCGTACCGGCAGGCGATCCAGCCGACCCGACGGCCTCCGTGCCGCGCGATCCCGCCGCGATCCTCGACGGCCGCGCTGCCGCCCTTCCCGGCCCGTCACCCAGCGAGCCGTCGGCCGGCGCGCCGGTGGTCGACGCGGTGCCGACGATCGTCGCCCGCCAGTCGCCTGCGGATGCCTATGTGTACTTCGTCCAGGCCGGGGCCTTCGAGAGGACTGAAGAAGCCGAGACGCAGCGTGCCAAGCTCGGCATGCTCGGCCTCGAGGCGCGGCTGTACGAACGCAACCAGTCCGGGCGCGTGGTGCAGCGGGTGCGGGTAGGGCCCTTCGACACGCGAGACGACGCGCAGGCCACGCGCGACCGCCTGGTGTCGGCCGGGATCGAGGCCCAGTTGCTGCGTGCCGAACGCGTGACGCCGTGAAACTTCGACCGGCCCCTCGACTCTGACTCGGTCCATCGACACTTCTGGAAGGGACGACACGATGAAACGCCGCGATTTCCACGGCATGGTCGCCATCGGGCTGGGGACCCTGGGAACCTCTGCACTGGCGCAGGCCGGCGCACCGGTCGAGGGGGTGCACTACCTGCGCCTGTCCAAGCCTGCGCCGGTGTCCGCCCCCACCGGCAAGATCGAGGTGGTCGAGTTCTTCTGGTACGGCTGCCCGCACTGCAACGCACTGGAACCCGCGCTCGAGGCCTGGGCGCGCAGGCTGCCTGCCGACGTGGCCTTCCGCCGCGTCCCGGTGGCCTTCAGCGCCACGCATGAATCGCACCAGAAGCTGTTCTACGCGCTGGAAGCGATGGGTGCGCTCGAGACGATGCACCCCCGGGTGTTCGCCGCCATCCACAACCAGCGCCAACGCCTGGACCGTGACGCCGATCAGGCGGCCTTCGTGCGCGCCAACGGCCTGGATGGCGACAAGTTCCTGCAAGCCGGCAAGTCCTTCACGGTGCAGACCCGCATGCGTCAGGCCAAGCAACTGGCGCAGGCCTATGACGTCGACGGCGTGCCGACCCTGGGTGTGCACGGCCGCTTCTACACCGGCGGGGCGCTGGCTGGCGACAACGTCCGGGCGCTGGCGGTGGCCGAAGTGTTGATCGACCGGGTGCGACGCAACGCCTGACGCGCCCGCGAGGATGGGGCGCTTGGGCGCAGAGGCCAGCGGCACTAGAATCATCTGCAAATTCTGTGCCTTGCCCATGATGACCATGCCCAACCGCCTGAATGCCGCCCCAACGGTATCGACCCGCCGGGGCTCCGGCCCGCATGCCCTGGTGTCGGCCGCGCTCCTGCTGTGCGCGCTCGCGGCGACAGCGGTGCACGCCGAACGCGCCGATCGCAGCCAGCCCATGGTCGTCGAAGCCGACAAGCCCGGCAGTTTCGACATGCAACGGCAGATCGTGACCTTCAGCGGCAATGTCGTGATCGTCCAGGGCACGATGCAGATCCGCGCCGACCGGGTGGAGGTGCGCGAGGGCAAGGACGGCCACCGCAGCGGCGTGGCCTCCGGCACGCCGGCGCAGCGCGCCACCTTCCGCCAGAAGCGTGACGGCGTGGACGAGTACATGGAGGCCGAGGCGCAGCGCATCGAGTTCGACACCCGCAACGACACCCTGCGCTTCACCGGCGACGCCGTGGTGCGACGTCTGCAGGGCACCCGCGCCACCGACGAGATCACCGGCCAGTTGATCACCTGGAACAACGCCACGGAGGTCTTCAACGTCGAGGGCGGCCCGCCCACCGCCCAGAGCCCGTCCGGCCGGGTGCGCGCCGTGCTCGCGCCGCGCGCCGAACCCGGCGCAGCCCCCCAGGCACCGGCGCGCGGGTCTGGCGCTTCGCGGTGAGCAGCCCGCCGCGCGAACCGGCCCAGCCGTCGACCGCACCTCCCGTCGCCTCGAGTGCGGCATCGCCGGGCGCGCGCACTGCGCCGGGCAACGTGCTCGAGGCCCGGGGGCTGCAGAAGCGTTTCGGCGCGCGTCGGGTCGTCAAGGAGGTGCACCTGACGATTGCCGGCGGCGAGGTCGTCGGCCTGCTCGGGCCGAACGGCGCCGGCAAGACCACGACCTTCTACATGGTCGTCGGCCTGGTCCGGGCCGACGCGGGTCAGATCCTGATCGACGGCCAGCCGGTGCAGGGCGAGCCCATCCACCGCCGCGCCCAGCGCGGGCTGTCCTACCTGCCGCAGGAGGCTTCCATCTTCCGCAAGTTGACGGTGGAGGAGAACGTGCGCGCCGTACTCGAGTTGCAACGCGGCCCCGATGGCCGTCGCCTCGCCGAGTCCGACATCGAACGCCGCCTGGGCGAACTCCTGCGCGACCTGGGCATCGAGCGGCTGCGTGACGCGCCCGCCCCGGCGCTGTCGGGTGGCGAACGGCGTCGGGTCGAGATCGCGCGCGCGCTGGCCACCCAGCCGCGCTTCATCCTGCTGGACGAGCCGTTCGCCGGCGTCGACCCGATCGCGGTGATCGACATCCAGCGCATCATCGGCTACCTGCGTCAGCGCGGCATCGGCGTGCTGATCACCGACCACAACGTGCGCGAGACGCTGGGCATCTGCGACCGCGCCTACATCATCAGCGACGGCACGGTGCTGGCCGAGGGCACGCCGCAGGACATCGTCGCAGACCCTCAGGTGCGTCGCGTCTACCTGGGCGAGCATTTCAGGATGTGAGCGCGACGATGCGCACCTCCCTGCAGGTCAAGCTGTCTCAGCATCTGGCGCTGACGCCGCAACTGCAGCAGTCGATCCGGCTGCTGCAACTGTCGACGCTGGAGTTGCAGCAGGAAGTCGAGCAGATGCTCGAGCAGAACCCCTTCCTCGAGCCGGACGACGAGGACGGGCTCGCCTGGGAGGCGACCGCCGTGTCGCCACCTGCCGCCGACCGTGCCAGCGATCCGGCCACGGCCTCCGAGATCGACGCCGCCGCGTCCGACAGCGGTGACGATGTCCGAGATCCCGGCCCCGGTGATCTGGGCGACACCGCCTTCGGCCTGACCGAGCGCGAAGACTGGGCCAACGGCACCGAGGCCGACGACTTCGACAGCATCCGCGAGCTGCCCTCGATCCACGCGGGCGGCGCCGGGCCGGATGACGACGAGCACGACGCACTGAGTTCCCGTGGCACCCCCGTGGGCCTGGCCGAGCACCTCATGGCCCAGGTCCCGGGACTGCGCATCGGTGCCGCGGAGAGCGCGGGCGTCCGCGCGCTGATCCAGTCGCTCGACGACGACGGCTACCTGGCCGACCCGCTGGAGGAGATCGGCGCCAGCCTCGGCGCCGGGCTGGACGAGGAGGCGTTGGAGGACCTGCAGTCCTGCCTGCGCTGCGCGCTGCACTGGCTGCAGCGCCTGGATCCCCCGGGTGTGGGCGCACGCTCGTTGTCGGAGTGCCTGACGCTGCAACTGCGCCTGCGCGAGGCCTGCGCCGCCCGGGACGTGGCCTTGCAGACCTGCAAGCACCACCTCGACCTGCTGGCGCGTCGCGACGCGAAGAAGCTGATGGCCGCCACGGGCGCGGACGAATCCACGCTGAGGCAGGCGCAGGCACTGATCGCGTCCTGCGAGCCCCGGCCGGGCCGCCCCTTCAGCGACGCGCAGGCGCAGATCGTCGTGCCGGACGTGATCGTGCAGCGTGCAGGGCGTGGCCACAAGGTCGTGCTGAACCCGGACGTGATGCCCAAGCTGCGCGTCAACGACGTCTACGCCACGGCGATGCGCCAGCAGCGCGGCGGCCCGATGTCGGCGCGTCTGCAGGAGGCGCGCTGGTTCATGAAGAACATCCAGCAGCGCTTCGACACCATCCTGCGCGTCAGCCAGGCCATCGTCGAGCATCAACGCGCCTTCTTCACGCACGGTGAGATCGCGATGAAGCCGCTGGTGCTGCGCGAGATCGCCGACGAACTCGGCCTGCACGAATCGACGATCTCGCGCGTGACCACGGCCAAGTACATGGCCACCCCCATGGGCACCTTCGAACTCAAGTACTTCTTCGGCAGCGGACTGGCCACCGAGACCGGCAGCAACGCCTCGAGCACCGCGGTGCGCGCGTTGATCCGGCAGATGGTGGCCGCCGAGAACCCACGGCAGCCCTTGTCGGACAGCACGCTGAGCCAGATGCTCGAGGAGCAGGGCATCCAGGTGGCGCGGCGCACCGTGGCCAAGTACCGCGAGGCCCTGAAGATCGCACCTGCCAACGTGCGCAAGGCGCTGTGATGCGGCCGGCGCCGACGCCTTCGCGCATCGCCACCGGCTCGGAAGGCGCGGCGGTCGAACTCTTCCTGCCGGCGGCAGGGGGGACCGAGGCCTGGCTGGCCGAGGAGGTCCGACGGATCACCGGCGGGCCGGCGCAAGCCGGCCGCGGCGGGGTCTGGGTCCCCGGCACGGCGCGCACGGCGATGCAGCTGAACCTGGAAAGTCGCCTGGCGCAGCGCGTGCTGTGGCCCCTGGCCAGTGGCCCCTACCGTGACGAGCACGACCTGTACGACCTGGCCAGGCGCCAGGTGGACTGGACCGCGTGGATCACCCCGGACATGACGCTGCGCGTGGACGTGCACGCCCACGCCAGCCCGCTGCGCAGCCTGAACTTTGCCGCGCTGCGCATCAAGGACGCCGTGTGCGATGCGCTGCGCGAGGCCTGCGGACAGCGGCCGGACGTCGACACGCGTCACCCGGACCTGCCGCTGGTGCTCTACCTCGGGCCCGACGAGGCGAGCCTGTATGCCGACACCTCGGGCGAGGCACTGTTCAAGCGCGGCTGGCGCGACGCGCGGGGCGGCTCGGTCGACGTCAAGGGCGAGGCGCCCCTGAAGGAGACCCTGGCCGCGGCGATGCTGGCGGCGGCCGGATGGCAGGGCCGGCCAGAAGACGGGCCGCTGCTCGATCCCTGCTGCGGTGCCGGGACGATCGCCATCGAGGCCGCGCAGATGGCCTGCGGCATCGCCCCCGGACTGCACCGCCGTTTCGCCTTCGAGCGCTGGCCGATGTTCCGCGAGGATCCGAGCCATTGGCAGGGCCTGCGGCAGCAGGCGCGCGAGCGCGTGCATCCGCCCGCGGCGACCGTGCACGCCGGGGACGTGAGCTTTCGCATGACGGACTTCGCGCAGCGCAACGCCGAACGCGCGGGCGTGCGCCATGCGATCGACTTCCGCGCCGGTGACGCCTTGCAGCGCCCGCCGCCGGCGCCCCGCGGCACGATCGTGATGAACCCTCCCTATGGCGAACGCATCAGCCCGAAGGGCCAGGGATCGCCACGGACGTGGACCGGGCGTGAAGCCTTCGAGGACCACGACGCAGGCGCCCAGGGCTTCTTCGGCACGCTCGCATCGCACTGGAAGCGCCACTACGCGGGCTGGACCGCCTGGCTGCTGAGTCCGCAGATGGACCTGCCCACGGTGATGCGCCTGAAGGAGAGCCGGCGCGTGCCGCTGTGGAACGGCCCGATCGAGTGCCGCATGTTCCGCTTCGACATCGTGGCCGGCTCGGCGCGGTCGCGGCCGGCGGGCACGCCGCAGGAGCGGACGCAGGGCTGACCCGACCCGCCCGTCGACCGCGGGTCCACGCGGGCGAGGGCCGGATCGACCCGAAGGATCACTCGGAGCCCGCTCACGGCCTGCTCGGGGCCCGCTCGCGACCTCCGAAGGCCGTCGCCAGGTCGACGCTTCGGCGGGCGGCAGCCACGGTGCGCCGCAGCGATCAGCCGCGCAACAGCAACCCGGCCAGCAGGGCCAGGGGGGCGGTGTCGGCGCGCAGGACCCGGGGGCCCAGGCTGACCGGTCGGAAGCCGGCGGCGCGGGCGCGCGCCTCCTCGGCCGAGGTAAGCCCCCCCTCGGGACCGGACAGCACGACGACCGGTCCGAGCGGGGTCGGCAGCTGGTGGAGCCCCGGGGCATCGGCGGCCAGGCTCAGCAGCAGCCGCACCGGTGCGCCGACGCTGCCGCTCAGCCAGCCCGGCAGGTCCTGCATCGACCCCACCTCCGGGACCCTGGCGCGTCCGCACTGCTCGCAGGCCGCCACCGCCACCGCCTGCCAGTGGGCCTGTCGGCGCGCAGCGCGCTCACCTTCCAGTCGCAGCACAGCGCGCTCGCAGGTCAACGGCTGGATCGCCGCCGCGCCGAGCTCGACCGCCTTCTCCACCAGCGTGTCCATGCGCTCGTTGGCCGGCACGCCTACGGCCAGGGTGATGGACAACTCGGGCTCAGCCAGGGCCGGCACCGCGGGGCCCAGGCAGAGCACGACCTCGCGCCGGCCCATGGCCTGCACCTGCGCCTCGTGCTCGCGGCCCTGCCCGTCGAACACGCGCAGCCGATCCCCGGGCTGGACGCGCCGCACCTGGGCGTGGCGCGCGGCCGCCCCGGGCAGCGTCAAGGCCTGCCCGACAGCCGGCAGCGGGCCGACATGCAGACGTATCGTCACGGGCAGCGGGTCGGCGGAGCCGGGCGTTCAGTGGGACGTTCAGCGGGGCGCTCAGTTCGGCGATCAATGCGGCGCTCAATACGGCGCTCAGTCGGGCGCTCCGCCATGCGCTCAGTCAGGCCGTGCAAGCGCGGCCTCCACTGCCAGCGCCACGGCCGCCAGCCGGGCATCGTGCCCGCCGGGCGCCGCCAGCATCAGGCCCACCGGCAGCTCGCCCGGCCGATGGCAGGGCAGGCTGAAGGCGCAGCCGTCGAGGAAGTTGACCGGGAAGGTGTTGCGCAGCATCTGCCCATTGGTTTCGAAGAAGGCGGCGTCACTGACCAGGAGATCGGCGATCGGCGCTGCCACCGCCGGCACGGTGGGGCAGATGAAGGCGTCGAAACCCTGCAGGGCGCGCGTCGTGCGCGCGATCCAGTCGCGCCTGCGCTGGTGCATGCGGATGTAGTCGGCAGCCGAGACCGCCTCGCCGAGCGCGATCCGCGCGGCCACGCGCGGATCGAAACGCTCCCGCCGAGCGCGCATGTCGTCCTGGTGCACCGCCCAGGCCTCGACCGCGGAAAAGCCGCCCGGCGCGTTGATCTGCGCGACCTCGGCAAGCTCGGCGAGCGGCACCTCGACGAGACAGGCGCCCGCCGCGGACAGCCGGGACAGCGCGCGCGCGTGGGCGGCGGCCACGGTCGCGTCCAGGCCGTCGAGCACCAGGGTCTGCGGCAGCGCCAGGCGCATGCCCTGCAACGGACGCGGCTCGACGGCCAGTGGCGCGCCACTGAGCACACTATCGACCACCAGCGCGTCGTCGACACAGGCCGTGATGGCGCCCACCGTGTCGAGCGTGTGCGACAGGGGGAAGGCACCCGCCAGCGGCACACGCGACTGCGTGTTCTTGAAGCCCACCACGCCGCACAGCGCAGCGGGGATGCGCAGCGAACCGCCCGTGTCGGAGCCGAGCCCGGCCACGCACAGGCCGAGCGCGACCGACACCGCCGCCCCGGAGGACGAGCCGCCGGGGATGCGCGGCGTGGCCGGATCGGCCGGATTGGCGGGGGTGCCGTGGTGGGGGTTGATGCCGATGCCGGAGAAGGCGAACTCGGTCATCTGCGTCTTGCCGATCACGGCCGCACCCGCACTGCGCAGACGCGCCACCGACACGGCGTCGGCCGCAGCCGGCGCCACACCCTCGCGCAGGGCCGAGCCTGCGGTGGTGGGCTCACCGGCCACGTCGTACAGGTCCTTGATCGACACCGGAAAGCCGGCCAGCACCGGCAGGCGGACCCCGGCGCGCGCCATCGCATCGGCGTGCCGTGCCGATTCCAGTGCCGCGGCCTCGTACAGACGGGTGAAGGTGTGGGCTGCCCGCGTCTCGCGGGCGCCCTGCAGCGCCTGCATGACCAGGTGTTCGCGGGTGGTCTGTGCGGCGTCGAGCCGGGCTCGCAGGGTGCGCAAGGTGTTCATGGGCGCAGTCTCCCACAGCCCCGGGGAACGCCGCTACGCGCGCAGTTCCCTGCGCAGGATCTTGCCCACCGGGGTCTTGGGCAGTTCGGTGCGGAATTCGACCACCTTGGGCCGCTTGTAGCCCGTCAGGTTGGACTCGCACCACTGGCGCACGTCGGCCTCGCCAAGGGTCGGGTCCTTGCGGACGACGACGACCTTGACAGCCTCGCCGGACTTGTCGTCCGGCACGCCGATGGCCGCAGCCTCGAGCACACCGGGATGCTGGGTGAGCACGTCCTCGATCTCGTTGGGATAGACGTTGAAGCCGCTGACCAGGATCATGTCCTTCTTGCGGTCGATGATGCGGAAGTAGCCCCGCTCGTCCATCGTGCCGATGTCACCGCTGCGGAACCAGCCGTCGGGCGTCATCACCTTGGCGGTCTCGTCGGGGCGTTGCCAGTAGCCGGCCATGACCTGCGGGCCGCGGATGCAGATCTCTCCGGCCGCGCCCGGCGGCACGGGGCGCCCGTCGTCATCGAGCAGGATCATCTCGGTGTTGGGCAGCGGCAGGCCGATCGAGCCGCTGTAGGCCGTGGCGTCCACCGGGTTGCAGCTCACCGAGGGGCTGGTCTCGGACAGGCCGTAGCCCTCGACCACCGGACAGCCGGTCTTCTGCAGCCACAGCTGTGCCGTGGCCTGCTGCACCGCCATGCCGCCGCCCAGGCTGATCTTCAGCGAACTCCAGTCGACGCGCGCCGCATCGGGGTGGTTGGCCAGGGCGTTGAACAGCGTGTTGACCGCCGGGAAACTGTGGAAGCGGTGCCGCGACAACTCCTTGAGCGTGGCCGGGAGGTCGCGCGGGTTGGGGATCAGCACGTTGCAGGACCCCATGCGCATGCCCAGCATCATGTTGATGTTGAAGGCGAAGATGTGATAAAGCGGCAGCGCGCAGATCGTCACGAGCTGCTCCCCGGCAGGCAGGGACTTCAGCGCCGGCTGGTTCCAGGCCTCGGACTGCAGCACATTGGCCACGAGGTTGCGGTGCAGCAGCACGGCGCCCTTGCTGACGCCCGTCGTCCCCCCGGTGTACTGCAGCACCGCGATGTCGTCGGGGCCGACGTTGGCCGGCCGGAACCCGGCCGCGCCGCCGCGCCCGCGCTGCAAGGTGTCACCGAAGCGCGTGGTGCCCGCCAACTGGAAGGGCGGCACCAGCTTCTTGACGTTGCGCACCACGTGGTTGACGATCGCGCCCTTGAGCCAGCCGAGCATGTCGCCCATGGCGGCCACGACCACCTTCCTCGTCGGCACCGCGTCGTGCACCTTCTGCAGCGTGGCGGCGAAGTTCTCCAGGATGACGATCAACCTGGCACCGGAGTCCTTGAGCTGGTGCTCGAGCTCCCGCGGGGTGTACAGCGGGTTGACGTTGACCACCACCATCCCGGCGCGCAGGATGGCCGCCACCACCACCGGGTACTGCGGCACGTTGGGCAGCATGACCGCCACCCGGTCGCCCGGCGCCAGGCCCTGCTCCTGCAGCCAGAACGCGAAGGCCCGCGACAGCGTGTCGAGCTCGCCGAAGTTCAGCGTCATGCCCATGAACTTGAACGCGGGCCTGTCACGGTGCCGGCTGAAGCTCTCCTCCATCAGCGCGACGAGCGAAGGGTAGGCGTCCACCGCGATCTGCGCGGGCACGCCCGGCGGGTAATGTGCTGTCCAGGGTCGGTCCATCGTCGATTCTCCTGCTCCTGGAGGAAATTCTGACGACTTCCTGACGATTTGCCATCGGGGGATTCGATAACCCGCGGCCTGTTCTTCGTCAGTCCGACGGGCCGCTGGCCAGCGCGCGCACCACGATGTCGCGCGCGTACTCGGCCGCGACCTCGGCCACGAAGCGTCCGAAATCGGTGTGCGCCTGATCGTCGGCACGGTCGGAGATGGTGCGCAGCACCGCCAGGGCGCAACCGAAGTCGGCGCAGACCTGCGCCATGGCGGCACCCTCCATCTCCACGGCCAGTGCATCGGGCAAGGCGGCGCGCAGGGCGTCACTTTCCGCCGAGGTGGACACGAAGCGATCGCCGCTGATCACCAGGCCCTGGTGCCGGCGCGGCGGACCGAGGCCCAGCGCGCCCAGGGCTGCAGGCGGGTCCGCCAGGACAGCGTCGCAGGCGACGTTCAGCGCGCGGCGCCAGCGCTCGCAGGTCGGGAAGCGCGCCCGTCCGGTCAGGGGCACCTCCCAGCGCGGGAACAGCGGCGAGGCGTCCATGTCGTGCTGCAGCAGGGCATCGGCCACGACCACATCGCCCACCCGCACCGCGCTGCCCAGTCCGCCGGCCACGCCGGTGAACAGCAGCGTGCGCGCGCCGAATCGGTCGATCAGCAGCGCGGCGGTCGTGGCACCGGCGACCTTGCCGATGCCGCTGAGCGCAAGCACCACCTCGCGGCCGGCCAGACGGCCCTGCACGACCGTTCGACCGGCCACCGTGTGCAGGCGCACGCCGTCGATGGCCGCGCGCAGCGCCGACCACTCCTCGTTCATCGCGCTGACGATGGCCAGCGTCATGTGCAGGTCCCCCGGGCGGCCCGGTGGCGGGCGTGTTCAGCCGTACCGCCCCTGTCCGGCGGGTTGATGAGCGGCCAGGTCAGGCTCGGCAGGCCGCCGCAGGATGGTTGGTCGGCTCGAGGGTTGGCGATCATGGGGGGCGGCGTCCGCGCAAGCCCTGAGACTACGACATGCCAGGCACGCCGGCAAGCCCGCTAGGGCCGCGCCCCCGTCCAAGGGGACGGCGCGCGCCGCAGGCCGCCTTCGCCGCTACCATCCCGTCCGGCCCCGTGGCACCGTCAATGACGCGCTGCGGGAAGTACAGCCGGGCCGGGCAGACCTTGCGCCCGCGTCCACACAGGAGTGCGATCCTTGACCCCAGCACAATGCGACCAAGCAGCCGCCTATCTGATGGCGGCATGGGCGGCGCGCCGCCGTGAACCCACCCTGCCGGACGGCCTGCGCCCGGCCGACGAGGCGCAAGCCGCGGCCATCAACGAAGCCATCCATCGCCGCAACGCCCAGCCGATCGCCGGCTGGAAGATCGGCGCCACCGGGCCCGGCCCGCAGAAGGCGCTCGGCCTGAGCGCGCCGTTCACCGGCTTCATTCCCGCCGAGGGCATCGACGCCAACGACGTCGTCTACCGCTTTGCCGACATGATGCGGCCGGTGGTGGAGTCCGAATACGCCCTGCGCATCGGCCGCGACCTGCCGCCGCGCGCCGAGCCCTAACGGCGGGCCGAGATCGAGGACGCGATCACGTCGCTGATCATCGGCTTCGAGATCCCCGAGAGCCGGCTGGGCAACGACCACGGCCTGGGTTCGCTCGCCACGGTGGCCGACCACGGCGGCACCGGCCGCTTCGTGATCGGACGCGAGTTCACCGACTGGCGCGACATCGACTGCGTGAACCAGCCTGTCGTGCTGACCTTCGACGGCAAGGAAGTCGGTCGCGGCACGGGCGCGGCGATGATGGGCCACCCGGTGGAGGCCGTGACCTGGTTCGCCAACCACCTGTCTCGCCGGGGCATCACCCTGGCCGCCGGCTGCTTCGTGACCACCGGCTCCTGCACCGGCGTGATCCCGGCGCCCGGCCCTTGCCGGGCCGTGGCCGATTTCGGTCCGCTGGGGACGGTGACCGCGACCTTCGAGTGACGGTCACCACCGCGGGCCGGAAGCGGTTCGGCCCGCGGTGTCCTCCCGAGGCAGAAGCCACTGCCGTGCGGATGGGCCGACCGCCTGCACCAGCCGCCGCACCGGGGCGCCGTGGGGATCAACCCTTCAGCGCCCCCAGCACCTCGTCCAGCATCTTCTTCGCGTCGCCGAAGAGCATGCGGTTGTTGTCCTTGTAGAACAGCGGGTTGTCCACGCCGGCGTAGCCGCTGGCCATGGAGCGTTTCATCACGATGCTGGTGCGGGCCTTCCAGACCTCGAGCACGGGCATGCCGGCGATCGGGCTGCTCGGGTCGTCCTGCGCCGCGGGGTTGACGATGTCGTTGGCGCCGATGACCATCGAGACGTCCGCGTCGGGGAAGTCCTCGTTGATCTCGTCCATCTCCATGACGATGTCGTAGGGCACCTTGGCCTCGGCCAGCAGCACGTTCATGTGGCCGGGCATGCGGCCGGCCACCGGGTGGATGGCAAAGCGCACGTTCACGCCCTTCTCGCGCAGCAGCTTGGTGATCTCGTAGACCGTGTGCTGGGCCTGCGCCACGGCCATGCCGTAGCCGGGCACGATGATCACGCTCTTGGCCTCGCGCAGCAGCTCGGCCGTCTCGGCGGCGCTGACAGGCTGCACCTCGCCCTGGGGCTCGGCCGCGCCGCCGGCGGCCTTGGGCGCCGGGGCACCGCCACCGAAGCCGCCGGCGATGACGCTGATGAAGTTGCGGTTCATCGCCCGGCACATGATGTAGCTCAGGATCGCGCCCGAGCTACCCACCAGCGCGCCGGTGACGATCAGCAGGTCGTTGCTGAGCATGAAGCCGGTGGCCGCGGCCGCCCAGCCCGAGTAGCTGTTGAGCATCGACACCACCACCGGCATGTCGGCCCCGCCGATGGCCATGACCATGTGGATGCCGAAGAGCAGCGCGATCACCGTCATCACGATGAGCGGTGTCATGCCCGAGGCCACATCCGGCGCGGCAATGAACTGACGGCCGAACCAGATCACCACCAGCAACGCCGCCAGGTTGAGCAGATGGCGGGCCGGCAGCAGCAGCGGCTTGCCGCCGATCTTGCCGCTGAGCTTGCCGAAGGCAACGATGGAGCCCGAGAACGTGACCGCGCCGATCAGGATGCCGACGTAGACCTCCACCTCGTGGATCACCTTCTCCGCACCCTCGAGCTTCAGGGAGGTGTCCACGTAGCTGGCAAAACCCACCAGGCAGGCGGCCAGGCCCACCAGGCTGTGCATCAGGGCCACCAGCTCGGGCATCTGCGTCATCTGCACCTTGCGCGCGGCGTACAGGCCGATGGCGCCGCCCACCACCAGCGCCGCGACGATGTAGCCGATGCCGCCCAGGGTGACGCGCGGGCCGAAGACCGTGGCCAGCACGGCGATCGCCATGCCCAGCATGCCGAACAGGTTGCCGCGACGCGCTGTCTCGGGGTTGGACAGCCCGCCCAGGCTGAGGATGAAGAGGATGGTGGCGCCGATGTAGGCGAAGGTGGCCAGGCTTTCGCTCATGTCCGCAGCTCCTTGTTTTGGTTGTCGTTCACTTGCGGAACATGGCCAGCATGCGCCGCGTGACCGCGAAGCCGCCGAACATGTTGACAGCCGTCAGCACCAGTGCGACCACCGCCATCACCAGGATCAGCGTGTTGGGTCGGTCGGCCGCGCCTGCCGCGTCCAGCGGCGGGGCGATCTGCACCAGCGCGCCGATGGCGATGATGGAGCTGATCGCGTTGGTGACGCTCATCAGCGGCGTGTGCAGCGAAGGCGTGACGTTCCACACCACCATGTAGCCGACGAAGCAGGCCAGCACGAAGACCGTGAAGTGCTGCAGGAAGCTGGCCGGCGCGTAAGCACCCACCAGCCAGAACAGCACCGCACCGACGGCAAACACGATGGCCAGCGACTTCGCCGACATCGGCTCGCCCGGGCCATGGCCGTGGGCCGGAGCCTTCGGCGCCGCCGCCGCGGCCGCAGGCTTGGCCGGTGGCGCCGGAGGCAGCATGGGTGGCGGCGCCGGCCAGGTGACCGCGCCGTCCTTGACGACCGTCAGGCCGCGGATCGCGTCGTCCTCGAAGTTGACGTTGATCTGCCCGTCCTTGGTCTTGCACAGCTCCTCGGTCAGGCGCAGCAGGTTGGTCGAGTACAGCGTCGAGGACTGCTTGGCCAGGCGACTGGCCAGGTCGGTGTAGCCGACGATGGTCACCCCATGCCGCACCACGGCCTCGCCCGGCACGGTCAGCTCGCAGTTGCCGCCCTGCTCGGCCGCCATGTCGACGATCACGCTGCCCGGCTTCATGGTCTGCACCATCTCGGCGGTGATGAGCCGCGGCGCAGGCTTGCCCGGGATCAGTGCGGTGGTGATGATGATGTCGGCGTCCTTGGCCTGCTGCGCGTACATGGCGCGCTGCGCGGCCTGGAAGCCCTCGCTCATGACCCTGGCGTAGCCGCCGCCGCCCGAGCCCTCCTCCTCGTAGTCGACCTTGACGAACTCGCCGCCCAGCGACTTGACCTGGTCGGCGACCTCGGCGCGGGTGTCGTTGGCGCGCACGATCGCGCCCAGGTTGGCCGCGGTGCCGATGGCCGCCAGGCCCGCCACGCCAGCCCCGGCGATGAAGACCTTGGCCGGCGGCACCTTGCCCGCGGCCGTGATCTGGCCGTTGAAGAAGCGCCCGAAGGCGTTGGCCGCCTCGATCACCGCGCGGTAGCCGCTGATGCCGGCCATCGAGGTCAGCGCGTCCATCTTCTGCGCGCGGCTGAGCTGGCGCGGCAGGCAGTCGATGGCCAGGGCGGTCGCCTTGCGGGCCTGCAACTGCGCCATCAGCTCCGGGTTCTGCGCCGGCCAGACGAAGCCGATCAGCGTGGCGCCCTCGCGCAGTTGCGCGACTTCGTCGGCCGTGGGCGGGCGGACCTTGAAGACGATGTCTGCCCTGGACCAGAGATCGGCGGCGCTGGGCACCACCTCGGCGCCAGCGGCTCGGTAGGTGTCGTCGGCGAAGTTCGCCGCGTCACCCGCGCCGCTCTCCACGGCGACCGAGAACCCGAGCTTGACGAGTTTCTCGACCACGTCCGGCACGGTCGCCACGCGCTTCTCGCCGGCTGCCAACTCCTTCGGAACGCCGATCCACATGGGGACTTCTCCTGTTTTTCTCACGCAACCCGCCAGCTTACACAAGGAAGCCTACAAAGCGGCCTGCTCTGGCTTGTGCACAGCAGGCGTGCGCTGCACGGGCAGGTCTGCTGCGGCGCGACGGACGGGACGGAAAGCACGGCCGGCGAGGCCGGGCGAGGCCGGGCGATCGGCACGGACCGGGTGCCGCCCGCCGTCCTGCACGGGCGGTAACATCGGACGATGAGCACACCCCGATGGAAGCCCAGCGTGACCGTGGCCGCCGTGATCGAACGCGACGGCCTGTTCCTGCTGGTCGAGGAGCACACGCCCGAGGGCCTGCGGCTCAACAACCCGGCCGGCCATCTGGAGCAAGGCGAGACACCGCTGCAGGCCGTGTGTCGGGAGGCACTGGAGGAGACGGCGCGGCCCTTCTTGCCACAGCATCTGCTGGGCGTCTACCTCGCCCGCTTCCAGCGCGAGGCCACCGGCGAGGACGTGACCTACCTGCGCCTGGCCTACGCCGGAGGATGCGGCGAGCCGATCGACGGCCGCGCACTCGACGAGGGCATCGTCCGCACCCTGTGGATGTCGACCGAAGAGGTGCGCACCAGCGTGGCGCACCACCGCAGCCCCCTGGTGCTGCAGTGCATCGAGGACCATCTGGCCGGCGTCCGCCATCCGCTGGAAGCCGTCTGTGCGCACCCGAGCGTGTGGGCCCCGCCTCGATGAGAGCGAGTGGCCCGCGGTCTGCCCCGGGTGCGTGGCTCGCCGCGCGACCCGGATCGGCGGCGAGGGCGGGCGGCGGACTTGTCGAGCCTCGAGCCCACACACGCCCGATCGCCCGACGACGAGCGGGCCCGTCCACGCCTCAACCCAGCCCGACCCGGGGGTTAGGGATAGGCACGATTGATGCAATCGCGTTTTGCGGCTACCGTCGCGGCCTTTGTCACGGCAAATTGCCGTTTTCCGCTATGCCTTTCGTCAACCAGGAGCATCAGACCATGCGCAAGTCCTTCTCCCGCATCGCCATCGCCGCGGCGGCCACCCTCGGCGCCCTCGCCACCGTCCCGGCGCACGCCGGCAAGACGCTCGACACGATCAAGCAGCGCGGCGAGCTCGTCTGCGGTGTCAACCCAGGGCTGGCGGGCTTCGCCGCGCCGGACAGCCAAGGTCGCTACAGCGGCCTGGACATCGACTACTGCAAGGGCCTTGCGGCCGCGATCCTCGGCGATCCGAACAAGATCCGGTACGTGCCGCTGACGGCGCCGCAGCGCTTCACGGCACTGCAGTCGGGCGAGATCGACGTGCTGTCGCGCAACACGACCTGGACCCTGACGCGTGATGCCTCTCTGGGCATGCATTTCGTCGGCGTCAACTTCTACGACGGCCAAGGCTTCATGGTGCCCAAGAGCCTGAACGTCACGAGTGCGAAGCAGACGAAGGGCGCGACCGTGTGCGTGCAGGGCGGCACGACCACCGAACTGAACCTGACCGACTACTCGCGCGCCAACAATCTGCAGTGGAAGCCGGTGGTGTTCGACAACCAGCCGGCCACCAACGCCGCCTACTTCAGCGGCCGCTGCCAGATCTACACGACCGACGCGTCGGGCCTGGCGGCGATCCGCTCCAAGGAAGCAAAGAACCCGGCGGACCACGTGATCCTGCCCGAGCTGATCAGCAAGGAACCTCTGGGCCCGTCGATCCGTCGTGGTGACGACGAGTTCTTCGCCATCGCCAAGTGGGTCCTCAACGCAACGCTCGAGGCCGAGGAACTCGGCATCACCCAGGCCAACGTCGACCAGATGAAGCGCGAGAGCAAGAACCCGGGCATCATGCGCGTGCTGGGCAGCGGCTCGGAGGATTCGGGCAAGGCGCTCGGCCTGGACAAGGAATGGGCCTACCGCGTCATCAAGGCCGTCGGTAACTATGGCGAGAGCTTCGAGCGCCATGTCGGCCCCAACACCCCCGTGGGCCTGCCGCGCGGCACCAACGCGCTGTGGACGCAGGGTGGGCTGATGTACGCGCCCCCGATCCGCTGATCGCGGATCCTCGGGCAGGAGCAGGCGCAACCCGTCCCTCCTGCCCGTGCGTCGATCCTCGAACGGGGGCCGATCACAGCCCGATGCCGGCCGCCCGATCGCCAGATCGCCCGATCGCCCCCAGCCACGGAAGCCGCGAACGCTGAGCGTATGACACAAGGCGCCCTCCCCAGCCAGAAAAAGGCCCTGTCCCTGAACAGCCGCGCGGCCCGAGGCCTGCTCTACCAGGGCATCGCACTGGCCTTGATCGTCGCGCTGGGTGTCTTCCTGGTCGCGAACACGCTCGAGAACATGCGCACGCGTGGCATCCAGAGCGGCTTCGACTTCCTTGGCAGCACCGCCGGTTTCGACATCGGCGAGACGACGCTGGTCAGCTACGACCCGAGCGAAACCTACGCGAAAGCCATCGGGGTGGGCGTGCTCAACACGCTGCGTGTGGCGATCATCGGGATCGTCGTCACGACCGTCCTCGGCGTCATGATCGGCATCGGTCGCCTGTCCGGCAACGCCTTGCTTCGGGGCTTGTGCTACGGCTACGTGGAGCTGTTCCGCAACGTGCCGGTGCTGCTGCAGCTGCTGATGTGGTACCTGCTGTTTGTGGACCTGCTGCCACCGACGCAGAATGCCTGGAACGCCTGGGGACTGTTCTTCGTCAGCAAGGGCGGCTTCTCCTTCCCGGCTCCTGTCTGGGCTCCCGGACACGCCTGGATGCTGCTCGGCGCCATCGTCGGCCTCCTGGGCGGGGTTGCGTGGCGACGATGGGCGCAGCGGGAGTTCGAGCGCACCGGGCGAGACCGCAACCGCTGGGCGCTGCCGCTGGGGCTGGTGCTGTCGGGAGCGATCGCGGGCTGGGCTGCCGGCGGTGCGCCGCGCGAGTGGTCCGTCCCCGAGCAGTTGGCCTTCATGGTCGACGGCGGTCTGTCCGCCACGCCTGAATTCCTGGCGGTGCTGATCGGATTGGTGCTGTACACCGGCGCCTTCGTCGCCGAGATCGTGCGCAGCGGCATCCAGGCGGTGTCGCACGGGCAGGTCGAGGCAGCCACCGCGCTGGGCCTGACCCGCGGCCAGCAGATGCGGCTGGTGATCCTGCCCCAGGCGCTGCGGGTCATCGTCCCGCCGATGACCAGCCAGTACCTGAACCTGACCAAGAATTCCTCGCTGGCCGTGGCAGTGGGGTACCCGGATGTCGTCTCGGTGGCCAACACCACGCTCAACCAGAGCGGTCGCGCCGTGGAGTGCATCGCCGTGATCATGGTGGTCTACCTCAGCACCTCGCTGAGCACCTCGGCCTTCATGAACTGGTACAACAAACGCGTGGCCATCAAGGAGCGTTGAAGATGGCTGCAGAGTCCACCTCCCCGCCTGATTCGTCAGATTTCACGCCCATCGCCCCGCGGCCGGCTCCGTTTCGCACCGAGGGTTTCGTGCCCTGGGCGCGGCGCAACCTGTTCAGCAGTTGGGGCAATGCGCTGACCACCCTCACGCTGCTGGGGGTGGCGATCTACCTGCTGCCCGGGCTGGCGGAGTGGGGCCTGCTGCGCGCGGTCTTCCAGGCCGACCCCGACGCCTGTCAGGCCGCGCGCGGCAGCGGTGCCTGCTGGGGCGTGGTGACCGAGAAGTGGCGTCTGATCATCTTCGGGCGCTACCCTTTCGAGGAGCAGTGGCGCCCCGAGGTGGCGACGATCACGATGGTGCTGGGCCTCGTGCTGAGCTGCATCCGCTGGTTCTGGACACGCTGGCTGGTGCTGCTCTGGGCGGTGGTGCTGACCGTCTTCTTCACCCTGATGGGCGGCGGCGTGCTGGGCCTGAGCCCCGTGCGCACCGACCTGTGGGGCGGCCTGCCGTTGACCGTGATGCTCGCCACGCTGTCGAGTTTCCTCGCCTTCCCGCTTGCCGTGCTGGTGGCGCTTGGCCGGCGCAGCAACCTGCCGGCCATCCGCACGGCCTGCGTCGTCTATGTCGAGCTCATCCGCGGAGTGCCGCTGATCAGCGTGCTGTTCATGGCCAGCTTCATGTTCCCGCTGTTTATGCCCCAGGGCACCACCATCGATGTGCTGGTGCGGGTGCTGGTGGGCATCACGCTGTTCGCCGCGGCCTACATGGCCGAGATCATCCGCGGCGGCCTGCAGGCCATCCCCAAGGGCCAGTACGAGGCCGCAGCCACGCTCGGTCTGAGCTACTGGCAGATGCAGCGCAAGATCGTGCTGCCGCAGGCGCTGGCGATGGTGGTGCCCACGATGATGAACAACTTCATCAGCATCTTCAAGGACACCTCGCTCGTGACCATCGTCTCGCTGTACGAGTTGACGGGCTCGCTCGGCCTGGCCGTGAACTCGGACGTGAACTGGCGCCCCTTCAAGATCGAGGCATACCTGTTCATCACGGCCATCTATTTCGCCTTCTGCTTCGCGATGTCCCGCTACAGCCTCTGGGTCGAAAAACAGCTCGCGGTCAGCCGCAGCCGTTGACGTCGACGCCGAAATCGTCGACCACGCCCGCGCGCTCCGCCCCGTCCCGGCTCCGCCCCTCCGAAAGCCCTCCGCATGAGCACCGACAGCATCATTCGCTTCGAGAAGGTCAACAAGTGGTACGGCAACGCCTTCCACGTCCTGCGTGACATCGACCTGGACGTCCGGCCAGGCGAGCGCATCGTCATCTGCGGCCCGTCCGGCTCGGGCAAATCCACGCTGATCCGCTGCGTCAACGCCCTGGAGGACTACCAGCAGGGCCGCATCACGGTCGATGGCGTGTTGCTGTCGGACGATGTCAAGGCGGTGGATCGGGTGCGCAGGCAGGTCGGAATGGTGTTCCAGCAGTTCAACCTGTTCCCCCATCTGACCGTCCTGGAAAACCTGACGCTGGCGCCGATGTGGGTGGGCAAGGTGCCCAAGAAGGACGCCGAGGAGCGGGCCATGCAGCAACTGGAGCGTGTGCAGATCGCCGAGCAGGCCGGCAAGTACCCGCTGCAACTGTCCGGCGGCCAGCAGCAACGCGTGGCCATCGCGCGCGCGCTGTGCCTGACGCCCAGGATCATGCTCTTCGACGAGCCGACCTCGGCGCTCGACCCGGAGATGATCAACGAGGTGCTCGACGTGATGATCGAGCTCGCCGGCCAGGGCATGACCATGCTGTGCGTCACGCACGAGATGGGCTTCGCCAAGCAGGTGGCCGACCGTGTGATCTTCATGGACCAGGGACAGATCGTCGAGGAGAACTCGGCGCACGAATTCTTCGCCAACCCGCGCAACGAACGCACGCGGGACTTCCTGTCGAAGATCCTGTCGCACTGACGCCGTCCCGGTGGAGAGCAACCGCCAGAGGGCATGCACCCGCCGACCCCGCATGTCGTCCCCATCGGGGCGACGGCCTTCGACACGCCGGGCGATGTGCCTGCCCGGCCTTTCGACGCCTGCTACTGGCTCCTGGCCGATCGGCTCCTGGCTGGCGAGCATCCGGGCCCTGCCCATCTGCGCGCGTTGCGGGACGCGGGGGTCACACGCTTCATCGACCTCACGTCGCCATCGGACCCGGTGCAGCCGTACTCGCCGCTGCCCGTGCCCGGGAAGTCGGTGTCGCGCGAGTCCCACCCCATCGCGGACTTCGCGGTCCCGAGCGCGCAGACGATGCGTGCGGTGCTCGATTCGATCCACACCTGTCTCGGGCGGCGGGAGCGCATCTATCTGCATTGCCGCGCCGGCATCGGCCGCACCGGCACGGTGGCCGGCTGCCTGCTCGTGGACGTCGGCCTGTCCGGCGCCGAGGCGCTGGCCTTGCTGCAACGCAAGTGGCAGTCGACCCGATGGAGCACGACCGATCCGCAAACGCCGGAAACCGCAGCCCAGCACGCCTTCGTGCTGACGTGGCGGGCTCGAGCGCACGCGCGCGAGGCGGACGCCGCCGCTCGGCGGTCCCCGAGCGGATCGACCATCGACGGCAACTGACCTGGGGACGTGCTTTTCGTCGGGCACGAGTTCCTGCAAGAATCGGGCATGTTCATCAATTCTGCGGACTCATCGCCGGCTGGAGGGGCTGCATCGGCCACGGCCCCTGACGCGCGCGAGTTCCTGGCTTTCAAGCTCGGCCACGAAGAGTACGGGATCGACATCCTGCGGGTGCAGGAGATCCGCTCGTTCGAGCGGCCGACCCGGATCGCCCATGCACCGGCCCACCTGCTGGGGGTGATCAACCTGCGCGGCACCATCGTGCCGGTGGTCGACCTGCGGCTCAAGTTCCAACTGCCACGCCGGCCCTACGACGAGTTCACCGTGGTGATCGTGCTGCGCATCGGGGTTCGGACCATGGGCATGGTGGTTGACGGCGTGTCCGACGTGATCACGCTGACACCGGATCAATGGCGTGAAGCCCCCACCTTCGACGCGACCATCGACAGCGAGCACCTGCTGGCCATCGGCTCGATCGAGGACCGCATGCTGATCCTGCTCAACATCGAGCGTCTGATGCGCAGCCCGCCGATGGGCCTGTTCGAGACCGAGCCGGGCTGAACGACCACCGCCCGAACCGCGCGGGCCCTGCGCCGGCAACCGTTCGTCACCCGCGGGCCCGCTCGGCACTGCCGCAGACGGACAATGGCCGCCGCGCGCCGAGCCCTCGGGACCGTCCCGGGGCGGGCACGTGCCCGGCAGCGCTGCTGTGCCCCGCGACCTGGCCGCCGCACCGAACATGCAGACGTGACCTCCTCCCACCCGTGCATCAGATGAAGCCCCGCGTGGTCGTCGGCCTGTCCGGCGGCGTCGATTCCGCCGTCAGCGCCTGGCTGCTCAAGCAGCAGGGGTTCGAGGTCGTCGGCCTGTTCATGAAGAACTGGGAAGACGAGGACGACAGCGAATACTGCTCGTCCCGCGTCGACTTCGTCGACGCGGCCGCGGTGGCCGACGTCATCGGCATCGACCTCGAGCATGTGAACTTCGCGGCCGAGTACCGCGACCGGGTGTTCGCCGAATTCCTGCGTGAGTACCAGGCCGGGCGCACGCCCAACCCGGACGTGCTGTGCAATGCGGAGATCAAGTTCAAGGCCTTCCTCGACCATGCGATGCGGCTGGGGGCCGATCACATCGCCACCGGCCACTACGCACGGGTGCGGCAGGACACGCAGGGCCGCTTCGAACTGCTCAAGGGCCGGGATCCCGCCAAGGACCAGAGCTACTTCCTGCACCGGCTGAACCAGGCGCAACTCGCGCGCACCCTTTTCCCGGTGGGCGAGTTGCACAAGACCGAGGTGCGTCGGCTGGCCGAGCAGATCGGGCTGCCGAATGCAAGGAAGAAGGACTCCACTGGCATCTGCTTCATCGGCGAGCGCCCCTTCCGCGAGTTCCTGAACCGATACCTGCGGCACGAACCCGGCCCGATCGTCGACCCGCAGGGCCGCGAGATCGGGCGCCACGTCGGCCTGAGCTTCTACACCCTGGGGCAGCGCCAGGGCCTGGGCATCGGCGGCCTCCGCCGCGGCGGCGGGGCACATGCGCCGTGGTATGCGGCGCGCAAGGATCTCGCACGCAACACGCTGGTGGCAGTGCAGGGCCACGACCATCCCTGGCTCATGGCAGACCGGCTGCACGCGGTGGAGCCGAGCTGGGTGGCCGGTCGGCCACCCGAGGACCGCGCGCTGGCCGCCAAGACCCGCTACCGGCAGACCGATGCGGCATGTCGCGTCAGCGCCGACGATCCAGGGTTCGAACTCGAGTTCGAGGCGCTGCAGTGGGCCGTGACCCCGGGGCAGTCGGCCGTCCTCTACGACGGCGAGGTCTGCCTGGGCGGCGGCATCATCGACGCTGCCCGCACCGTGGCCTGAGCGCCTGTCCCCCCTGCGCCGATCTCGCCAGATTCGGAGCCAGCGCCTCGGTCGGACGCCAGCAGGACGGCGCCGCGATCAGCCCTGCAGCAGCTTGGCCTCGGCCAGGGCCAGCGGCTCGGGCAGGCCGGACAGCACCAGGGTGTCACCAACGCCCAGCACCAGCGCATCGTCGGCCTCGCGCACGGCGCCCTCGTGCTCTCGCACCGACACCACCTGGACCCCCACGGCGTGCAGGGCGAGGTCGCCCAGACGCTCGCCCACGGCGGCAGCCGCCGCCGGGAGCGTGACGCTGCGCAACCGCGCCTGGTCGAGCTCCAGCACGGTGTTGTCATCGGCGCCGTGGAAATAGCCCCGCAGCAAGCGGTAGCGGGCATCGCGGGCGTCGCGCTGCAGGCGGATCACGCGCGCCATCGGCACGCCGGCAAGCGCCAGCGCATGACCCGCGAGCATGAGCGAGCCCTCGATCGCCTCGGGCACGACCTCGGTCGCGCCGGCCCGGCGCAGGCGGTCCATGTCGGCGTCGTCGACGGTACGCACGATCACCGGCACCTTGGGAGCGTGCTCGCGCGCCAGGTGCAGGATCTTCAGCGCCGAGGGCGTGTCGTGGTAGCTCACGACCACGGCGCTGGCACGCGCCAGACCGGCAGCCATCAGGCTCTGCAGCCGCGCGGCGTCGCCGAAGACCACGCTCTGACCGGCCGCGGCGGCCTGACGCACGCGGTCGGGGTCGAGATCCAGCGCCATGTAGGGCACGCCCTCCTGGCCCAGCAGCCGCGCCAGGTTCTGGCCGCTGCGTCCGTAGCCGCAGATGATGACGTGGGCCTCGGCGGCGATGGACTTGCGCGCGATCGAGGTCAGGGCCACCGACTGCATCATCCAGTCGCTGGCGCTCAGGCGGCTGACGATGCGGTCGGCGTGCATCACGAGGAAGGGCGCGGCCAGCATCGACAGCACCATCGCCGCGAGCACCGGGCTCATCCACTGCGGGGCGATCAGCCCCCGATCAGCGCCGAGCGTCAGCAGCACGAAGCCGAACTCCCCCGCCTGCGCCAGGTACAGGCCCACGCGCAGCGCCGTGCCGGCGCCGGCCTTGAACAGCCGCGCGAGCGCGGCGATCAGCGCGAACTTCACCGCCAGCGGGACGGTGGTCAGCAGCAGCACGAGGAACCACTGGTCGATCACCGGGCGCCAGTCCAGCTTCATCCCGATGGTGATGAAGAACAGGCCCAGCAGCACGTCGTGGAAGGGCCGGATGTCGGTCTCGACCTGGTGCTTGTACTCGGTCTCGGCCACCAGCATGCCGGCGACGAAGGCACCGAGGGCCAGCGACAGCCCGGCATGCTCGGTCAGCCAGGCCAGGCCCAGCGTGACGAGCAGCAGGTTGAGGATGAACAGCTCCTCGCTCTTGCGGCGCGCCACCAGCGTGAGCCACCAGCGCATGACCTTCTGTCCGCCGACCAGCAGCACGGTCAGCAGACCCACCGCCTTGACCAGCGCCAGGCCGAGCGACCACGCCAGGTCCTCGGTGCCCGCCGCCAGCGCCGGGATGATCACCAGCAGCGGCACCACCGCCAGATCCTGGAACAGCAGGATGCCGAGCACGCGCCGGCCGTGCTCGCTGTCGAGTTCGAGCCGCTCGGCCATGAGCTTGACGATGATCGCGGTGCTCGACATGGCGATGGCACCACCCAGCACGATGGCGCCCTGCCAGCCCAGTTCCCAGGGCCGCATCGTGAACGAGAACAGCCACAGCAGCAGGAAGTGGCCGATCACCGCACCGGCGACCGTCAGCGCCACCTGCGACAGCCCGAGCCCGAACACCAGCGTGCGCATGCTGCGCAGCTTGGGCAGGTTGAACTCCAGCCCGAGCACGAACATCAGGAAGACCACGCCGAATTCGGCCAGGTAGCGCACGCTGGCGCTGTCCTGCGCCAGCGCCAGGGCATTGGGCCCGATCACCACGCCGACCACCAAGTAGCCGAGCATCGGCGGCAGCTTCAGCGAGCGGAATGCCACGACACCCGCCACAGCGGCGACGAGGTACAGCAGGACGACTTCGAGCGTGGTGGCCATGGTGGACGGGGTGCGCGCCCCGTCGCACGGGCTGTGGGCCCTGCGGCGCGGCCGGGAGGAGGCCGTGACACCATGGTCGGGGTCCGGAAGGCCGGGTGGCCGTCGGGATCCGGGCGGCGACAGCCTCCTAGAATGCCGCGATCCTATCGGACACGCGGGCCGTTTCCATCGGCCACCATCGCCTTGCTGCCCCCTGCCTGGACCGTTCCTCCGCCGACCGCCGCGTCGGCTGCCCCGCTCCAGGGGGTGGCCGCCCTCGGGTCGCTGCCCGGTCGCGCCGGCGACTTCATGCCCGCGCGCGCGATCGCGCTGGCCGCGCGCACCTTCGACATCGAGGCCCGGGCGCTGCAGGCGCTGGCGGCCCGGCAGGGTGAGACGTTCGCCGATGCCTCGCGCGCCATGCTCGAATGCCGCGGCCGTGTGGTGGTCACCGGCATCGGCAAGAGCGGCCACGTCGCGCGCAAGGTGGCCGCCACGCTGGCCTCCACGGGCACGCCGGCCTTCTTCGTGCACCCGGCCGAGGCCAGCCACGGCGATCTGGGGATGGTGGCGCCGGGCGATGTGGTGCTGGCGATCTCCAACAGCGGCGAGTCCGAGGAGCTGGTGGCCATCCTGCCGGCGCTGCGGCGCCTGGCCGTCACGCTGGTGGCGATCACGGCGCGACCGCAATCGGTCCTGGGGCGTCACGCGCAGCACGTGCTGTGCTGCGCGGTCGACGAGGAGGCCTGCCCGCTGAACCTGGCACCGACGGCCAGCACGACAGCGCAGATGGCGCTCGGTGACGCGCTGGCCGTGGCACTGCTGGATGCGCGCGGCTTCGTCGCCGAGGATTTCGCGCGCTCGCACCCCGGCGGCGCGCTGGGCCGCCGGCTGCTGGTGCATGTGCGTGACCTGATGCGCACCGGCGATGCATTGCCCACCGTCGGCCCGGATGCGTCCTTGCCGGAGATGCTGCGCGAGATGAGCACCAAGGGCCTGGGCTTCACCGCGGTGGCCGGCACCGACGGCCGGCCGCTGGGGATCTTCACCGACGGCGACCTGCGTCGCCTGATCGAGCGCGGCGAGGACCTGCTGTCCCGGCATGCGGCGCAGGTGATGCGCGCCGAGCCGAAGACCTTGAGCGAGGATGCGCTGGCCGTCGACGCCGCGGCGCTGATGGAGCGTCACCGCATCACCAGCGTGCTCGCGGTCGACACGCACGGGCGCCTGACCGGAGCGCTCAACAGCAACGACCTGATGCGGGCCAAGGTCATCTGACCGGCCGGCAGACCGCCACGCGACGTCATGGGCCCGGTGCTGAGCTTTCCCCCGCAACTGCTGCTGCGCGCCCAGGGCTCCGACCTGGGCATGAAGGTGGCGGTCTTCGACGTCGATGGCGTGCTCACGGACGGCCGCATCCTGGTGAGCGATCAGGGCGAGACGCTCAAGCCCTTCTCGACCCTGGACGGATACGGGATCCGACTGCTGCGACGCTCGGGCATCGTGCCCGTGGTCGTGACCGGTCGTGACAGCAGCGCGCTGAGGCGCCGCATCAGCGAACTCGGCATCGAGCACGCGGCCTACGGCGTGGACGACAAGTTGCCGGTGACCGAAGCCCTCCTCGGCACGCTGGGCGTGGACTGGTGCGACGTCGCCGCCATCGGCGACGACTGGCCGGATCTGCCCGTGCTGTCGCGGGCCGCATTGGCCTGCGCGCCGCCGCAGGCGCACGCCGAGGTGCGCGCCCGCGTCGACCACGTGACCTCGGCGCCGGCTGGACTGGGGGCGGCGCGGGAGTTCTGCGACCTGCTGCTCGTGGCCGGGGGGCACTACGCGCGGCGCCTGGACGAGGCGATCGGCGCGCGGGGCGCGGCGTGATGACGCACGCGCCGTCGCTCGGCCTGGCTGGCGCGCTCGCGATCACCCGCAGGGCGACGCGATGAGCCCGCGCGGCATCGAACTGAACCTGCCCGACCTGCCGGAGGTGCCGATCGCCCTCGGCCGCGAGGGGGGATCGTCGCCGGCGCCGCCCTCTCGGGCGAGGCGACGCCGGCGACTGGCGGATCTGGTGGCGAGCTGGCTGCCACTGCTGCTGATGGCGGGGTTGGCACTGGGAAGTTGGTGGCTGATGCGCAATGCCCCACAGGCAGCCGCCACCCAGACCCCGCGCGCCGAGCGCGTCGATCCGGACTACGCCATGGACAGGCCGGTCGTGCAGCGCTTCGACGCCGAAGGCCGCCTGCGGCTGGAGATCCAGGGTCAGGCCATGCGCCACTATCCCCAGGGCGACCGGGTGGAGGTCGACGGGCCCCTGATCCGCGCCTACTCGCCCGACGGTCGGCTGACCACGGGCACCGCCCGTCGGGTGCTGTCCGACGGCAAGGCCAGCGACGTGCTGCTGTCGGGTGACGCCGTGGTGCAGGGCACCACCCGGGCCGGGCAGCCGGCGCGCATCAGCGGCGAGGCGCTGCGGCTGATGCCCCGCACGGGCCAGGTGCGCAGCGACCAGACCGTCGACATGCGCATCGGCGCGGACGAGATGCGGGCGGCCGGGCTCCTGTACGACGAAGCCGAGGGCCGGATCACGCTGGACGGCCCCCTGCGCGTCGTGTTGCCGCCCCGCGCAGCACCCGAAAGGCTTTCCACGCCGACACCGCCGCCTCGCGCCACCGCCACGACCCGCTCGAGTGCGCGAGCGGGCAAGGCGCCGAGCGCGGGCAGGCCGGCAGTGCCCGCCAAGCGCAGGCTCACGGACAACGACCGCAAGGCCCGGCGATGACATTGACGACGATCGCCGTGGACGTCGTCGTCTGGTTCTTCGTGCTCGGCGTGATCGCGCGCGTGGCCGGCAGCGACCTGCGACTGCCCGAGGCACTGTACGAAACCCTGTCGATCTACCTGTTGCTGGCCATCGGCCTCAAGGGTGGCATCGAACTCAGCCGCCAGCCGCTGGAGGTGCTGCTGCCGCAGGTGCTGGCCTGTGTGGCGCTGGGATTCGCGATCCCCCTGGCGCTCTTCCCGGCCTTCAGGATGCTCAGGCTGCCGATCGCCGACGCTGCATCGCTGGCGGCGCACTACGGCTCGGTCAGCGTGGTCACCTTTGCCGTGGCGAGTGCGGCGCTGACACGTGCCGGCATCGCCTACGAGGAACACGCGCCGCTGTGGGTGGCCGTGATGGAGGCGCCCGGCATCATCGCCGGCGTGCTGCTCGCACGGCTGTCGATGCGCGAGGCCGACGCGTCGACAGGGTCCGGGCACACGCGCTGGGGGGCCTTGGCGCATGACGTGCTCTTCGGCAAGAGCGTGCTGCTGCTCGTGGGCGGCCTGCTGATCGGCGCCCTGGCCGGGGAGGCAGGGACCGCACCGATCGGCGCCGTGTTCATCGAACCCTTCAAGGGCGTGCTCGCCCTGTTCCTGCTGGAACTCGGGCTGGTGGCGGGCAGCCGGCTCGCCGAGGTTCGCCGGTTCGGGGCCAGACTGCTGGTGGTCGGCCTGGCGGTGCCGCCCCTGCTGGCACTGGTCGGTGCGGCGGTGGGCTTGATGCTCGGGTTGTCCACCGGCGGCGTGGCCCTGCTCGCCACACTGGCGGCCAGTGCCAGCTACATCGCCGCACCGACGGCGATCCGCATCGCCGTGCCACAGGCCCATCCGGCGCTGTCGATCACCGCGGCCCTGGGCCTGACCTTCCCGTTCAACCTGATCGTCGGCATCCCCCTGTACATCGAGATCGCCCGCCGGTGGACCGCCGCATGAGAGCCCGGACATGACGACGACCCCCACGCAAGCGCTCCCACGTCACCGCAAGACCCTGCTCGTGATCGTCGCGGAGGCTGCACTCGAGAAAGCACTCGTGAGGACGGCGCGGGAGCACGGCGCACACTTCTGGACGGTCGGTGAGGTTCACGGCGCCGGACGCGAGGGCGTGCGTGACGGCGATTGGGAAGCCGATCGCACGATCGAGTTCAAGGTCCTGGGCGATGACGCCGTGGTCGACACCATTGCGCGCCATGTGCTGCAGACGTGGACACCGCACTACAGCGTGGGGATGTACTTCACCGAGGTCAGCGTGCTGCGGCCGGACAGGTTCTGACGAAAAAAAGGCGCGGAAGCACCGCGCCCTTGTTCGTCATGGTCGGAGCCGATCAGTAGCCGTAACCACCGCGGTCGCCGCGACTGCCGCGGTCACCGCGGCCGTAGGAGCCACGGCCGCCGTCCTGGTCGCCGCCGCGGTCGCCGGCATACCCGCCGCGACCGCCACCGCCACCGCCACCGCAGCCGCCGCCACCGCCGCAGCCACCACCACCGCTGCCGCCACCGCCGTAGCAGCCACCACCGCCGCCGCCGACACCACCGCCGAAGCCACCG
>Ga0172372_10001129_pt1 | contig 41397 bp, 36 predicted proteins | sample LakKiv5m_2_FD_114544 | JGI IMG/M metagenome (GOLD analysis project Ga0172372, IMG submission 114544) | Freshwater microbial communities from Kabuno Bay, South-Kivu, Congo - kab_092012_9.5m | ecosystem: Environmental > Aquatic > Freshwater > Lake | place: Democratic Republic of the Congo...
CCAGTGCAACCCTTTTATTTAGCTAACCTTTTGATTTACAAGAGGTTTTTCTTGAGGACTGCACCGGAAGTGGTGCGCATTATAGGCACCTGAAAACAGCCGTCAACCGTTTATTTCGGTTTTGTTGCGAACTTTGTTCTTTCGCGTACGGACTCGCTCCAGAGCAGAAGCCGCGGCTGGAAATCGTAGAGCAAGCAGGATCGCGGCCACGCCAGCATAAAGCGCCCACCTGCCAGCATCGGCACGTACAACCCAGAGCATATGCAGCAACACCACAATGACGATGACGTAGATCAGCTGGTGTAAAGTTTTCCAGCGCTTACCGAGACGGCGCATGCTCCATCGAGAGGAGGTAGCGGCCAAAACTGTCAGCCCCAGCAACCCGAGCATCCCGACGAGAATATAGGGGCGCTCGCTCAACTCTTCGGGCAAACATGAGAATTCAGCACCCAACAGAAAGAAAAGGTAGCTAGCGAGATGCAGCAATGCATAGCTGAAGCACCAAAGTCCAAGCTGTCTCCGCACAGCGAGCCAGCCGCCCCACCCCGTGACCCGCTGCAGGGGCGTCATGGCAAGCGTCAGAAGCAAGAGAACCAACGCGCCCTGCCCGAGGTTATCCACCAGCACCTTTCCCGGATCGGGACCCAGCGCAAGCGTCCAGGCGAGATACAGCCAGTACACAGGCACGCTCGCGGCGCATAGAAATACGCACAGCCGCCACCACGGGTAGCGCATCAGTAGTCCTTGGTGAGATCCATCGAGGCGTACAAATCCGCCACCTGATCGGCATAGCCATTGAACAGCAGCGTATCCCGCACGTTGGGGCTGAAAAGGCTGCCTGGAAGGCGCCGCTCACGAGCCTGCGACCAACGTGGATGGGACACCTGCGGATTTACGTTGGCGTAGAACCCATACTCTTCAGGAGCCATCGACCGCCACGTCGTACGCGGCTGCTCGCGTACAAAGCTGATCCGCACGATCGATTTGATGCTTTTGAAGCCATACTTCCAAGGTATGACCAACCGCAGTGGTGCGCCATTCTGATTAGGCAGTACCCGCCCATACATTCCAACCGCCAGCAGGCTGAGGGGGTGCATCGCCTCGTCCATGCGCAATCCTTCTACGTACGGCCAATCGATCAACGCAAAGCTGGAGCGAGTTCCACGCATCTCGTCGGGCCGGTAGGCCGTTTCGAAGCGGGCGAACTTCGCAGCTGAAAGGGGGCGGACCATCTGAACAAGGTCGGCAAGCGGAAATCCCAGCCAGGGGATCACCATGGACCAGGCCTCCACGCATCGCAGCCGATATATCCGCTCCTCCAGCTGGCCTTCAATAAAAAGGTCCTCGAGCGAATAGCGCCCCGGCTTTTCGACTTCGCCATCAACCAACACTGTCCACGGCTCGACTTTCAGCTCCGCGGCGTAACGGGCTGGATCGCCTTTGTTGGGACCGAACTCATAGAAGTTGTTGTACTGGGTGGCATCGGCATACGGCGTGATGGCTTCGCCTTGCGCGACGACGGCGCGCCAGCGGGCGTCGCCCAGCTTGCCAACAAACCAAGGCGGGGCTGGAGACGCTGGGACGCCGGGATATTGCTCGGCCGCCCTAGCCAGCAAGGGCACCCCCACGGCCGCTCCGGCAAGCGCCGCCCCCTGAATGAAGCGACGCCGGCTTCGATAGATCGGCTCCGGCGTCACCTCGGATTCATGACAATCACCGCCTGCGGGGATTCTGATCAGCATGGCCAGCTCCGCGTATCGACTACAGACGAGCAATACGCGCAGCCAGGGGGAAAATCAACCCTCGACGCGCTTGCGCCGACGCAGTTGCATCAGGTACTGAACGGGACCCGAAACCGCATAGGCGAGGAAAATCAGCAGGAGAATACGAGGCGGGTCGCTGAATACCACCGCAAACACCAGCACTACGACCAGAATCGCAACGAAAGGAACGCGCCCCTTCAGATCGAGATCCTTGAAACTGTAGTACTTGATGTTGCTGACCATCAGCAGACCGGCAGCGGCGACCATCAGCGCAAAGAGCATGACCAGCACCAGCGGCAGGTCGACGCCGCGAATACCCGTCTCGTCGAGCGCCCACACCGCCCAGACCCAACCGGCCACCACACCTGCTGCAGCCGGACTGGCCAGCCCGATGAACCAGCGCTTGTCCACCTTGCCGATCTGCGTATTGAAGCGCGCCAGACGCAGCGCGGCGCAGGCAACGTAGATAAAGGCGACAGTGAGCCCGACATTACCCAACCCCGACAACGCCCATTCATACGCCAGCACAGCGGGCGCCAGACCGAACGCCACCATATCCGACAGCGAGTCGTACTCGGCACCAAAGGCACTCTGAGTATTGGTCAGGCGCGCAACGCGTCCGTCCAGACTATCAAGCACCATCGCGACGAAGACCGTCGCCGCGGCCACATAAAAATTGCCGTTGATCGCCGTGATGATCGAGAAGAACCCTGCGAAAAGGTTGGCAGTGGTGAACAGGTTCGGCAGCAGGTAGATGCCCCGGTGGCGGACCTTGCGGCCGTCGGCCTCCTGGGTTTCCTCCACATGCTCGTCGATCGGCAGAATGCTCTCTGGCTCGACTGGCTTGTTCGGCTCTTCGGATTGTCCACTCATGCGCATTCACCTTCTACAACAGGTACGGATAGATTTCGACCAGATCGGCACACCCACGGTTCAGCCTGGCCAAACCCGCGATTTATACCAGAAGCCTGGGGTGCAGAACGAAAAAACGCGGCCGAAGCCGCGTTTTCTTGAGCAGAAAACCGATCAGTTCTTGCTCTTGTCGACGATCTTGTTCGCCGCGATCCAGGGCATCATCGCGCGCAGCTTCTCGCCGACCACTTCGATGCCATGGGCCGCGTTGTTGCGACGGTAGGCAGTCATGGACGGATAGTTGGCAGCACCTTCGGTGATGAACATCTTGGCGTACTCACCGTTCTGGATGCGCTTCAGAGCGTTGCGCATGGCAGCACGGGATTCGGCGTTGATGACTTCCGGACCGGTGACATACTCGCCGTATTCGGCGTTGTTGGAGATCGAGTAGTTCATGTTGGCGATACCGCCTTCGAACATCAGGTCGACGATCAGCTTCAGCTCGTGCAGACACTCGAAGTAGGCCATTTCCGGAGCGTAGCCCGCTTCGACCAGGGTTTCGAAACCGGCTTTGACCAGCTCGACGCAACCGCCGCAGAGAACGGCCTGCTCGCCGAACAGGTCGGTTTCGGTTTCGTCCTTGAAGGTGGTTTCGATGATGCCGGTACGACCGCCGCCGACGCCACAGGCGTAGGACAGCGCGACGTTACGGGCATTGCCGGACGCGTCCTGGTAGATCGCGATCAGGTCAGGGATACCGCCGCCACGGACGAACTCGGAGCGCACGGTGTGGCCCGGAGCCTTCGGAGCGATCATGATCACGTCGAGATCGGCACGCGGCACGACCTGGTTGTAGTGGATCGAGAAACCGTGGGCGAACGCCAGGGTGGCGCCCTGCTTCAGGTTCGGCTCGATCTCTTCCTTGTACAGGCGACCCTGGAATTCGTCCGGGGTGAGGATCATTACCAGGTCGGCGGCGGCAACGGCTGCCGGCACGTCGCTGACCTTCAGGCCATGCGCTTCGGCCTTGGCGATGGAGGACGAGCCCGGGCGCAGGCCAACGGTGACGTCGACGCCGGAGTCCTTCAGGTTGCACGCATGCGCGTGGCCCTGGGAGCCGTAACCGATGATGGCGACCTTCTTGCCCTGGATGATGGAGAGGTCGCAGTCTTTATCGTAAGAAACCTTCATGAATTACCCCTGTTGCCGGCCTCGTGGGCCATTCGATAAAACGTTGCTGACTGACGAGACGAGGTGTCCGCCAGCCGTTAGATACTCAGCACTTTGTCGCCGCGAGAGATTCCGGTGACACCGCTGCGCACCACCTCGAGGATCGAAGCGGTACCAATGGCCTGGATGAAGCTGTCCAATTTGTCGCTGGTTCCGGCCAGCTGAATGGTATAGACGCTGGTGGTCACATCGACGATCTGTCCACGGAAGATGTCGGTGGTGCGCTTGACCTCGGCGCGCTGGGCGCCGGTGGCCTTGACCTTGATCAGCATCAGTTCACGCTCGATATGGGCGCTCTCCGACAGGTCGACGAGCTTGACCACTTCCACCAGCTTGTTGAGGTTTTTGGTGATCTGTTCGATCACTTCCTCATGGCCCACGGTGGTCAAGGTCAGACGCGACAGGGTCGGGTCTTCGGTCGGCGCCACGGTGAGGCTTTCGATGTTGTAGTTGCGCTGCGAAAACAGGCCGACCACACGAGACAGCGCACCCGGTTCGTTTTCCATCAGCAGGGAAATGATATGTCTCATGATCAGGTCCGCTCCGTCTTGCTCAGCCACATGTCACGCATCGCGCCATCCTTGATCTGCATCGGATAGACGTGCTCGGCGGTGTCGACGGCGATATCGAGGAAGACCAGGCGATTCTTCATGGCGAATGCCTCTTCCATCATCGGCTTGAGGTCCTTGAGATCAGTGATGCGCATGCCGACGTGCCCGTAGGCTTCGGCCAGCTTGACGAAGTCCGGCAGCGACTCCATGTACGAGTGCGAGTAGCGACTGTTGTACACCATGTCCTGCCACTGGCGGACCATGCCCAGCGCACCGTTGTTGAGGTTGATGATCTTCACCGGCAAGTCGTACTGCAGACAGGTGGACAGCTCCTGGATGTTCATCTGGATGCTGCCTTCACCCGTCACCACCGCGACATCGGCTTCGGGGAAGTTCAGCTTCACCCCCATGGCTGCCGGCAGGCCGAAGCCCATGGTGCCGAGGCCGCCCGAGTTGAGCCAGCGGTTGGGCTTGTCGAACTTGTAGTACTGGCAGGCGAACATCTGATGCTGACCAACGTCCGATGCCACATAGGCCTCGCCCTTGGTGACCTCGCAGAGCACCTCGATTGCGGCCTGCGGCTTGATGATCGAACCATCGCCCTCGTTGTAGGGGAACAGCCGGCCATTGCCGCGCCACTCGTCGATCTGCTTCCACCAGCTGGCCACGGTCTCGGCATTCGGCGCCTGGCCGATCTCCTTGACGATGGCGACCATCTCGGTCAGCACGCTGTCGACTGGGCCAACGATCGGGATATCTGCCTTGATGGTCTTGGAGATGGATGCCGGATCAATGTCGATGTGGATGATCTTGGCATTCGGGCAGAACTTGGTCGCGCCGTTGATGACGCGGTCATCGAAACGCGCGCCGACCGCCAGAATCACATCGGAGTGATGCATCGCCAGGTTGGCGGTGTAGCTGCCGTGCATGCCGAGCATGCCGACGAACTGGCGGTCGCTGCCCGGATAGCAGCCCAAGCCCATCAGCGTATTGGTCACCGGCAGGTTGAGCATCTTCGCCAGCTCGGTCAGTTGTGCCGAGGCCTTGCCCAGGATCACGCCGCCACCGGCGTAGATGATCGGACGCTTGGCGCTCAGCAGCAACTCCGCCGCCTTGCGAATCTGCCCCGAATGCCCACGTACGGCCGGGCTGTACGAACGCAGCTTGGCCTTCTTCGGATAAACGTATTCGAATTTTTCGGCCGGGTTGGTCATGTCTTTCGGAATATCGATGACAACCGGCCCTGGACGCCCGGACTCTGCGAGGTAGAACGCCTTCTTCATCACTTCGGGAATTTCCGAAGGATGCTTGATCATGAAGCTGTGCTTAACGATCGGCCGGGAGATACCGATCATGTCGGTTTCCTGGAAGGCGTCGGTGCCGACCATGGTGCTCGGCACCTGACCGGAAATGACCACCATCGGGATCGAGTCCATGAAGGCAGTGGCGATACCGGTGATGGCATTTGTCGCGCCAGGGCCGGAGGTCACCAACACCACGCCGGCCTTGCCAGTCGCGCGCGCATAGCCATCAGCCATGTGGGTGGCAGCCTGCTCATGACGAACCAGGATATGTTCGATGGCCTTTTCCTTGAAAAGCGCATCGTAGATATGCAGAACGGCACCGCCCGGGTACCCGTAGATGTACTTAACGCCTTCGTCACGCAGGGAGCGGACGACCATTTCAGCGCCGGATAAGAGTTCCACGTTGTTCACCTCTGAAACGCCAGATAGCGGTCCAAGCCGGAGCCGCCAGAAATAGGTTTACTGCCAACAGGGCATGAGCGACGGTGGTCGCCGACTACGTCAGCCACTGATTGAGCCAGTATTGGAAGAGTCCCTGGTGTCGCGGGCTCTCCACCCAGCGCGAGGTAACGCGTTGCGGGTGATGCAGGTCGGCGCGGGTAGCACCTCATGTCTGTCTAGACTGAGCCGGTATCGCTTGCGGCGAGGCGACTCAGGACAGCAAGCCTCGGATTGTTCGGATTCGGCACCCGCAAGTCAAGCCTGCCGTTGCGTTTGGCCAACCTCGAGCTGTGACGGGGCGCAGAAGCGCGGCTCTGTCTTTTGGGTATAGTGGAGGCCGTTTTCCGACCCGATGAAGGTAACAGCATGCGATTGATGTTTCTTGCGAGCGGCCTGATGCTGGCCCTTTGTGGCAACGCCATGGCGGCCCAGGTGTACAAATGGGTAGACGCCCAGGGCGTCACGCATTTTGGCGCTCAGCCGCCGCAGGGGCAGCAGGTGGAAACCGTGAACACGGTCGTCGCGCCAGGCAAACCGGCAACGCCGCCGGCACCGGCGGTACAGGAAAACGACGCCGAACCCGACCAGCGCACCATTGACCGCAAGGTCAAGCAGCAAGTGGCCGCGCAGGAGGCCGAGCGCAAGCGTTATTGCGAAACCCTGCGTACCAACCTGGCCCAGTTACAGAACAATCCGCGCGTGCGGGTCGAAGAGAATGGTGAAACGCGGCGGGTCACCGAGGAAGAGCGGCAGGCGCGGATTTCGGAAACCCGCGACAAGATTGCGGAAAACTGCAACTGAGCGCCATCTGAGCGACTGGCGCCGCCAAACGCGGCGCTAGCGTGAAGAGCTGTCGATCAGCGCATCGAAGCCGCGCAGGGCCTCAAGCAGCGTCACCAGCTGGGACTCCCGATAGACCACCTCGGCCATGGCGCAGATGCCGGAGGCGGCAGGCAAAGGCTGATCTGCCTCGACGATGGCCTTCATCCGCGGCAGGAAAATCCACTGCAACCACTGCTCGAAGCGCAGCGTGTCAACGCAGAACGGCTCCACGCTGGCCAGAGCCTCTGGCGCCGGCGAATCCACACTCCACAGCCCCAGCACCCGCAGCTCGCGCTCGATCAGCAGCAGCTGCTGGGCAATCTCCGGCAGCCGGCGATCCATCACAGACTGACCTTGGCCCGCTCACGGGCCTGGGCCGCACCCGCACTGTCGCCCTGCCGCTCACGCGCCTGGGCGATCAGCTCCCAGAGACTGGCCTGCAAGGCTGGCCGACCACTGGCGTAACTCAACGCTCGACGTGACAACTGTTCGGCCTGGGTCGCGTCGCCCTGAGCCAGACGGACCTGGGCGAGACGGTAAAGCACCTGCGGCTCACGTGGCGCAATGCGCTGAGCGCGCTCGAGGCTCGAGGCGGCACCGTTCAGGTCGCCGCCGCCCTGCTGCTGCTGCGCGGTGGTGAGCAACGCCAGGACCGGGCCATCAAGCTGCTCGTCAGCCGCCAGACCGCTACCTGAGGAAGGAATGCCGCTGGGCATGCTTGGCTGTGGTGCGCTGGGCGGTGCGGAGATCGATGGTGCGGGCTGCCAGGCTGGCTGCGAACCGCTGGCGGCGCCACTAGAAGAAGAAAAAGGCACGTCCGGCGCTGCGAAGGTTTCAAGGGGCGCCGATGCCCCCTGCGGCACCACCACCACGACACCGGAATCTTCCTGCTGCTGCCGTGGCACCTGGGCCGGGGCCGTGGCAGCGGGCGCGCGATAGGCCTGCCGCGCGGCCATTTCCTCGGAAACAGGCGCGCCGGCGTCGACGACGGGTATCGAACGACGGTCAACCGTCGCGCAACCCTGGATCAGAACCACTGCTGCTACAACAGCTATCCACTGCTTATTCACTTTCTGACCTCTTCACAAAAAAGCACGGAATGCACGTCGGCTGCACCGTCACTGCAACCAGCCACGCACCCAATCCATGACCGACTCTGCAGGGGCCTGTATGCCGCAGCCCGGCCCCGGCGCCGGTTCGCTGCCGCGAATATAGGGCATCTGCACGGCATCCGGGCAGCGTTCGTCGGTACCCAGTCCGCTACGGGCATCGACCCAGGCGTAGGTGACATTGTCCGGAACCGGCATCTGCAACGGCAGCGGGTCGGCCCGTCGCATGAAGTCGGTCCATACCTGCAGCGCCCCGGTGGCCCCGGTCAGAGACGTCTTGCCGTTGTCGTCACGCCCCAGCCAGACCACTGCCAGAAGATCCTGGCTGAAGCCGGCGAACCAGCTGTCACGCGAATCGTTGGTGGTGCCGGTCTTGCCAGCCAGATTGAGCGACTGCGGCAGTCGGTTGTATGCCGAGCGCCCAGTGCCCTCGCGCATGGCGCGCTGCATGGCGTACTGGGTGAGGTAGATCGCACCCGGATCGAAGCGCTGCTGAATCTGGAACGGATAACGCTTGAGCGGCTCGCCGTCGGCGGTCAACACGCTGCGAATGCCCCGCAGCGGGGTGTTGAAGCCACCGTTGGCAAGCGTCTGATACATGTCGGCCACTTCGATCGGCCGCAGGCCGCCGGCCCCCAGCAGCATCGACGGGTAAGCCGGCCATTTGGGTGATGCACCCAGGCGCTCGAGCGTCTTCAGCACGTTCGGCACGCCCAGATCGAGCCCGAGCCGCGCGGTCGACAGGTTGTAGGAATTGGCGAGCGCCTGATACAGGTACACCGTTCCATAGGCCTGACGCCCATAATTCTGCGGCTTCCAGACCTGCCCATCGGCACCTTTCACGGAGAAGGGCTCGTCCTCGAGCAGACTGGTCAGCGTGTACTGGCTGGGCTTCTCCAGTGCGGCCAGGTAGATGGCCGGCTTGATCAGCGAACCGATCGGTCGTGAGGCATCCAGTGCCCGGTTGAAGCCGGCAAAGCCTGGCTGGCGGCTGCCCAGCATGGCCTGGATCTCACCGGTTTCCGGATTGGTGACGATCATCGCGCCCTCGACGCCCTCGGTGGCCTTGCCGAGTCGCTTGAGGGTTTCGCTCATGGCCTGCTCGGCCTTCAGCTGAAGCACCGGATCGAAGCTGGTGAAGACGCGCAGGCCTTCTTCGGTAAGGTCCTCGTCCCGATAGTCCTCTCGCAGCTGGCGCTTGACCAGGTCGAGGAAGGCCGGATAGGAGCTGTCCGCCATGCTGCCGCGCTGGGTTACCCCCAATGGCGCCTGTTTGGCCTTGGCCGCCTCATCGGCGCTGATGACCTGCTGCTCGGCCAAAAGATCGAGCACCAGATTGCGCCTTTCTAAGGCACGCTCGGGATTGCGCCGCGGGTTGTAGTAGGTTGGCCCCTTGACCATGCCGACCAGCAACGCCACCTGCGGCAGCTTCAGCTCGGCCAGCGGCTGACCGAAGAAGTACTGACTGGCCAGGCCGAACCCGTGCACCGCGCGACGGCCATCCTGACCGAGAAACACCTCGTTCAGATAAGCCTCGAGAATTTCCTGTTTGTCGTAATGCAGCTCAAGCAGCACCGCCATCATCGCTTCGGTGATCTTGCGGGTCATGCTGCGCTCGTTGGTCAGGTAGAAGTTCTTGACCAACTGCTGGGTCAGGGTACTGCCACCCTGGCGAACCTGGCCGGCAGTCAGGTTGACCCAGACCGCGCGGGCAATGGATTTGGGCGACACACCGAAGTGATTGAAGAATTCCCGATCCTCGACCGCGACCAGCGTTTCCACCAGATACGGCGGCACCTGATCCAGCTTGATCAGGATGCGATCCTCGTTGTGCGCGGGATACAACCCACCAATCAGCACGGGCTCCAGACGCGCCACAGGCAGAGCGCTCCCGTTGGCGCTGCTGAGGCCAGCAACGAAATCGCCGGAGAAGCGGACCCGCAACCGTTGCGACTGCTCGGCGCCTTCGTAGAACTGGAAGCCGCGGGTGTGCAGTTCGATGTCGTTGCCGGCAACCGAAGCGCCGCCCGGGCCGCTGACCGAGCGCTCGCGCCGATAGCCAAGAGCGTCCAGCTCGGCAAGGAAGTCGTTCTTGTCCAGCTTCTGACCGACGAACAGTTCCAGCGGCCGCGCATAGACCTTTGCCGGAATCGTCCAGCGCTTGCCGGAGAATTTCTCCTGCACGACAGCATCGAGATAGATGGCGAAACCGGCCAGGATCACCAGGCCGACAATGGAGAGCTTGACCGCCCAGCCCAACCAGGGGCGAGCACCACTGGAGCGGCGCTTGGAGCGATTTCGGGGGGAGCGAGGTTTAGTCATGGCGGCGCATTATACGCACTTTGCCGCAGTGGATTGACGGCCTCTCAGCGGTTTGCAGCGCAACGCTCAGCGGCCATAATGCCGGCGACTTTACGACTGTGTGGACTGCTTCGCAGTGGACTCGCACGCCCCGTTCAAGAACTTCGACAAGGAATGACCGTGAGCCAAGCACTGATCGCCGCCCTGCAGAATCCTGCCCTGTATCCGCACCCCACCGAAGGCTTTCGGGTCATCGAAACCCATATTTCCTGGGTGATCCTCACCGGCCAGTACGCGTACAAGATCAAGAAGCCGGTGGACTTCGGCTTCCTCAACTTCACCGATCTGGCCTCGCGCAAGCATTTCTGCGAAGAAGAGCTGCGCCTCAACCAGCGCATGGCACCTGACCTCTACCTGGAAGTGTTGCCTGTCACCGGCTCGCCTGATGCTCCGGTGATCGGCGGCGACGGCAATCCCTTCGAGTACGTGCTGAAGATGCGCGAGTTCCCGCAGTCCCAACTGCTGGCCGAGGTCCAGGCCCGCGGCGAGCTGACCGATGCGCATATCGACGCTCTTGCCGAGCAGATCGCAAGCTTCCACCTCAGCACTCCGCAGGTACAGCCGGACCACACGCTGAACAGCGCCGATGCGATCATCGCACCGATGCGGCAGAACTTCGAACAGATACGCCCGCTGCTCAGCGAGCCGGAAGACCTGCGCCAGCTGGACGCGCTCGAAGACTGGACCGAAACCAGCATCACGCGCCTGCGCCCACTGCTCGAACAGCGCTGCCAGCAAGGCTTCGTTCGCGAATGCCATGGCGACCTTCACCTGGGCAATGCCACGCTGATCGATGGCAAGGTCGTGCTGTTCGACTGCATCGAATTCAACGAGCCGTTCCGCCTGATCGATGTCGCCTCGGATGCCGCCTTCCTGGCCATGGACCTTGAGGATCGCGGACTGAAATGCCAGGCCCGGCGCTTCATCAATGGCTGGCTGGAGCACACCGGAGACTATGCCGCGCTGGCGTTGCTCAACCTCTATAAGGCCTATCGTGCGTTGGTTCGCGGCAAGGTCAGCCTGTTCCGCCTGTATCAAGAGCAGGACGCCGTGCAGCGCAAGGTTATCCTGCGCCAGTACCGCAGTTACGCCAATCTCGCCGAAAGCTACAGCGCGATTCCGTCCCGCTTCCTCGCCATCACTCACGGTGTATCGGCCGTCGGCAAGAGTCACGTCGCGCTACGCCTGGTCGAAGCGCTGGGCGCGGTGCGTCTGCGCTCGGATGTCGAGCGCAAGCGTCTGCACGGCGAGCAGTCTGAGGCGCAGGCAGGCCAGCTCGATCGCGGCATCTACAGCCCGCAAGCCAGCGAAGCGACCTACCAGCGCCTGCACCAGCTGGCGACCGCCGCACTGCAAGCCGGTTTCGCCGTGGTCATCGACGCGGCGTACCTGAAGCAGTCGCAACGCCAGGCGGCGTGGCAGGCAGCCGAAGCGACCGGCGTGCCGTTCCTCATCCTCGACTGCGAGGCTCCGGAAGCGGTGATCGCACAATGGCTCGCCCAGCGTCAGGCCGAAGGCCTTGATCCGTCCGACGCGACGATGGAGGTGGTCCGCGCGCAGCAGGCCAGCCGCGAGCCGCTGAGCGACAGCGAGCGCCTGCACAGCTGCCGGGTCCAGACACAGGATGTCGGCAGCCTCGACGAGCTGGTCGCCAACATCCGCCAGCGCCTGCCGGGGCTTTGACCGTTAGGCACCGTCGCGGGCAGGCCGCGGCGGTGCCTCTATACTCCCGGTATAACAACCGTGGGAGTGCCTATGCCTGCCAGCGAACCCCGCCTCTCCCGAGCCGGAGACAGCGTTCAGCTGTTTTCCAGCCGCTCCGATGACTACGCCCGTTATCGCCCGACCTACCCGGAGGCGCTTTTCGCCTGGCTCGCCAGTCAATGCGAGGCGACCGACAACGCGCTGGACCTGGGCGCCGGGAACGGTCAGGCCAGCCTTCCGCTGAGGAGCCACTTCCGCCAGGTGCTGGCCTGCGATGCCAGCGTCGAGCAACTTGCCGCGGGCGACGGTTGGGCGGACGTACAGCGTTTCGTCGCCCAGGCGGAGCGCCTGCCCCTTCGCAGCGGCCAGCTCGACCTGCTGGTCGTCGCGCAGGCTCTGCACTGGTTTGCCACTCCGGCGTTTTTCGATCAGGTGCGACAAGCGCTGAAACCGGGTGGGCTGTTCTGCGCCTGGTGCTACAGCCTGCTGGAGGTATCTCCGAGGCTGGACCCGCTCATTCGACGGCTTTACGGGACGACACTCGACGGTTACTGGCCCGCCGGTCGGGCCAGCGTCGATGCCGGCTACAGCGACATCCCACTGCCGTTCGCCCGCACCGATACGCCGGACTTCGCCATCGAAGCGCACTGGAACCTTGCCGAGCTGCTTGGCTACCTGCGCACCTGGTCAGCGGTCAAACAATGGCAACGCCAACATGGCCGCGACCCCATCGCGCGGCTGGAGCCGGAACTGGCGACCGCCTGGGGGCCACCCCAGCAGCGGCGCCCCATCCGCTGGCCGCTGCACCTGCTTGCAGGCTTCCCCAACCGCTAGCACCGCAAGGATGCCGCCATGCACGACGAACTGCTTTCGCTCCGCAATCTCGGCAAGACCTCGGTGCAGTGGCTGCACGCATCGGGCATCCACACTGCTGCGGATCTGCGCCGACTGGGTGCGGTGAGCTCCTATCGCGCGGTGAAGGCACGTGGGTTTGGCGCGTCGAAGGTGCTGCTGTATGCCATCGAAGGCGCCCTGCGAGACGTGCCCTGGCAGCAACTGCCGGCCCCGCTGAAGGAAGAACTGAATCGGAACCTGGGCAGCGAACTCGACAACTAGAGCTAGCTCACAACCTCTGCGCGGCGTGATTTACTCGCTCGCCCGACCAGGCCTAATGTGCGCCGACGTGACCCTGCCAATCGTCTGCCCGTTTCGTTCAAGGATTACCGACATGTATTTACTCGGGGAGCAACCGGCGTACGCCGATCGCCTGATCACTCGCCTGCAAACCATTCCCACCCAGCTGCTGGAAGGTCTGCAGCCATCGGGCCCCAACCTTGAACTCAAACACACCGACGACCTGTGCGCGGAGCTGCCTGCACAGCAGCTGTTCATTATCGAGACCGGGCTGCTGCATGCGCTGATCGATGGCAAACCACTGTTCTACCTCCAGGAAGGCGACCTGGTCGGCCTGCGCCAGTCGAGCGATCTGCCCGAGTGCCGCTATTGCAGCGACGAGCCCATCAGCCTGGTGCCCTACTCGCGCAACGCCGTGTTCCAGCACATCCATGCCGACGAACAGCGCCAGGAGTTGTTCACTCAGTACCTGATCGGCCACACCGCATTGCTTGGCGACGCCCTGGCGCGCCTCAAGCAGCCGGAGATCCGCCCCGCTACCGGCTTCAAGCATTTCGCCGTAGGTGAGGAGCTCATTCGCCAGGGCGACGAAGCGGACAATGTATTCATCATCATCGAAGGCCACGCCGAAGCCATCGTCGACGGACAGAAGGTTGGCGACGTACAGAAGGACGAGATCTTCGGGGCCATGGCGGTGTTCACCCGCGAGCGGCGCAGCGCAACCGTGGTCGCCAGCGAGCCATGCACTGTCATGGTCATTCCCAAGGAACAGTTCCTCGGCCTGACGCAAAGCAATCCGCGCATCGCCCACAGCCTGATCGAGAGCATGGCCCGACGCATCGACCTGCTGAACAAGGAAGTCACTCACCTGCGGGTCAATGTCGCCGTCTAGCGATCCGCTCGTCGCGGCCGCACATATATTTTTACGAATGCCTGTTGACGCAGAAATGAGAATTGTTATTATTATTGCAACTGATCGCGAGGTCAGCCGATAGCTGAAGGCTCAGGCAGTCGATCCTTCAGGTTATCTCCTCATCAGGCTAATCACGGTTTTGACCCGGCTCTGCCGGGTCTTTTTTTGCCTGTCTTCTGCTCGCGGCAGATAAGGCAGCGCTATTTGCCGCGCTGCCGCAGTTGCTCGCAATGATCCTGCTCTGGTTGTGCCGGCGCATACCAGACGAAGTCTGCCTGCTCGGCGGATACCCTCTCGCCGACCTCGGCAAGCATCAGCACCGTGACAGGCATGTCTGCCAGATCCTCGATATGCAGCGGCACTCCCAGGTCACGCCGCACATGGAACGCCCCCGCCAGCAGCATCGCGGGCTTTGGCGCCGCGAGCAGACGTTCGGCCATGCGTCGATCACGCTGCTGTTGCACCGCCAGCATCGCCGGCAGCTGGCTTGCCGGCAGCATGCCGCAATGCGAGGTTTCGATCTGCGCGAGCAGAGCATCCCTCACCGTGGTCGTTGCCGAAGCGCGCCCCTGCAACGGGGGAGCGGCCCGGTAGATGGACATGATCTCGTCGCGTCCAAGATTTGCCTGCAACAGCGGATAGGACTGCATCAGCGCATGGCTGACCAAAGGCCCGTAGAGGTTCCAGTCCCAACCCTTCTGCCAGTCCAGCGCCTGGGCAAGATCGCCCTGTGCATGGCCCGCGCGAAGGTCTCGACGCACACTGTCGACACGCGCCTGCTGGCCGGGCTCGAGCATTTCCAGCAGCAGGCTGCCCTGCGGGCGTTGCTGCTCCAGCGCCTGCAGCAGCCAGAGCTGCAGCGCATGGTGATCGGGATTGTCGTGGCGCTCGCCGACCAGCAGGGCCTCGCTGTCCTGCAACCTGGCGACGAGCTGAGCCGGGGTCAGCACAGCGTCATTGCGCAGATCGACGATAAGGCCGAGATCGGCGTGGTCCCGCCCTTCCGGACCCTGCCATTCGGGCAGCGGTGGCAGTACGCTACAAGCGCTCAGCAAGACCACTGTCACTAAAACGATGATGCGCACCACAGACCTCCTCAACGGGCGATGACCAGGGGGTGACCTCGTTCCGGATGCCGCTGGACCAGCACATCCAGGCCGAACACGTCTCGCAGCGGCGCCTCGCGCAACACCTCGTCCGGCGCGCCGGCGATCTGAGCGCGACCGTTCTTGAGCAGCAACAGGCGATCACAGTAACGGGCAGCCAGATTCAGGTCATGCAGGATCACCAGCGCGGCGCCGCCCTGCTCGGCGAAACGCCGAACCGCCTGGAGGATGCTGTGCTGATGTGCCGGGTCGAGCATCGAGGTGGGCTCGTCGAGCAGCAGCACGCTGCCCTCGTCCCCCGGCCAGAGCTGCGCCAGCACTCGGGCCAGGTGCACCCGCTGGCGCTCGCCACCGGACAGCCGCAGATAGCTGCGCCCGGCCAGATGCTGCGCATCCGCGGCCTGGAGTGCAGCGGCCACGATGCGAGCATCAGCCTGACGACCGCTGCAATGAGGCAGGCGCCCCATCGCGACCACATCTTCGACCTGGAAGGCAAAGCTCAGCGTCGAACTCTGCGGCAATACCGCCAGGCAACGCGCCCGCTCGCGATCCGACCAGTCGTCAAGCGCTCGCCCATGCAGCATGACCTGCCCTCTGGCGGTTTTCAGCTCGCCGGACAGAGCCTCCAGCAAGGTGCTCTTGCCCGCTCCGTTCGGACCGAGCACACCCGACACCTGTCCCGCCTGCAAGCGCAGAGAAACCCCATCCAGCGCCGTGATGGCGCCACGCCTTACCGTCAGATCGCTGCCGACCAGCATCAAACACGCTCCCGGAGCAGCAGGAACAGAAAGAACGGCGCGCCTAGCAGCGCCGTGACGATGCCGATCGGCAACTCGGCAGGTGCGATCACCAGCCGCGCGGCGACATCCGCCAGCAACAGCAAAGTGGCGCCGGCGAGCGCCGAGGCCGGCAAGAGCAGCCGATGATCCGGCCCCACCAGCAGACGCATCAGATGCGGGACGACCAGGCCGACGAAGCCGATCAGGCCCGCGGCAGCAACGGCCGCGCCGACACCCAGCGCGGTACAGACCACCAGCTCGCGCTTGATGCGCTCGACGTCGAAACCCAAATGGCGCGCCTCGGATTCGCCTAGCAAGAGTGCATTCAACGCCGTTGCGCGGCGTGGCAGCCAACCGCCGACGGCAAGCGTGATCAGCAACAGCGGCCATAGCCCCGCGTAGCTGGCGCCGTTCAGGCTGCCGAGATTCCAGAAGGTCAGTGAGCGCAACGTGGTGTCGTCGGCAAGATAGGTGAACAGGCCGACAATGGCACCGGCCAGCGCGGTCAGGGCGATACCCGCCAGCAGCATGGTGGCGACGCGGGTCTGCCCGTCGCGCCGCCCCAGCCGATACACCAGCAAGGTCACCGCGAGGCCGCCGAGGAAGGCGAACATGGACAGCACATAGGGCTGCCAGACCTGCGGCAGCGCGGGCACGAAGGTGCTGCCGACGATCGCGGCAGCCGCACCGAGCGCGGCGCCGCTGGACACCCCGACGAGCCCGGGATCGGCCAAGGGGTTGCGAAAGAGTCCCTGCATCGCCACGCCGCACAGGGCCAGCACGGCACCCGCGGCGCAGCCGAGCAGCGTACGCGGCAGCCGGATCTGGCCCAGGATCAACTCTGCTTGCTGCAGACCATCATGTCCGATCGGCAGTCCCAGCAGGCGCAGCGCCGCCAGCGCAGTGTCGTCCAGCGCCAGGCTCAACGGGCCCAGCGCCAACGACAGCCAGACGGCTACCAGCAACAGCACGCTGAGTACGACAAACAGAATACGTACGGGAACCCGAGTACCCATCAGGGATGCTTCGCCAGGCGGATGAGGGGCGAAGGATAAGAGCGTGTCGGCGGCGCCGCCACCCCGCGGTGAGCATCGGGCTGCGCGCGAGCAGCGGTTGCGGGATAATCGCCGTTCCTGCGAGAGGTCAAGATGATTCGATTGTGCGCAACATCCGAACTGCCGGAAGGGCAGAGCCGCGGTTTCACCGCAGGCGAACTGCAGATCATCGCGGTTCGCCGGGATGGCCGGGCCTACCTGTACGAGAACCGCTGCCCGCACCGTGGCGTGCCGTTGGAATGGCTGCCCGACCGGTTCCTCGACGACAGCGGAGCCTGCTCCAGTGCGCGACCCATGGCGCACTGTTCCTCATCGAATCGGGCGAATGCGTGGCGGGCCCCTGCGCCGGTCAATCACTGCGGCCGCTGGATGCAATCGAGCGGGACGACAGCATCTGGTTGCAAACTGTCAGGCAGAGCGACAGTTGAGCACGGGCGCCGAGCTCCGGGCTTGGGTATCATGCCGCCACAGCTTTACCGTGAGATCGCCATGCTTCGCCTGTTGAGTCTGCTGCTTCTGCTCTTCGTGTTACCCGCCAACGCCGGCCTGTTCGACAACAAGCCCAGCGCGAGCTTCGGCGGGCTGAACAACAGCAGCGACTTTCTGCCAGTACGCGAGGCGTTCAAGCTGAGCCTGGTCGAGGCGTCCCCCGAGCGGATCACCCTGCGCTTCGTCGCCGCCGAAGGCTACTACCTCTATCGCCACCGCTTCGCCTTCCAGAGCAGCGACGCGGACGTCACCCTCGGCGAACCACGCATGCCCGATGGCGTCGCCAAGATGGATGACTATTTCGGCGAGATCGAAGCCTATTACGGCATTCTCGATATCGAGCTGCCGCTAACCAACACCGAAAACCGCCCCTTTACCCTGCAGGTCACCTATCAGGGCTGCGCCGACAAGGGGCTGTGCTACCCACCGGAAACCGAATCGATCACGATCGGCGATGGCGCGGCACCAGGCTCCGCGGCCGCGGGCAGCGAGGCCAACCAGCGCGATGTGTCCTGGCGCTCGATCGCGCTGTTCTTCCTCGCCGGGCTAGGCCTGACCTTCACCCCATGCGTGCTGCCGATGCTGCCGATCCTCACCGGGGTGGTCCTGCGCGGCCAGCCCGGCGGCATGCGCAGCTTCCTGCTGTCGGTGACCTATGTACTGCCGATGGCCGGCGGTTTCGCCGTACTCGGCGCACTGATGGGCGTGTTCGGTGCCGAGCTGAATCTGCAGGCACGCCTGCAGTCGGCGTGGATTCTCGTGCCGTTCGCACTGTTCTTCGTGGTCTTCGCGCTGGCCATGTTCGGCCTGTTCGAGCTGCGCCTGCCGCAGGCCTTGAGCGGCCGCCTCGACCGTCTGGCCGGCAGCGCCCGCGGCGGTTCGTTCACCGGCGCCGCGATGCTGGGCGCGGTGTCCAGCCTGCTGGTATCGCCGTGCGTCTCCGCTCCGCTGGCCGGTGCACTGCTCTATATCAGCGCCAGCGGCGACGCCGTGGGCGGCGGGCTGAAGCTGTTCGCCCTGGGCCTGGGCATGGGCGCGCCGCTGGTGTTGTTCGCCACCGGTGGAGGAGCCCTGTTGCCCAAGAGTGGGCCCTGGATGGTTGGCGTGCGCAACCTCTTCGGCGTGCTGCTGCTGGCCGTCGCGATCTGGATGCTCGAGCGCGTCCTGCCAGGCCCCATCGCCCTGGCACTCTGGGGGTTGTTGGCGGCGGGCAGCGCGCTGTTCCTCGGCACCCTGGAGCTCACCAGCAAGACGCCTCGTCAGAAGCTTGCCCAGCTGCTCGGCCTGGCCCTGCTGGTCTACGCTCTCGCCGCCTGGGTCGGCGCCTTGCAAGGCGGCTCCGATCCGCTGCGGCCGCTGCCGATGGCCAGCGGCAGCGCGCCGGGCAGCCAGGCCGGCGAAGGTTGGCATACCGTTTCCACGCCTGCGGAATTGGACGCGCAACTGGCCGCTGCCCGTGCCGCCGGCCAGCCGCTGATGCTGGACTGGTATGCCGATTGGTGCATCAGCTGCAAGGTCATCGAACGCGAGGTCTTCGCCAATCCGCAGGTGGCTCCGCGCTTGACCGACTATCGTCTAATCCGCTTCGATATCACCGAGAGCAATGCCGCCCAGCGCAGTCTGCTGGACCGCTACAAACTGTTCGGCCCGCCCGCCATCCTGTTCTTCGGTGGCGACGGAAAAGAGCTGAACGAGGTCCGCGTAGTCGGCGAGATAGACGCCTCCGGCTTCGCCGAGCGACTGGATCGAGCAGCAGCTCTGCTCTAGGTGCGGAGCGCAATCCCCGCGCTTTGTCGCAGATACTCGAGACATCCTTGCGGCCGACGAATGATTGCCGGAATCTTCAGACATAATGCGGGCATTTCCTTCGATCGCGACATGACTGGACAGTCAGCCCTCGCCTGGGGCATAGTTTTTCCCCTCTCGCGACCCGGCCTGCCCCGCCGCGTCGGCGTACCCAGAAAAACAAGGAACACCCATGGCCACCCTACTGGTCCTGCACGGCCCCAATCTCAATCTGCTTGGCACCCGCGAGCCCGGTGTCTATGGCGCGGTGACGCTGGCGCAGATCAACCAGGAGCTGGAGCAGCGCGCCCGTGCCGCGGGCCATCATCTGCTGCATCTGCAATCGAACGCCGAGTACGAGCTGATCGAGCGCATCCATGCCGCGCGCAGCGAAGGCGTGGACTTCATCCTGATCAATCCTGCGGCATTCACTCACACCAGCGTCGCATTACGTGACGCATTGCTGGCCGTGAGCATCCCATTCATCGAAGTGCACCTGTCCAACGTGCACAAACGCGAACCTTTCCGCCATCACTCCTATTTCTCCGACGTAGCGGTAGGAGTGATCTGCGGCCTTGGCGCCAGCGGTTACCGACTGGCCCTGGAGGCCGCCCTGGAACAACTCGCTGCTTCCTGATGGGCCCGACGCTGGTGTCGAGCCTTGAAGAAGCGAGCAGCAATGCCCTTTGAACTTACCTGGGAGTCAACGCTTCATGGATATTCGCAAAGTCAAGAAACTGATCGAACTGCTGGAAGAGTCCGGTATCGACGAACTGGAAATCCACGAGGGTGAAGAGTCGGTACGCATCAGCCGTCACAGCAAGCAGGTCGCGATGCAGCAGCCGATCTACGCACAGGCTCCGGCCGCACCGGCGCCTGCTCCGGCCGCCGCTGCAGCCCCGGCTGCTGACGCTGCTCCTGCCGCACCCAAGCTGAACGGCAACGTGGTCCGCTCGCCGATGGTCGGCACCTTCTACCGCGCCTCCTCGCCGGAATCCAAGCCGTTCGTCGAAGTCGGTCAGAGCGTGAAGAAGGGCGACATCCTCTGCATCGTCGAAGCCATGAAGATGATGAACCACATCGAGGCCGAGATCAGCGGCACCATCGAATCCATCCTGGTGGAGAATGGTCAGCCGGTCGAATACGACCAGCCGCTGTTCACCATCGTTTGAACCGCGGAGAGCCAGCGATGTTGGAAAAAGTACTGATCGCCAACCGCGGCGAGATCGCCCTTCGTGTCCTGCGCGCCTGCAAGGAACTGGGCATCAAGACCGTGGCGGTGCACTCCACTGCCGACCGTGACCTGATGCATGTGTCGCTGGCCGACGAGTCCGTGTGCATCGGCCCGGCCTCCTCCGCCCAGTCCTACCTGAGCATTCCGGCCATCATCGCCGCTGCCGAGGTCACTGGTGCCGACGGCATCCATCCCGGTTACGGGTTCCTCGCCGAGAACGCCGACTTCGCCGAGCAGGTGGAAAAATCCGGTTTCACCTTCATCGGCCCGACTGCCGACGTTATCCGCCTGATGGGCGACAAGGTGTCGGCCAAGGACGCGATGAAGCAGGCCGGCGTGCCAACCGTTCCGGGTTCTGACGGCCCGCTGCCGGAAGACGAGAAGGAAGCGCTGCGAATCGCTCGCGAAGTAGGCTACCCGGTGATCATCAAGGCCGCCGGTGGCGGTGGTGGTCGCGGCATGCGCGTGGTGCATAAGGAAGAGGACCTGATCGCCTCGGCCAAGCTGACCCGCAACGAAGCCGGCGCCGCCTTCGGCAACCCGATGGTCTACCTCGAGAAGTTCCTCACCAATCCACGCCACGTGGAAATCCAGGTGCTGGCCGACGGCCAGGGCAACGCCATCCACCTGGGCGACCGCGACTGCTCGCTGCAGCGCCGCCACCAGAAGGTGATCGAGGAAGCCCCAGCCCCGCTGATCGATGAAGAAGCCCGCCGCAAGGTCCAGGCCCGCTGCGTCAAGGCGTGCATCGACATCGGCTACCGCGGCGCGGGTACCTTCGAGTTCCTCTATGAAGATGGCAACTTCTACTTCATCGAGATGAACACCCGTGTACAGGTGGAGCACCCGGTCACCGAGATGGTCACCGGCATCGACATCGTCAAGGAAATGCTGCTGATCGGTGGCGGCCAGAAGCTGTCGATCAAGCAGGAAGACGTGGTCATCCGCGGCCATGCCGTCGAATGCCGCATCAACGCCGAAGACCCGCGTACCTTCATGCCCAGCCCGGGCAAGGTGAAGCATTTCCATGCGCCCGGCGGCAACGGCGTGCGCGTCGACTCGCACCTGTACGACGGCTACTCGGTACCGCCGCACTACGACTCGCTGATCGGCAAGCTGATCACCTTCGGCGCGAACCGTGACGAGGCCATGGGCCGGATGCGCAACGCGCTGGACGAACTGATCGTCGACGGCATCAAGACCAACGCCCCGCTGCATCGCGATCTCGTACGCGATCCAGGCTTCTGCAAGGGCGGCGTGAACATCCATTACCTAGAGAAGAAACTGGGTATGGACAAGCACTGAGCCTCGGCTCGGCATGACAGGGGCTGCCTTCGGGCGGCCCTTGTCGTTTCTGCGCCCCGCCCGACCGTTTGGGGCAAACCGCGCTGGCCGCCGCCCCCGCTGCTCCAGTAAGCTTGCCCGCTTTCCGCGACCCAACTCGAGAGGCCTTCATGTCCTGGCTGCAGATCCGACTCGCCATCACCCCCGATCAGGCCGAAGCGCTGGAAGACCAGCTGCTGCAGCTGGGTGCGGTCTCGGTCACCTTCATGGATGCCGAAGACCAGCCGATCTTCGAGCCGGACCTCAATACCACGCCGCTCTGGTCGCATACGCACCTGCTGGCACTGTTCGAGGCCGATACCGATCCCGACGCGCTGCTCGCCCATCTGCAGCTTCTGCGCGGCGGTGACCTGCCCGAGCATCAGACCGAGGTGATCGAGGACCAGGATTGGGAACGCAGCTGGATGGACAACTTCCAGCCAATGCGCTTCGGACATCGCCTGTGGATCGTGCCCAGCTGGCACGCCGCACCGGAGCCGGACGCGGTCAACCTGCTGCTCGATCCCGGCCTGGCCTTCGGCACCGGCACCCACCCCACCACCGCGCTGTGCCTGGAATGGCTTGACGCACAAACACTGGACGACCGGTTACTGCTCGATTTCGGCTGCGGTTCGGGAATCCTCGCGATCGCTGGCCTGCTGCTGGGTGCTCGCCAGGCCGTGGGCACCGATATCGATCCGCAGGCGCTGGATGCTTCGCGCGACAATGCCGAGCGCAATGGCATCGCCCCGGAGCGCTTCACCCTCTACCTGCCCGAACAGCTGCCGCAAGAACCGGCCGACGTGGTGGTTGCCAACATCCTTGCCGGGCCGCTCGTCTCACTGGCGCGGCAGATCACCGCCCTGGTCAAGCCGGGCGGCCGGCTGGCGCTGTCCGGCATCCTCGCCGAACAGGCCGACGAGGTTCGCGGGGCTTACAGCGGCGCCTTCGACCTCGACCCGACCGCCGACAAGGACGGCTGGGTACGCATCAGCGGCGTTCGTCGCAGCTGATGTGCAGCGGCATGCGATCGTCCCCGCACACTTGGACAGCAGGCGCGGCGGCCACTGCCGCTGCGCCGCCGGCTTGCGCTAGACTAGCCGGCACCTCCGCGCGGAAACACGCATGACCAGCTTCATCACCCAGTGCCCCAACTGCAGCACCCGCTTTCGCATCAGCCGCAGCCAGCTCCGCGCGGCCCATGGAGCAGTGCGCTGCGGCGCCTGCCTGGAAGTCTTCAATGCAGTCCACCATCTGCTGCGTGACGAGCTGAGCCCGGCCCCGGGGCAGGTTGCGGCGACCACCGCCGCGCACGCGGAGACTCCGCGCCCGGTCGCAGCCACGCCCGGCGCCGCGCCGACCAGCAAGGCCGATGAAACCCTGTGGATTCACGATGACCTGGATCTGGACAGCCTCGATCTGGACGAGGAACTGGCCAAACTGGAGCAGCAGGAGCGCGAACTGTCGCAGGACCTGCTCAGCCTGGAAACCCGCAGCGGCTCGACGAAGACCGCGCGGGCGTCGGATGCCGCCACCAGCGAGCACGACGAAAGCTGGGCGGAAATCCTGCTGAATGCCGAGCAGACCGCTACGTCCGCCGTACCTGGGAGTGATGGGCCAGTCAGCTTCACCCCGGTCACCGCCGATACCCCGCAGCCACCGAGCCCGCTTGCGGTCAGTGCCCGGCCGCTGTCGGCCGCCAAGGCGCAACAGGCACGCAGCGAACGTGTCGAGCCTGCCCTGAGCCTGCCGGACACCGAGCCGCTCGATCAGCCCGATGATCCTGTCATCCCCCAGCGTGAACCCGAACTGCGCGGCGAGCCGCTGTTCGAACTCGACGACGAGCCGCTGCAACTGGACTGGCAGGAACGCAAGAAGCCCTGGGGACGCTGGCTCGGCTGGAGCACGCTGAACCTGTTCGCGGTGCTCGCGCTGGGTGCGCAATACGTCGTCTACAACTACGACGAGCTGTCGCGCCAGCATCAGTACCGCCCCTGGTTCGAGCGTATCTGCCCGACCCTCGGCTGCGAACTGCCGGCCCTGGTCGATATCGGCCAGATCAAGAGCAGCAACCTGGTCGTACGCAGCCACCCCGAGTTCACCGGAGCACTGGTGGTCGATGCGATCCTCTACAACCGCGCCCCCTTTGCACAGCCCTTTCCGCTGCTGGAAATCCGCTTCGCCGACCTGAATGGCAAACTGCTGGCCAGCCGCAGCTTCAAACCCAGCGAGTACCTGTCCGGCGAGCTAGCCGGCCAGACGATCATGCCGCCGCAGGTCCCGATCCACATTGCCCTGGACATCCTCGACCCCGGCGCGAAGGCGGTGAACTACAGCCTGGGCTTCCATTCTCCGGACTAGCTGAACCCCTCGATCCCGCCGGTGGCCGGACTCCCTCGACATGGATCAGCCGTTATCCAAACTCTCGGCGATAAGGCGGCCGCTGTTCAGAATTTGTTCAAAACAGCCTTTAACCCGTCATGCGTAGCGGGTATTATGCCCACCCTTTTTTGCAGTCCCGATCGACCTAACAAGCAGGCCCCAAGCAGGGAATCTTCATGTCAGCGGTACGCATCGGCCCCTACACCTTGACGAATCGGTTGATTCTCGCGCCCATGGCGGGCGTGACTGATCAGCCGTTCCGCCAGTTGTGCCGCCGCTTCGGCGCGGCCCTGGTGGTCTCGGAAATGCTCACCAGCGATGTGCGCCTGTGGAACAGCCGCAAGTCGCGGTTACGCATGCCCCATGCCGACGAACCCGAGCCACGCTCGGTGCAGATCGCTGGCGGCGACCCGCAGATGCTCGCCGAAGCGGCGCAGCGCAACGTCGAGCTGGGCGCACAGATCATCGATATCAACATGGGTTGCCCGGCAAAGAAGGTCTGCAACAAGGCCGCCGGTTCGGCGCTGATGCGCGATGAGCGGCTGGTCGCGGACATTCTCGAGGCCGTGGTCGCCGCGGTGGATGTGCCGGTGACGCTGAAGATCCGCACCGGCTGGGACCGCCAGAACAAGAATGGCGCGGCCATCGCCCGCATCGCCGAACAGTCCGGCATCGCGGCGCTGGCAGTGCACGGGCGCACCCGCGCCGACCTGTATACCGGCGAGGCCGAATACGACACCATCGCCGCCATCAAGCAGGCGGTGTCGATTCCGGTGTTTGCCAACGGCGACATCGATTCGCCGCATAAGGCGGCCAGGGTGCTCCAGGTCACTGGGGCCGATGGCCTGCTGATTGGACGTGCGGCGCAGGGTCGCCCATGGATCTTTCGCGAAGTGGAGCATTATCTGCGCACCGGCGAGTTGCTCGCGGCGCCGATGCTGGGCGAGGTCGAAAGCACCCTGCTGGAACATGTTCAGGCGCTGCACGAATTCTATGGCGAGGTGATGGGAGTTCGTATCGCCCGCAAGCACGTGGGTTGGTATCTCGCAACACTGCCGGGCGCGCGGGACTTCCGCGCCCGTTTCAATCATCTGGAAGACAGGGATGCGCAAGGCTCCAGCATCCGGCAATTCTTTGCCGAACAACGCTCTGGGCCTGGCTCGGTGGATGGAACAGAGGTGGCCGCATGACGCTGTTGAATGAAACATTGGTAAGTGGAACAACATCCGTGAGTGACAACCTGAACCTCAAGCAGCACCTGAACACGCCGAGCGAAGCAGGGCAGACGCTGCGAGGCAGCGTCGAGAAGGCGCTGCACAACTATTTCGCCCGTCTCGAAGGTGCCGACGTCACGGACGTTTACAACCTCGTGCTCTCCGAAGTGGAGGCGCCGCTGCTGGAAACCGTGATGCATTACGTGAAGGGCAACCAGACCAAGGCATCCGAGCTGCTCGGCCTGAATCGCGGCACCCTGCGCAAGAAACTCAAACAGTACGACCTGCTCTGAAGCGACAGCTGGCAGACACGGTCGCCCGGTCCTGCCAGCTTCGCGGCCTCAAGCCTGTAGCCTCTAGGAACCGTCAATGACCGACCAAACCACCCGCCTTCCCGTGCGCCGCGCGCTGATCAGCGTGTCCGACAAGACCGGCGTCGTCGACTTCGCCCGTGAACTCGAAGCCCTTGGCGTCGAGATCCTGTCCACCGGTGGCACCTTCAAGCTGCTGCGCGAGAATGGCATCGCCGCCATCGAGGTCGCCGACTACACCGGCTTCCCGGAAATGATGGATGGCCGGGTGAAGACCCTGCATCCGAAGATCCACGGCGGCATCCTCGGCCGTCGTGATCTGGACAGTGCGGTCATGGCCGAGCACGGCATCGCGCCGATCGATCTGGTGGCGGTCAACCTCTACCCGTTCGCCGCCACCGTGGCCAAGCCCGGTTGCACCCTGCCGGACGCCATCGAGAATATCGATATCGGCGGCCCGACCATGGTCCGCAGCGCGGCGAAGAACCACAAGGATGTCGCCATCGTGGTCAACGCCGAGGACTACGCGGCAGTGGTCGACAACCTGAAGAACGGCGGGCTGACCTATGCCCAACGCTTCGACCTGGCGCTCAAGGCGTTCGAACACACCGCCGGCTATGACGGCATGATCGCCAACTACCTCGGCGGCATCGACCAGAGCACCGAGCAGCTCAGCACCGACAACCGCAGCCTGTTCCCGCGCACCTACAACATGCAGTTCATCAAGGCGCAGGACATGCGCTACGGTGAGAACCCGCACCAGCAGGCCGCCTTCTACGTCGAGAAGCCGGACGAAGCCTGCGTCGCCACCGCCAAGCAGCTGCAGGGCAAGGAGCTGTCGTTCAACAACGTGGCCGACACCGACGCCGCGCTGGAGTGCGTGAAGAGCTTCACCAAGCCGGCCTGTGTGATCGTCAAGCATGCCAACCCCTGTGGCGTCGCCGTCGTACCGGAAAACGAAGGCGGCATCCGCAAGGCCTATGACCTGGCCTACGCCACCGACAGCGAGTCGGCCTTCGGCGGCATCATCGCCTTCAACCGCGAGCTGGACGGCGAAACCGCCCAGGCCATCGTCGAGCGTCAATTCGTCGAGGTGATCATCGCGCCCAAGGTTTCCCAGGCAGCCCGCGATGTGGTCGCCAGCAAGGCCAACGTCCGCCTGCTCGAATGCGGCGAGTGGCCGGCCGAGCGCAGTCCGGGCTGGGACTACAAGCGCGTCAACGGCGGCCTGCTGATCCAGAGCCGTGACATCGGCATGATCACCGAGGCGGACCTCAAGATCGTCACCCAGCGCGCACCGACCGAGCAGGAGATCCACGACCTGATCTTCGCCTGGAAAGTGGCCAAGTTCGTCAAGTCCAACGCCATCGTCTACGCCAAGAACCGCCAGACCGTCGGTGTCGGCGCCGGCCAGATGAGCCGCGTCAACTCCGCGCGCATCGCCGCGATCAAGGCCGAACACGCCGGTCTGCAGGTGCAGGGCGCGGTCATGGCTTCCGATGCCTTCTTCCCGTTCCGCGACGGCATCGACAACGCAGCCAAGGCCGGCATCACCGCAGTGATCCAGCCGGGTGGCTCGATGCGCGACAACGAAGTGATCGCCGCGGCCGACGAAGCCGGTATTGCCATGGTGTTCACCGGCATGCGCCACTTCCGCCACTAAAATCGGCCGCACTCGGACAGGGATCTGCGGTGTTGCCCGACTCTTCCCCCATGCTCATTGCCAGAAGGCAACTCCGCTGGGTGAAGAGTCGGGCGCCTTGCATCTACCAGCCCGATCGCGACCTCGGTATTCGTAGGGTGGATAACGCTTTGCTTATCCACCAAGCGGGCTACCGGCCCGCCTCCATTGGGAGAGAGAAATGAACGTACTGATCATCGGTAGCGGCGGCCGCGAGCATGCCCTGGCCTGGAAGGTCGCGCAGGACCCACGCGTTGCCAAGGTATACGTCGCCCCCGGCAACGCAGGCACCGCCACTGAAGCCAAGTGCGAGAACGTCGCCATCGACGTGCTGGCCATCGAGCAACTGGCGGACTTTGCCGCGACCAACGTGCAGCTGACCATCGTCGGACCGGAAGCGCCGCTGGTCAAAGGCGTGGTCGATCTGTTCCGCTCGCGCGGGCTGGACATCTTCGGCCCCACCGCTGCCGCCGCGCAGCTGGAAGGCTCTAAGGCCTTCACCAAGGATTTCCTGGCGCGTCACGCCATCCCGACCGCCGACTATCAGAACTTCACCGAAGTCGAACCGGCGCTGGCCTATCTGCGCGAAAAGGGCGCACCGATCGTTATCAAGGCCGACGGCCTGGCGGCCGGCAAGGGCGTGATCGTCGCCATGACCCTGGCTGAAGCCGAGGACGCCGTGCGTGACATGCTCTCCGGCAATGCCTTCGGCGACGCCGGGGCGCGGGTGGTGATCGAGGAGTTCCTCGATGGTGAAGAGGCCAGCTTCATCGTCATGGTCGACGGCGAGCACGTGCTGCCGATGGCCACCAGCCAGGACCACAAGCGCGTCGGCGACGGCGACAGCGGCCCGAATACCGGGGGCATGGGCGCCTATTCGCCGGCTCCGGTGGTCACTGCCGAGGTGCACCAGCGCGTAATGGACGAGGTGATCTACCCGACCGTGCGCGGCATGGCCGCCGAAGGCAAAGTCTACACCGGCTTCCTTTATGCCGGGCTGATGATCGACAAGGCCGGCAAGCCTAAGGTCATCGAGTTCAACTGCCGTTTCGGCGACCCGGAAACCCAGCCAATCATGTGCCGCCTGGAGTCCAGCCTGGTGCTGCTGGTCGAGGCCGCGCTGGCCAAGGCGCTGAACAAGGTCGAGGCGACCTGGGACCCGCGACCGACCGTCGGTGTGGTGCTGGCTGCCGGCGGCTACCCGGGCGACTATGCCAAGGGCGACGTGATCGAGGGACTGGACGAAGCAGCCAAGCTGGATGGCAAGGTGTTCCACGCGGGCACCGCTTTGAATGCCGAGGGTCAGGTAGTCACTGCCGGCGGCCGCGTACTCTGTGCCACCGCTATCGGCCGTAGCGTGTCCGAGGCACAGCAGCAGGCCTACCGCCTGGCGGAAAAGATCCGCTGGAATGGCTGTTTCTACCGCAAGGACATCGGCTACCGCGCCATCACCCGCGAGCGCGGCGAGGGTTAAGCTCAGCCTGTCATCAGGAATGCGTGCGGCGCCAGGTTTTATCGCCGTCGCACGCATTACAGGCCGGCTGCGGCATGGCTATAATCCGCCGTCACACTCATGAACGGACTTCTCTAGTGGGTCGGCTCCGGATTGCCATAGCTGTCATCTTCGGCCTGCTGCTGATCAACCTGATCCCGCTGTCGGCCCAGGCTTCCATTGCCCCTTCGCCGGCCCCCGCCACGCTTTCCGCTGATTCCGTACCACAGAACTGGCGCCTGCTGATCGACCAGTCCGGCGGCCTCACGCTGGATGAAGTGGTTTCCCAGCGCGCGCTGTTCCAGCGCCTGGACAAACTTTCCTACAGCGCACCGGCCAGCGATCGGGCGGTCTGGCTGCAGGTCAGCCTGCCGCCACTGACCAAGCCCAAGTGGCTCTGGATGTTCGCACCACGCGCGCAGTATCTGGACTTCTATCTGCTGCGCGAAGGCCGGCTGGAGCGCCACACAGCGACCGGCGACATGCGCCCGATCAGCGAGCGTCCTCTGCCCAGCCGTGCCTACCTGTTCAGCCTGCCCAACGATGGCCAGCCACGTGAGGCCTACATCCGCCTGCAGTCCAGTCACCCACTGATGACCTGGTTCAAGACCATCGACGAAGCGGGACTGGTGAACCAGAACAAGCCGGCCTATCTGTTCGGTGCGCTGTTCGGCGCGCTCGCGCTGCTGGCGCTCTACAACCTGCTGCGCTTCGCCTACACCCTCAGCTACACCCATATCTGGCTCAGCCTGCTGCACGGTGCGCTGCTGAGCTGCGCCACGGCCAACCTCGGCGTGCTGGCCATATGGCTGCCTTGGCTGACCTACAGCCAGCCGCTGATCGCCGATTTCTCGGCATTGGCCGCGAGCTGCGCCCTGCTCGGCTACACGCTGGGCTTCTTCAATCAGCGCGGGCGCACCTGGATCACCTGGCTGCTGGGCATCGAACTCAACCTGGTGCTGGCGCTGGCGGCCAGCATCCTGCTTGCTCAATGGCCCTGGTACAGCTGGCTGATCTACTCGCTGGTGCTGGCGGCGGCGTGCAGCGTGCTGGCCGTGGCGAGTTATCATTGGCGGCAAGGCTACAAACCGGCCCGTCTGGTGGTGGCCGGGACGACGCTGTTCGCGCTCGGGATGGTGTTCTTCATGCCAATGCTGCTGGGCTTCGATCAGCTCGATCCGGGCTGGCTCACCGGCGGGCTCTTCAGTCTTGCGACGCTGGCGGGGCTGCTGCTCAGCTTCGCCCTGCTCGAACGACAGCGGCAACGGCAGTCGGACAGCCGCAGCCAGTACACCGCTGCGGCTGTCAGCACCGCCGAGCTGAAGACCAAGGCCGACTTCCTGTCGAAGATCAGCCATGAGCTGCGTACACCTATGAACGGCGTGCTGGGCATGAGCGAATTGCTGCTGGGCACCTCGCTGTCTGCCAAGCAACGCGACTACGTCCAGACGATTCACAGCTCCGGCAACGAGCTGCTCAACCTGATCAACGAAATCCTCGATATCTCCAAGCTGGAGTCCGGCCAGATCGAACTGGACGAGGTGCAGTTCGACTTCAATGCCTTGATCGAGGACTGCCTGAGCATCTTCCGCGCCAAGGCCGAGCAGCAGAAGGTCGAGCTGATCAGCTTTATCCAGCCGCAGTTGCCGCAAGTGGTCACCGGTGACCCGACCCGCCTGCGGCAGACCCTGCTGAACCTGCTGGAGAATGCCTTCAAGCAGACCGACGAAGGCGAGGTGCTGCTGATCGCGGCGGTCGACGGGCCGACCGAGAGTCCGCGACTGCGCATCACCGTACAGGACAGCGGCCGTCCGCTGGAGGCCTACGAGCGCGACGCGCTGCTCAACGCCGCGGTAGACAGCCATGACTTCCTCGCGGCGACGCGGCATGGCGGGCGGCTCGGCCTGATCATCGCGCGCCAGCTGGTCCAGCTGATGGATGGCGACTTCGGCATCCAGACCGGGGCCAGCCAAGGCAATACGCTGTGGATCAGCCTGCCACTGGCCGGCGAGGGTCTGGCGCAGAACAACGCGGACCTGGACGGCCCGCTGCAGGGCACGCGCCTGCTGATCGTCGACGACAACGACACCTGCCGCAAGGTACTGGTGCAGCAGTGCAGCGGCTGGGGCCTGGATGTGAGCGCGGTCGCCTCGGGCAAGGAAGCGCTGGCCCTGCTACGGACCAAAGCCCACCTGAAGGAGTACTTCGACGTGGTCCTGCTCGACCAGGACATGCCGGGAATGACCGGCATGCAGCTGGCGAGCAAGATCAAGGAGGACTCCAGCCTCAACCACGACATTCTGCTGATCATGCTCACCGGCATGAGCAGCGCGCCGAGCAAGATCATCGCCCGCAACGCCGGGATCAAGCGCATCCTGGCCAAACCGGTGGCCGGCTACACCCTCAAGACCACGCTGGCCGACGAACTCGCGCAACGCCAGGCAGGCAGCCAGCACCGGCCGAGCCCCACAGCGCAGCCCTTGCCTCCGCTGGAGGTCCCCAGTGACTTCCGCATCCTGGTTGCCGAGGACAACAGCATTTCCACCAAGGTCATCCGCGGCATGCTGAACAAGCTCAACCTGCAACCGGATACCGCCTGCAACGGCGAGGAAGCGCTGGAGGCGATCAAGGCTCAGCCGTACGACCTGGTGCTGATGGATTGTGAGATGCCGGTGCTCGACGGTTTCCAGGCCACGCACCAGTTGCGCGAGTGGGAAGCGCACAATGCCCGGCCGCGTACCCCGGTGGTCGCGCTCACCGCGCATATCCTCAGCGAGCACCGCGAACGTGCCCGAGAGGCCGGCATGGACGGTCACATGGCCAAGCCGGTGGAGCTGTCCCATCTGCGCGAGCTGATCGACCACTGGGTTCGCGTCAAGCAGGCCGAGCACGCCGAATGATGACGTGCCGGCGGCTCAGGATCAGGACGCCCGCGGCCTCACATCGCTGATCAGCAGCCCGCTTTCCGGTTTCGCCGGCATCCGCGACAGGTCGACCCGCAGGTCCTGCGCCGGCACTGCATAGTCCATCTCCCGAGTCAGCATACGTAGCGCGAGCTTGAGCAGTTCGATCGCCAGCCGCTCGCCCGGGCAACGATGCCCCTGCGCGGGATCGCCGCCACCCTGAGTCACGAAACTGAAGGCATCGCCCGACCAGTCAACGAAGCGTTCCGGCTGAAAGGCCTCGGGGTCAGTCCAGCGACTCGCCTCGCGATTGGTGCCCCAGAGGTCCAGCATCACGCGCGTGCCGGCCGGGAAGTGATGGCCCTGCCAATCGAAGCCGTCCCGCACCCGCGCGGCCGTGAACGGGAAGAACGCGTGCAGCCGACGCACCTCCTGGGCGAAAGGCTCGAGCAGTTCGTCCTCGGCGCGCAATCGTTCGCACCAGTGCGGATGCGCCAGCAACTCAAGGGCGGCGTAAGTGATGAAGTAGGCCACCGCAACCGTCGGGCGCAACAGATTGAGCAGCTCGACCGCCGCGATACGGCTGTCCAGCGGTTTGCCGTCCAGGTCCCGGTGATGCGCCACGACCATCAGTGCCCGGGTCGGGTCGCCCTGCAGCTCACCGGCACGCACCTGCTCGATCAGGTGCTGCGTCCAGGCCTCGGCCTCGCGACGAGCCTTGCGCGCCGCCAGGTGCCGGGGTCCGATGCCGCCCGCGCCGTCGATCATCTGCGCCAGCTGGTCACGGCGCAGCTCACGCTCGGCGGATGGCAACGGCACTCCGGCCCAGCGGCAGACACTGTCGGTGAGCAGCATCTGCACTTCACCGAGCAGCTGGACTTCGCCCTGTGCCTGCCATTGGCCGATCGCCTGACGCCAGCTCCGCTCGGTCAGGCCGACCAGTTCGTCGACAGCCGCGGCGTCCAGCAGCTGCAGGAACATGCGTTTGCGATGGCGATGCGCCTCGCCATCGAGCCCCTGGACGCCACCCTGTCCGAGCAGCGTCTTCTTCAGCATCCGCGGCATCGCCTGCGCGCGCTGAAAGTGGCGCTCGTCGTAGAACAGGCGCGCCGCCTGTTCCCCGCTCAGGCAGATGGTGTTCTGCATCAGCAGACGCGCCTGAAAAACATTGCTGTGCAGGCGCTGGCAGCGATCGCGGATGAAGGGATAACCTTCGCCCAGCAGCGCCAGCGAACTCTCCAGATGATCATCGCGAGGAATGTCAGTCATGCCGTTCTCCAGTAGCCAGGTCTGCAATCGACAAGCTGGGGCGGGGGACGTTGCCCGAAACAAGACCCAGGGGTCGGAAACTGAACAAAACTGGCCGGCCGCTGCCGATTACTGGACGAGTCGAAGAAACGGCCAAGGCCTCGATACGCCCATCCGAGCGCGCGCCGTTTCGTCCGAAGGAGCCATGGGATGATGACCCGCCGATGATGAAGAAGAGCGATGTCGCCTGGACCCTCGTTGGGGTCTCGGCCGTGCTGCTGTCCGGCTACTTGCTATACCACGAGGTTCGCAACATCTCGCTGACCGAGCTGGCCGACAGCCTGCGGGCCATCGGTGCCCGGGGCTGGCTGCTCGCGGCACTGTCGACGCTGGGCGCTTATGTCGCGCTGGCCTGGTATGACCGCATTGCCATGGCCCATCTGGGCAAGACGATTTCTTGGTGGTTCATCGCGCTCTGCTCGTTCACCACCTATGCGCTGGCGCACAACATTGGCGCGTCGGTGTTCTCCGGCGCGCTGGTGCGCTATCGGGCGTATCGCAGCAAGGGCCTGACGCCGCAGGAAATCGGCATTCTGATCGTCTTCTGTTCGCTGACCTTCACCCTCGGCACGCTGCTGGCGGCCGGCGTCGTGCTGATCCTCAAGCCTCAGCTGCTCGATCGCCTGGTCCACAGCGCCGGTTGGGTGTCCCTGGCCATCGGCTGCGGGCTGCTGGCGCTGATCGCACTCTACGTTTTCGGTGCGTGGCGCCAGTTGCCGCCCTGGCGGCTGGGCAAATGGCACATTCAGTATCCGCGCCTGCCGATCGTCGGTCGGCAGCTGCTGGCCGGCCCGCTGGAACTGCTCTGTGCGGCGGCGATCATCTATTTCGCGCTACCGGCCGAACACAATCCGGGCTATCTCACGGTGCTCGGGGTGTTTCTCGCGTCCTTCTCGCTCGCGCTGCTGTCCCACGCACCCGGAGGGCTTGGCGTGCTGGAGCTGACGTTCCTTTCGGCGTTGCCGGAGGTGCCCAAGGTCGACGTGCTGGCGGCACTGATCGTCTTTCGCGGCTTCTATCTGCTGCTGCCGTTCGCCCTGGCCATGGTGGTGGTGCTGGTCTTCGAATTCGACCAGTGGCGCAATCGACGCCGCGAAGCGCCGATCCGTTGAGCCGACGGCGGATCGGGAAACACTACGACACCCCATATCGACCAAGATGGTCTGGCGAAGACGCGCCACACAGGCGATCATGCAGCCCTCTTCCGACCTATCCGATGTCATGACCGAAACTGCCCATACCCGCGCCGAACATAAACCGCGCCCGCTGATCGACCTGGCCGTCAGTATCCTGATCCCCTCGCTGATCCTGATGAAACTCAGCGGCGAAGACCGCCTCGGCGCCGACGGTGCCCTGCTGCTCGCCCTGGCCTTCCCGCTGGGCTGGGGGCTCTGGGAGCTGGCCAGGTATCGCAAGTTCAACTGGATCGCGCTGCTCGGCCTGATCAGCGTGCTACTGACCGGCGGCATCGGCCTGCTGCAGCTGGACACCCAGTGGCTGGCGATCAAGGAAGCGGCGGTGCCGGGCATCATCGGGATCGCGGTACTGGCGTCCACGCGCACCCGCTACCCGCTCATCCGCACGCTGCTGTACAACCCCAAGGTACTCAACGTGGACAAGATCCACGAACAGCTCGAGCGCAACGGCCAGACCGAACACTTCGAGACACGCTTGTTGCGGGCTACCTACCTGCTCAGCGGCACCTTCTTCTTCTCGTCCTTCATGAACTACGTGCTGGCCAAGTGGATCGTCAACAGCCCGGCAGGCAGCGAGGCGTTCAATGCCGAACTGGGCCGCATGACGCTGCTCAGCTATCCGATGATCGCCATTCCCAGCATGCTGATGATGATGGCGATCTTCTTCTACCTCTGGCGCACCATCCACGGCCTGACCGGCCTGCGCCTCGAGGACATCATGGCTAGCGGAACCCAGGAACAGGGCGGTAGCAAGTAAACGAAAAAAGGGCTGCCCGGCACGTGCCGAGCAGCCCTTTTAAGCCCCGTCCCGTCAGAACAGCAGCTTGAAGATCCCGATCACCACGATCAGGCCGATGATGAAGATGATGCCCGCGGTTCCGCCAATGAATTTCAGCATGCCGTTCTCTCCCGTTTTTCCAAGTCTGTGATTTTGTGACAGCCCTGGCTCCAGGCCGTTCGACGAAATCCGACCGGGGTAGACGGGGACGGCGCCGTCAGCCTGCGGCCAGCAGCATCCAGAGCGGCAGGCTGACTGCCGCCGCCACGGTGGAAAGGAAGACCGTCGAGCTGACCGCGCGGGTGTCGTCGGAATGTTTCACGAAGGCCAGCACATTGACCCCGCTGGGGCAGGCGGCAAGCAGCACCAGCACGTTTCGCGCATCCTGATTCAGCCCCGGCAACATACCGCTCAGCCACCAGACAAGGGCCGGGAACAGCGCCAGCTTGATCAGGGTCAGCAGCAGTACCGAAGCGCTTGGCCGCAGCCGATAACGCGACAGACTGATACCCAGCACCATCAGCGCGCAGGGCAGCGCCGCCTGCGCCAGCCAACCGGCGATTCGCCAGAGCGGCTCGGGCAGTTCCAGCCCGGAGAGATTCAGCAGAGCCCCCAGCAGCAGGCCGACGATCAGCGGGTTGGCCAGGTTCTTCAACAACGCTGGAACACTGACCTTGTCGCCATCACCGACCGCCGCATAGAAGCTCTGCAGCGAAAACAGCACCAAACTGTGGAACACCAGGATGGCGAACACGTATACCAGGCTCTCGGCGCCGAGCAGCGTCGTTACTAGCGGGATGCCAACCAGCACATTGTTCGAGTAGGCGGCCGTGAGACCAAGCGGCGTGGCCCGCCCGGCGCGGCGGTGAGCGACCAGGTTGACCAGCAGGAAAACCAGCAGCACCGGCACGAAGTAGCCCAGCAGGAGCATCGGCGACATGCCATCGCTCAGCTCGGCGCGCGCGATACCGGTGAACAACACCGCTGGCATGAACAGCTTGAAGGTGACGCTGGCCAGCCCGGCAGCACCTTCATTGGTTAGCCACTGACGCCAACCGAACAGATATCCAAGCGTGATCAGACCGAAGATCGGCAGGATCGCCAATACCACTACCATGTGCCCTCCGAGAGCCGAACGTCAGGCCACGCCTTGGCGCGGGGGCGCAAGAATACACGCTGGGCAGGGAGATCGCACCGGCCGCCCGAGTACCGCCAACCGGGTCAGGCGCGGAAGGTCCGCTCCCGCTTGACCGAATTTGCCTCCTGCTGGCACAGAATTGCCAGCACATCGGCCAGGTCTTCCTGCCAGCGGTGCGGGGCAAGACCGAACGCTGCCTCGAATCGACTGCAATCGAGCACGGACCAGGCCGGTCGCCTGGCCGGCGTCGGATATTGCGCCGTCATGATCGGCGACACCTCGGGCTGCCTGGCGATCAGCCCGGCCGCTTCACCTTGACGGAAGATTTCCACCGCGAAGTCGTACCAGGAGCAGGCAGGCGCGCCGCTGTAGTGGTAGACGCCCCAGGCGAGTTCCGCACCGTCCGCATAGCGCCGGGCCAGCTCGAGCAGCACCGAGGCGATGCTGCCGGCCTGAGTCGGACAGCCGACCTGGTCGCTCACCACACCCAGCGCATCACGCTGGCGCGCCAGGCGCAGCATGGTCTTAACGAAGTTATGCCCATGTACGCCGTACACCCAGCTGGTGCGCAGGATCAGATGTGCCGGCAGACAGCTGCGGATCGCCTCTTCACCGGCCAGTTTACTCGCGCCGTAGACGCCGGTCGGACCGGTCTCGTCGCTTTCGGTATAAGGCCGGGTGGCTTCGCCCGAGAACACATAGTCGGTGGAAATGTGAAACAGCGGAACACCCGCGTGCTTGGCAGCCTCGGCCAGGTGAAGCGGTCCGTCGCGATTGACCGCATACGCCTGCTCGCCATGGGACTCGGCATTATCCACATGGGTATAGGCGGCCGCGTTGATGATCAGCTCGGGACGCTGACGCATCGCGTCGGCCACTTGCTCAGGCTTGGCGATGTCCAGCTGTGCCCGCGCCGGGGCCAGCACATCCAGTCCGAAACGTGACGCCCGCTCCACCAGCTCACGACCAACTTGGCCACCAGCACCGCAAACGAGGATTCGCATTCTTTGTCGCCTCATCGACAACGTTCGCGGCCAGCGCGAACGTCCGAAAATGGTTCTAGCCACGGCATCACGCACGCGTGCGCGGTGTCGCCGCAGGTTCCATCGAAACAGGCAGGAGCGCATCTTGACGCCGGCTCAAGCGGCGGAGCAGAGCCTGCCCGTGCATGATGGATGTGGTTTCCAGCCACGTTGAGGCCAGACGAAAGGCACTTTGTTCCCGGCCGGATAGAATTTTTTTCCACGTCCCGGCTGCCGACCATCAAAGCAACACCGGCAAACGTGCGCCGACCCGAAGCTCCACGGGGGACAGCTCGACCCCGTAGGCAAGCACCTCGACACCTGCCGCCACCGCGTCGCGCAGCGCCGCGGCGTAACCCGGATCGATCTCCTCGGCCGGACGGACCGCGTCCACGCCGCTCAGATTGACGCAGTACAGCTGCACGGCGCGCACCCCGGCACGCGCCAGCGCCGCCAGTTCGCGCAGATGCCGTGCACCGCGCAGCGTCACGGCATCAGGGAACGCCGCCACTGCCGTGTCGGCGAACCCCAGGGTGACGCTCTTGACCTCAACGTAGGCCGGCCCGCCGTCGAACTCGAGGCGAAAGTCCACGCGACTGTTCTCCACGCCATAGGCCACTTCGCGCTTGAGCGCCGAGAAGCCGGCCAGCTCGGCGATCTGTCCGCCCAGCAATGCTTCCTCGACCAGAGGATTGGCGCGCGCGGTGTTCACGCAGGCCAATCGCCCCTGCGGCGTCTCCACCAGCTCCCAGGTGCCGGGCAGCTTGCGTCGAGGATCGCTGCTGCGCTGGAACCACACCCGCGCGCCCTCGCTCATGCAGTTGAGCATCGAGCCGGTGTTGGGACAGTGGATGCACATCGCCTCGCCCTCGTCGGTGACGATATCTGCGAGAAAGCGCTTGTAGCGCCTGACCAGACGGCCCCGCTCCAGCGGTTGCGCGAAGCGCATCAGGGCCGCCAGCTACGCAGGCCGCAGGCGATGCGCTCGACGGCCTGTTCGAGGCGCGGCAGATCCTGCGTGTAGGCGAAGCGCACATGATGGCCGGCCTGGTGACGGCCGAAATCCAGTCCCGGCGTGATGGCAACGTACTCCGTTTCCAGCATGTGCTGGCAGAACCCATAGGCGTCGCCACCGAAGGCGCTGATGTCTGCATACAGATAGAAGGCTCCCTGCGGCTCGACCGCGATGCCGAAGCCCAGCTCGCGCAGGGCTGGCAGCAGGAAGTCTCGACGCCGGGCAAACTCGCCGCGACGCGCCTCGAGGATCTCCAGCGTCGCCGGCTCGAAACAGGCCAGCGCCGCATGCTGGGCCATGCTTGGCGCGCTGATGTATAGGTTCTGTGCCAGCTTTTCCAGCTCGGGCACGGCCGCTGGCGGTGCCACCAGCCAGCCCAGGCGCCAGCCGGTCATGCCGAAGTACTTGGAAAAGCTGTTGAGCACGAAGGCCTCGTCATCGACTTCCAGCACGCTGGCCGCATCCGTGCCGTAGGTCAGCCCGTGATAGATCTCGTCGACCACCAAGTGGCCGCCGCGCTCCTTCAGCGCCGCCGAAAGAGCGGCCAGTTCGGGCCGCTCGAGCAGCGTCCCGGTGGGGTTGGCCGGCGATGCCACCAACGCGCCAACGCTGTCGCGATCCCAATAGCGCTCGACCAGTTCAGGGGTCAGCTGATAGCGCATCTCGGGGCCGACCGGCACGAGCTGCGCGGCGCCTTCCACCAGTCGCAGGAAGTGCCGGTTGCACGGATAACCCGGATCGGCCAGCAGCCAGTGCTTGCCCGGATCCACCAGCAGGCTGGAGGCCAGCAGCAGCGCACCGGAGCCGCCGGGAGTAATCAGGATCCGTTCGGGGTCAATGCTTAATCGATAGCGTTGGGCATAGAAGCCGGCAATCGCCTCGCGCAGCTGTGGCAGGCCACGGGCGGAAGTGTAGCGGGTGTGCCCGGCCGCTAGCGCGGCCTGTCCCGCGGCGACGATGGGCGCGGCGGTGGTGAAGTCCGGTTCGCCGATTTCCAGGTGAATGACGTCGTGGCCTTGAACTTGGAGCTGATTGGCCCGCTCCAACAGCGCCATGACGTGGAAAGGTTCGATTGCGCGACTGCGTGCGCTGTACGACGAGGTCATCTGACCTTCCTGTTGAGAACAAAACGTGAATTCTACCCAAGGTCCCGAAGCCGCTGCAGCCACTGTTGGAAAGGGGAGTAGCGCACCCCGAGCCGATCTGGTAAGTTCGCCCGCTTGCAGCCGCAGGGCCGGCACGGGCCGGCAAGGGACAAATCATCCTGCGCAATGGACATAGCGAGAGGCGTTCATCCATGCCCATTACCAAAGAAACACCGTCGAGCAAGCAACTGATTCGCGCCTTCGAGCCCTACAAGGAAAGCCAGGGCGAGGAATACATGAGCGACAAGATGCGCGCCCACTTCACCGGCATCCTGAACAAGTGGAAGCAGGAGCTGATGGAAGAGGTCGATCGCACCGTGCACCACATGCAGGACGAAGCTGCCAACTTCCCGGATCCGGCCGACCGCGCCAGTCAGGAAGAAGAGTTCAGCCTGGAACTGCGCGCCCGCGACCGCGAGCGCAAGCTGATCAAGAAGATCGACGAGACGCTGCAGCTGATCGAAGACAACGAATACGGCTGGTGCGATTCCTGCGGTGTCGAAATCGGCATCCGTCGCCTGGAAGCGCGCCCCACCGCCACCCTCTGCATCGATTGCAAGACGCTGGCGGAGATCAAGGAAAAGCAGATCGGTTCCTGATCCCGAACGGGGCGCTACGGCGCCCCGCTTCATTTCCAGGCCCTGCACCGTTTCATCCGCCTCGCCATCACCGATCGCGCCGGCCCGCCATGTCCTCCTCCGCCCTGCCCCAGCCCGCACGCTACATCGGTCGCTTTGCACCGACCCCCAGCGGCTACCTGCACTTCGGCTCGCTGATCGCGGCCCTCGCTTCCTATCTCGACGCCCGTTCGGTCGGCGGCCTTTGGTTGCTGCGCATGGAAGACATCGATCCGCCACGGGAGATGCCCGGCGCCCAGCGGACCATCGTCGAGACGCTGCAGAGCTACGGCTTCGAATGGGACGGCGACATGCTGCGCCAGAGCGAACGTCACGCTGCGTATCGTGATGCCATCGAGCGGTTGCTGGATGAAGGCCTGGCGTATGCGTGCACCTGCTCGCGCAAGCAGCTCGAAGGCTACCCGGGCCCCTACCCCGGCTTCTGCCGCGCCGCCGGTCGCAGCCTCGAGGATGCTGCCATCCGCCTGCGCGTACCCGATCGTGAATACGTCTTCATCGATCGTGTGCAAGGCGAGTTCCGCCAGCATCTGGGCCGCGAGGTCGGCGATTTCGTCATTCGCCGCCGCGACGGCCTGATTGCCTATCAGCTGGCCGTGGTGCTGGATGACGCCTGCCAGGGCGTCACCGATGTGGTGCGCGGCGCCGACCTGCTCGATTCGACGCCGCGCCAGCTTTATCTGCAGGAAGTCCTCGGCCTGCCACAACCACGCTACCTGCACCTGCCGCTGATCATCCAGCCGGACGGACACAAGCTCGGCAAGAGCTATCGCTCGCCACCGCTGCAAGCCCAGGAGGCCAGCCCGCTGCTGCTTCGCGCGCTGCGTGCCCTTGGCCAGCAACCGCCAGCGGAACTGGACGGCGCGCTACCGGCGGACATTCTCGGCTGGGCCGTTGCCCACTGGAATGCAGCACGCATCCCACGGGTCCGCACCCTCGCCGAAGCCCAACTGCGCTGAGCCACGCATGGATCGAGCCACCCGAGGCGAGCTTTTGCCTGCCGCTGGTGGCTTGCCGCGTGCCGCTGCTCTACCATCGCCCTCACTTCCGACACGAGACCCGGCATGTATATCTACCGACTGGTGCTGCTCCTGGTGGTGGGGATCTACCTGTTCTCCCCCGCCATCATGGACTGGTGGATCGACCCCAACGGTGCCTGGTATCGGCCCTATCTGCTGTGGCTGATCCTGATCGTGGTGACCTTCATTCTCCAGAGCCAGCG
>Ga0172372_10001130_pt1 | contig 41382 bp, 30 predicted proteins | sample LakKiv5m_2_FD_114544 | JGI IMG/M metagenome (GOLD analysis project Ga0172372, IMG submission 114544) | Freshwater microbial communities from Kabuno Bay, South-Kivu, Congo - kab_092012_9.5m | ecosystem: Environmental > Aquatic > Freshwater > Lake | place: Democratic Republic of the Congo...
CGCTTGTTGATGACCGCGGTGCGGACGGCCTCGGCGAGGTCGGACTCGCCGCTCGAGGCGCCGCCGGAGTTGATGAGCCCGGCGCGACCCATGTAGCAATTGGCCACCTGGAGCCGGACGAGGTCCACCGGGTGGTTGCCGGCGGTGAGGTTCTCGTAGACGCGCTTGTCGGTCTTGCCGTAGCTCGAGCCCATGGCGGGGTAGCCGCCGTTGTTCTCGGGGAGCTTCTGCTTGATGATGTCGGCCTGGATGGTGACCCCGAGGTGGTTGGCCTGCCCCGTGAGGTCCGCCGACACGTGGTAGTCCACCCCGTCCTTCTTGAACCCGGGGTTGCGCAGGTAGCACCAGAGGATGGTGGCGAGGCCCATCTCGTGCGCGGCCTGGAAGGCGGCGGAGACCTCGGTGATCTGCCGCGTGGACTCGGGCGAGCCGAAGTAGATCGTGGCCCCCACCGCCACCGCGCCCATGTCCTTCGCCTGCTTGATGCTGGCGAAGAACACCTGGTCGAAGCGGTTGGGCAGGGTCATGAGCTCGTTGTGGTTGAACTTCATGACGAAGGGGATGCGGTGGGCGTACCGGCGGGACATCATCCCGAGCACCCCGAGCGTGGAGGCCACCGCGTTGCAGCCGCCCTCCATCGCCAGCTCGACGATGTTCTTCGGGTCGAAGTAGTCCGGGTTCTTGGCGAAGGACGCGCCGGCCGAGTGCTCGATGCCCTGGTCCACCGGGAGGATGGAGAGGTACCCGGTGCCGCCCAGGCGCCCGTGGTCGTAGAGGGACTGGAGGCTGCGGAGCACCGCCGGGCTGCGGTCCGAGTCCATCCACACGCGCTCGACGAAGTCGGGACCGGGAAGGTGGAGGCGGGATGCGGGGATGCCCACGCTCCGGTGGGAGAGGAGGGAGTCGGCGTCGGCGCCGAGCAGCGACTGGATGCGGCTGTAGTCCACGAGACCTCCGGGTGGCGGCGCGTATCCGGTCGGGGCCTCCCCGGGTAGCCCGGGGCGGGGGCCCAGGTCGCAGCCTGTGCGGGGCCCGGCGCCCGCCCGCTCCGGTCGTGCGGAGGCGCCTCACGACGATAGGGACCTCACGTGTTCCTCCTCCTCCTCGCCTGCGCCGCCCCGCCCGCTCCGTGCCCCTGCGCCACCGTGGCGCTGCCGGCCTCCGTGGGCGACGAGCCCGCGCTCGCGGCGCTCCTCGACGCCACCCGGGCCGCGGTCTACCCCGAGCTGGAGGGTGTCTCGATCGGCCTGCGGGCGGTGGAGGACCTCGCCTACCTGCGCGCGTGGACGGAGCTCGACACCGTGGCCCTCGACGACGGGCGCGCCCGCACCTACACCGTCGAGTACGACCCCGTCCTGCTCTCGGACCCCCCCGACCCGGGCGCGCTGGCCGCGGTGCTCACCCACGAGCTCGGCCACGTCTCCGACTACGTGGGCATGGACTCGGCGGGGCTCGTGGACTTCGCCCTCTGGTACGCGAGCCAGGACCCGATGACGAGCGACGAGCTGGCCGCCTACGAACGCGCCACCGACGAGCAGGCGCTCACCCGCGGCTGCGCGGCGGGGCTGGCGCGCTTCCGGGAGTGGGTCTACGCCCACGCCGACGCCGAGGTCGAGGCGGAGAAGCGCCGGAACTACTACTCGCCCGAGGAAATCGACGCCTGGGTGCAGGCGAACGGGGAGTGCATCGACGGCGGGTGAGGAATGCAGGGGGGACCTTCAGGGGTCCCCCCCGGACAACTCAGAACGGGATGCCGAGGCGGATGGTGCCCGCCTTCTCCTTGGCGTCGTAGCCGAACAGGACCTGGACGCCCTTGTACTGCACGCCCACCTCCGGCTTGACCGAGGTGCCGCCGCCGCCCAGGTTGTGCTGCAGGTTCAACCCGCCCACGAGCGCCGTGTCCTTGTTGATGAACCGACCGGCGTGCCCGGCCGCGTCCACCCTTCCTCCCGTGATCCCCTCGGTGTAGCTGCCGCTGAACCGGGTGTAGTACTCGCCGAGCTTGCGCTCGACCGTGAGCGCGAACTGCTGCTCGTCCACCTGCGCGTCGCGCCGGTAGGACACGAGCCAGGAGTTGAACTCCTTCGGGTCCTTGAAGCCGAAGTGGGCGCCGACCTGCATCAGGTCGCTGTTCTGGAGCTTCAGCTCGCCGCCGGCGCGGTACCCGGACGCCCAGTTGCGCTCGGCCTTGGCCCCCACCGTGGTGGTGGTGACCCCGCCCGCGAGGGAGAAGGCGGCGTCCAGCTCGGCCTTGAGGTCGTCGCGACTGAGCTTGAGGCCCAGGCTCTGCGACGCGGTGCCGTCGCTCCCGGACTTCGCGCTCTGCGAGAAGCTGAACCCACCGCCGAGGTCGGCGAGCACCGACTGGCCCAGGGTGAGCACACCCGAGCCCGAGTCGAAGGTGAAGTCGTTGGTCCGGGTGAGCTTGCCGTCCTTGTCCACGAGGGAGATCGTCGAGAGGACCCCGGAGCGGCCCCGCTCGGAGCTGACCCCGGCGCTGAGCTGATCCCCGCCGCCCAGCCCGAGCACGCTGTTGAGCCCGGCCACCTTCAGGCCGTCGCCGTCGAAGGTCCCGCCCAGCGACACCGTCGTGTTCGTCCCCTTCACCTCGGCGAGCGCGGTCGTCTCCCCGTTCTGGTGGGTGATCTCCACCGCCGCCAGCAGCGAGCCCGACTGGTAGGAGAGCTTGCCGCGGACCTTCTGGAGGGCGATCTCCCGCACCTTGCCCAGCTCGGCCTCGAGCTCGGCGGTGACCTTGTCGCCGATCTTGAACGAGGACTTGAGCGCCGGGATGTCCACGTTGGCGAGCACCGCCCCCGCCGCGGCGAGGAGCGCCACCGCCACCACCGTCTTGGGGTTGGCGCCGGCCCAGTTCTGGAGCTTGGCGACCAGCGCCCGCCCGTCTTCGCTCGCGAGCCACTTCTCGACCAACGGCTCCAGGTTCTGCTGGAGCATCGTGACCAGCGCGTCCAACGCGGCAGGATCGGCCTTGATCTTGTCCCAGCCCCCCAGCTGGCTCACCGCCGCCGAGATCGCCCCGTCGACCGCGGACTTGCCGTACCCCTGCATCTTGTCGAAGGCGAGCGCCCCCGACACCGCCTTGTGCAGCTGGCCGCCGAGGAACTCCCCCAGCGTGGCCTGGTAGTTGGCCAGCCCGGCATCCCCGCCGCCGCCTCCCCCCGGCGGCAGGGCTGCCTGTGAAGCGGCGTTTCCGTAGGGCTGCAGCGCGGTTCCGCCGGCGGCAGGCGTCGTCTCGGGCGCCTGGGTTTCGGTGGTGGAGCGCTGCGGCGCGGCGACCTGGGGTGACTGGGCCTGTTCCACGGGACGAGGCTACACCATTCCGCGCCGGCTGACGACGGGCACGCGACCACCTCCGTCCCCGCCGCGACGGCGACGCCACAAGAGCAGAGTCGCCAACGGAAAGACCGCCCCGGCCTTCCCCTCCCCGCAGCCGCAGGCGGGCTCGGGGGCCGGCTCCGCCTCCGCGCAGGGGTCGGCCGGCGGCTCCACGCCGATCGGCAGGACCGCCCCCGCGGAGACCGCCTCCACGTGGTCGAAGCGGAGGTCCCCCTCCACCCGGACCTCGTGCCAGCCCGGGGGCACCTCCACCTCCCAGCCTTCGGCCGCCACCCCGTCCACCTCGAGCACGCCCGACCCGCGGGCGCCCACCACCCGGATGACCTCCCCGCGCAGGTCTGCCGCGAAGGAACCCTCGACCCGGGTGAGGTACCCCTGGGAGGCGCAGGCGTCCTCCACCAGCGTGCAGCCCTCGCAATCGTCGAAGCCGCTGGCGGACTTCACCAGTTGCCAGGCGGCGAAGCGCTCGGCGACGCCGTCGCGCAGGGCGAACGCACCGTCGTAGGTGCTCAACAGCAGCGTGGCGCCGACGGGGGTGTGGCGGACGGGGGCCACCGGGAGGTCGAGGTCGAGCGCGGTCCAGGCCGCGCCGTCCTCCGAGGTCCAGACCGCCCCCCCGCGCGTGGAGGCGAACCAGGCGCCGTCGTCGAGGCGCGAGAGGTGGCGGAAGGTGTCGTCCTCCAGGACGAGCACTTCGACGCCGTCGAGGAGGATGGCCTGCTCCTGGAGCCCGACCGGGCCGGCCGAGGCGACCAGGTCGAGCTCCTCCCGCTCGGTCACCGTCGCCCCGAGGTCCTCCGTGCACGAGGTGATCCCGCCCGCCGCCCAGCACACGGCGGGCCCGTCCTGCCAGGTGGAGCGCGTGCCGGTCGCCACCTCGGTCCAGTCCGAGCCGTCCCACCACGCCAGCGAGCCCCCTCCCGTGACCCAGAGAGCGTCGGTCCAGATCACCTCGGCGAGCGACGGGTAGGGCGCCGAGACCAGGGCGTAGCTGCGGCCCCGGTCCTCTGAGAGATGGAGCTCGTGGTTGATCAGGGCGGCGAGCCCGTCGGGGTCCGCCGGGTCTACGGCCAGACGCTGCACGTTCGCGTCGCCCACCCCCAGGTGGGGGGCATCCCAGGTGGCGCCGCCGTCGAAGGAGCGCATCACGCCGGTCAGGCTCGCAGCGTATACGGCGCCGTCCACCCCCACGGCCAGGTCGCGGATGAAGTCGGGGGGCAGGAGGCGCTCCTGGACCCACTCGGGACCGCGCACCAGCCCGTCCCAACCGGCGATGAGCATCTCGCCGCCCGACACCTCGAAGCTCGCCACGGCCTCCTGCACGTCGGCGGCGCCGCCCGAACCGCCGAAGTCCACGCGGTACGGGCTCCCCACCGGCCGCCAGCTCGCGCAGTCGTCCGTCGACTCGCGGAGGGACCCTTCCGCGCCCAGCGCCCAGCCGTCGGCCAGGGCCGCCACCTGCGGGTGGGCCGGATCGAGCCCGAGCTCACCGCAGGCCTCCCACCCCTCCGCCTCGGTCCAGCTCCACACCTCGCCGTCGGTGGTGCCCAGCCAGACCCCGCTCCCCACCGCCCGCACCGACTGCACGCGCCCGCCCTCGACCGGGCCTTCGATCACCCGCTCGCCCAGGAAGACGGCGCCGTCGGTGGACACCCACACCGGCTGGCCGCCGCCGCCGACCGCCATCCACGCGCCGGTCTGCAGCACGAGGGCGTCCGGGGGGCCGTAGAGCACCGCGCCCTCGAGCCCGACCACCAGCTCGGAGCCGGCGGCGGCGATGGCCACGGGGCGGGAGCGGAGGGTCTGGCTCTCCCAGCTCTGCCCGTCGAGCGTCCACCAGAGGCGCGACTCGCCCGCGATGTAGACCCGACCGTCCTCGAGGCGGGCCACCCCGTGGAGCGCCTCCACCGTGGGGGCGGCCGGGACCGCCGACCAGGTGTGGCCGGCGTCCCAGCTCTGGTAGACGACCGGGGTCTCGCCCTCGTCGTAGACCGCCACCCAGGGATCGCCGATCACGGCCCCCGCCAGCACCGCGTGGGGCACGTGAGCGACGGCGACCGAGACGAGGAGCACCACGTCCGGGGACTATCCGACCGCCCGGGACCAGCCCGGGTGGGGGATCAGAGCTCCTCGTCCAGCCCGGAAGGGAGGTCGGAGGAGAGCTGGGCCTCAGGGAGCGTGGGGTCGCAGAACACGATGTACCAGGTGTCTTCGGTGAACTTGGAGTTCTGGCCGAACCACTCTCCCCAGCGGGGCATCTCGAAGGACTCGGTGCGCTTGAGGTCCGCCTTCACGAGGCGGGGCTCGGCCTGGCCGGAGCGGAGGCAGTGCTTGTACTGGGTCGCGCGGGCGGACGACAGCGCCGAGCTCACCTCGGTCTTGCACTGGGCCAGCTTGTTGCGGTTGCCCTTCTCGCAGATCTGCACCGCGGCCTCGGCCTTGAAGCCGTCCCACTTGGCGTCCACGGTCTCCCCGCGCGCCACGTCGGTCTCCTGCCGGGCCATCCGGGTCTCTTCCTGGGAGAAGGACAGGTCCTTCTCGAGCTGGGCCTTCTCGGCCAGCGCGGTGTCCAGCTGCACGCGCAGCGCCTCGAGCTCGGCCTGGGCCGCCTCCAGCTCCTTGGTCAGGGCCGCGGACTTGTTGGCGCTCTTCTTGGCCTTGAGCGCCAGGACCTTGACCTCCTCCTCCTTCTTGGTGACCTGACCCTGGAGGTCGTCCACCTTCTTGTTGGCGGCGGTGAGCTCGGTCTTGGCCTGCTCCTCCTTCTGGCCCTGCTCCTTGAGCAGCTCCTCGTAGGCCTTCTGCGAGGCGTCGAGCTTCGCGATCAGCTCGGCGCGCGAGAGCTCGCCCTCCGGCCGCTTGAAGATCTCGGGGTTCTGCTGGTACTCGGCGAACTGGACGCCCAGGATGCCGCCCACCGAGCCCAGGGCGAGCGCGATGGCGTGGGTGACGACCTGGAACATGCAGCCCGCCACCCGGGAAGCGGGCTGCGCGGCGTCGTCGAACTCGGACATGATGCCTCCGAAGCGGCGACTGTCCCACGTTCGGCGCCGGTTGTCACGGTTTCGACAGGAAGTCCGTCGGCCACTCAATGATTTCAGGCACCTGGCGTCCGGCACGGGGCTTGCTTTCCACCGTGGCACCCCCGGAGTCCTCCATGTTGTTCGCCCTCGCCCTCATCGTCATCGGCGCCCAGTCCTGCTCGTCGCCCTCCCCCCATCCGTACCCGGCCGACCCGCCCGGCGACGGGCACGACGCGCGCCGGGACGACACGGACACCACCACCGACACGGACCCGGACTCCGGCGCGGCGCTCACCAGCGGCGTGTTCCTCGTCGAGGTCGTGGGGGTGCGGGAGCTCTCCGGCTGCGGCATCCGACCCGCCGACGTGATCGGCGCCACCGCGCTGTTCCCCATCTCGGTGCGCGGCGAGCGTGCCGCTGTGTACGCCACCCCCATCCGCATGCGCGGCGAGATGGCGGACGGGCTCCTCACCGTGGACGGCGTCCTCCTGGCCCGCGTGGGCGTCGAGACCGAGGACGAGGGGGACACCGACACCGACGACGGCCGTGACGAAGACACCGCGCCGCCCGCGCGCGGCGAGCGCACCGTCGAGGTGGGCAGCGCCTGGCTCGACGCCGAGGTCCTCTCCGCCGACCAAGCCGACGGCCTCCTGGGCTACGACGACGGGGAGTGCGTCTACGCGCTCGAGATCACCCTCGACCGCTCCGTGGACGAGGACGAGGACACCACCGGCTGATCAACGCGCGAGTGCGCGCCCGATCACCGTGCCCATGGCCATGGTGGTGATGCTCGGGTTCACTCCCAGCGAGGTCGGGAAGATCGAGCTGTCGGCGAGGTAGAGCCCGTCGAGCGCGTGCGTGCGCGCGTCGGGCCGGATCACCGAGGTGGCGGGGTCGAGCCCCATCCGGCAGGTGGACATGGGGTGCGAGGCGTACATGGTGAACTCGGCGAGGTCCTTGTACCGGACCGCCTCGTACAGCGCGTCGGCGTCGGTGTAGAAGCCCGTGTCGCGGACGGGGGCGAACACCTCGCGCGCCCCGCCCGCGAGGAGCACCCGCGCCGCCCAGTACATGCCGCGCTTGATCCGCTCGATGTCCCCCGGGTCGAAGTCGTAGCTGATGCGCGCCCGGCCGTCGGGGAAGGCGGCCACGCTGCCCTCGCCCACGTCGGAGATCATGACCACCAGCCCGGTCATGAAGCGCAGCCGGGCCAGCGCCTGCTTGGCGTCGGGGCCGACCGCGTTGAGGATGGCCAGGCAGGCGTCGGGGGGCGCGGAGAAGGTGTGCGGGAGCACGCCGGGGAGCTCGTCCACGTGGAACCAGGCGCCCTGGGTGGCGCCCTTCCACATCTCCACCGGCTCGTCGCAGAAGCCGAGCACCGCGTTCCCGGGGTGGATGTGCAGCCCCTTCCCCACCGCGGGGCCGAGGCGGCGGGCCAGGCCGGCCACGTGCAGCGTGCGCGGGGTACCGACCCCACCGGCGGCGAGCACCACCTTGCCGGCCCGGATCGTGACCCGCCCCCCGGGCTCGTTGGTGTCCGGGTGGCTCATGAGGCCCGAGACGCCCACCACCCGGTCGCCTTCGAGGAGGAAGCGGTCCACCTTCGTGTCCGCCTGGATGCGGAGCCCGGACGCCGCGGCCTCTACCAGGAGGTTCTGGTTGACGCTCGCCTTCCCGCCGCTCGGGCAGCCCAGGTAGCAGACCCCGCAGCCCACGCAGCCGGGCGTGGCGCGGTCGAGGTAGCCGCCGTCGAGCCCCAGCGCGCGCACGCCGCGCACCACGAGGTCGTTGTTGGCCCCGGACACCTCCTGGCGGGTGGACCAGACGCCGAGGAGGCCCCACAGCTCGTCGTAGACGGGACGCAGCGCGTCGGGTCCGTAGCGGTCGTCCCCCAACAAGGTGGACCAGCCCGCCAGGATGGCGTCGGGCGCCCGCCAGGCGATGGCGCTGTTGATGAGCGTGCCACCCCCGATGCCCCGACCCGAGGCGATGGGGACGAAGCAGGTGCCCGCGGCCACCATCGCCCCCCCCTCCTGGTAGTGGTGGCGCATCGTCCCGCCCTGGTGCAGGGCGAAGCGGCTCTGGGGCGGGCCCTCCTCCACCATCCACACCTTCGCGCCGGCCAGGCAGAGCTGGCGCGCGCAGGCCGCGCCCCCCGGGCCCGCGCCCACCACCACCACGTCGGCCTCCAGCTCGCGATCCGCGGTGCCGTAGCCGTCCGCCTCGGGGGGGCGACCGGTCAGGTAGGTGTCTCCCGGCTGCCAGAGCCTCATCGGCTCTCCCCGAAGCCGCAGTGGAACCAGGGGGCGATGGTGGGCGCGACCTCGGGGTGGGCGCACCAGGCCATCACCACGAAGAGGTAGAGCGACTGCGCGATGGCCCGTTGGGCGTGGACGGGCGTGGTGAGCCAGTCCCGCAGCTGGGCCTGGGCGTCCGCGGCGGGCAGGGCGTGGAAGGGCACGCCGTGCGAGGCCCGCGCCAGGTTGTCGAGCGCGTGCATGGACAGGCGCACGAGGCTGCGCTGCCAGCCCACCATGCCGGCGAGGACCACGTCCAGGTAGCGCCCGACGTCCGCTCCGGCCCCGCCCAGGGACGGGGTCCCGCCTGCGGGGAGGGCCGCCTCGGCCAGGGCGTCCAGGAACTCCACCTCGTCCGCCGAGAGATAGGCGTACGGGGCGGTGGGCGGCTGCTCCCACCAGCGCGCCGCGGTCAGCGCCACCCCCGCGCCGGCGGCCGCGGTGGTGAGCCCCGCCACGGCGAGGAGCTGTCGACGCGAGATTCGCACGCCCTCCGCTATCCTCGCCCGGGCCCCGTGGGCTTAGGGGAGAGGCATGGCCCGTCGCCTCGACTTCAAGGACCACCGCCGCGAGCTCGGCTCCAACCGGTACGTGTACGCGGTGGTGTCGCGGCGCGCGCGGGGGCTCTCGGTGGGGGTGAACCTGAACCCTGACAAGGTGTGCAACTTCGACTGCCCCTACTGCCAGGTGGACCGGACGGTCCCGGGGGGGGATGGGCGGGTGGAGGTGGCCGGGCTGCGCGACGAGCTCGATCACCTCCTTGCGCTCGCGCGGGGGGACCTCTGGTCCGTCCCGCCCTTCGACACCGCCGAGCCCGCCCTGCGTCGGGTGGTGGACATCGCCTTCGCCGGGGACGGCGAGCCGACGTCCCCCCGAAACTTCGCCGCCGCGGCCCGGGCCGCCCGGGAGTCGCGCGACGCCGCCGGGCTGACCGTGCCGCTCCGCCTCCTCACCAACAGCACGCTCCTGCACCGCGCCTCGGTGCGCGAGGCGCTGCCCACCTTCGACGAGCTCTGGTGCAAGCTCGACGCGGGGACCGAGCCCTACTTCCGCCTCGTGGACGGGACCACCTTCCCCTTCGACCGGGTGCTGCGGAACCTCAGGGAGACCGCGGCGGACCGCCCGCTGGTGATCCAGTCCATGTGGCTCACCGTGGACGGGGAGGCGGCTCCGGACGCCGAGGTGGAGGCGTGGGCCGACCGCCTGGTCGAGGTGGGCAACATCGACCACGTGCAGGTGTACACCGTGGCCCGCCGACCGGCGGACGCCCGGGTGGGGCCGATCGGGGCCGAGCGCCTGGCGTGGATCGCCGAACGCGCCCGCGCCCGCGGCTTCGAGGCCCGCACCTACGCGTGAGGGCGGCGGGGCGCGCCCGGGCGACGGGGCGCCACCGCGGATCCTGGTACAGTGCCTCCACCTCCCGAGGGGGCTCGCCGATGACGCCAGCCGACGCCAACGCTTTCGGTCCGCCCGCCGCCGGGGCCGCGCTCTACCCCTCGGGCCCGCCCGAGGTCCCCGCCGACCTGACCCGCCCCTCCACGGGCTACCAACGGCAGGCCTGGGCCGCCGTGGCCGGACTCCTCGGCTTCGCGGCCCTCTACCTGGGGCTCATCGCGTGGCTGGCGCGGACCTGCTGGCGACTGGTGACCAGCACGGCCGAGCCCTTCATCGGCGGCCTCCTGGCCCTGCCCGCGCTCTTCCTCCTGGCCTTCCTGGTGAAGGGCCTGTTCTACGTCCGCCGTGAGGAGCGCAAGGACGCCGTCGAGCTCGGCCCCGCCGAGGAGCCCACGCTCCTCGCCTTCGTGCACCGCATCGCCGACGAGGCCGGGGCCCCGCGGCCCCACAAGGTGTTCCTCACCCCCGAGGTGAACGCCGCGGTCAGCTACGACATCTCCTTCTGGAACCTCCTGCTGCCCAGCCGGAAGAACCTCTACGTCGGGCTCGGGCTGGTGAACGTGCTCACCCTGGACGAGCTGAAGGCCGTGCTCGCCCACGAGTTCGGCCACTTCGCCCAGCGCACCATGGCCGTGGGCAGCTGGGTGTACGTGGCCGGGCAGGCGGTAGGCGCCGTGGTGGAGCGCCGGGACATCTTCGACCGCTTCCTCCTCGGCATCTCTCGCGTGGACCTCCGCGTCGCATGGATCGGCTGGTTGATGCGGCTCCTGGTGTTCGCCATCCGGGCGGTGCTGGAGACCGCGTTCCGCGGGGTGGTGGTGCTCCAGCGGGGCCTCTCCCGCGAGATGGAGTTCCAGGCCGACCTCGTCTCCGTCTCCCTGTCCGGGAGCGACAGCCTGATCCACGCCCTCCACCGTCTGCCGGCCGCCGACGACGCGCTGGACCGGGCCGGCGTCTTCGCGACGGGGGAGGCCCGGTCGGAGCGGCCGGTGGCCGACCTCTACGCCGTCCAGAGCCGCTGCCTCGAGGGCTTGCGGCGCCTGCGCGGCGATCCCGAGCTCGGCCGGGTCCCGGCCCGCCCGCCCACGGATCCGGCGTCACACCGGGTGTTCGACGCCGACCTGGCCGAGACCCCACGCATGTGGGCCACGCACCCTCCCAGCCGCGATCGGGAGGAGAACGCCAAGCAGCGCTACGTCCCCTCGGTGTTGGACGGCCGCCCGGCGTGGAGCCTGTTCGCGGACCCCGAGGCCACGAAGCGCGCCATGACCCGCAAGCTCCTGCAGGCCAACGCCCCCGAGCTCGCCGAGCGCCCGACGGCGCCGCCCGAGGAGACCCTGGCGCGGCTGGACGCGCAGTTCGGCCAGCGCGCGTCCGAGGAGCGCTACCGCGGGGTGTACGTGGGGCGGTCGCCCGTGCGGTGGGCCGCCACCCGGGAGGATCTGTACGAGGCCCTTCCCGAGGATCGCGCCGCGGTGACGGCCGCGCTGGAAGCGACCTACCCACCGGAGCTGGTGGGGGAGCTGAAGGCCCTGCGCCTCGCCGAGCTGCACCTGGCCCAGCTCGAGGCCCTCCGACGCGGCCTTCTGCAGGCCGCCGGTGGGGTGCTGCGTTTCGAGGGCCGGGTGGTGCCGCGCGCGGAGCTGCCCGCGCTCATCGCCCGCGTGAAGGAGGAACGCGACCGGCTCTCCGGGCGCCTCGCCGCCCACGACCGGGCGGTCCGCACCGCCCATCGGGCCGCCGCCCGAGCGCTGGGCGGCGGGTGGGAAGCCCACCTGGCCGGTCTGGGCGCGCTCCTCCACTGTGCCAGCCACGTGGGCGCTGAGGTCGAGGACGCCAACGGCTTCCTCGGCAACGTGTTCGCAATCGTCACGGCGGACGGGAACGTCAGCAACCGCGAGTTCACGCGGCTCCTCGAAGCCGCCGGGGAGCTCCACCGCACCCTGTCCGGCGCCTACGCGGCCGGCCGGGTCCTTCGCCCCCCCGATCCGGCGCCGGAGGGCGCCGACGTGGCGTGGGCCTCCGTCTTCGCCGAGGAGTTCCTACTCCAGGAGCCGACCCGGGAGGGGTTCGCCGGAAACTGGTTCCAGGCCACCGGGACCTGGGTGAACGCGTCCCGCAACGGGATGGCGGGAGCGGCCGACTTCGCGCTCGACGCCCTCTTGCAGGCGGAGGAGCACGTGGCCCGCTGCCACCGCGACGGGACCGACCCCGGCCCGGCGCCCACCCCGGCGGTGATCCCGACCCACTTCGCCACCCTGGTGCCCGGCACCGAGCGGACCCGCCAGGAGAAGCTCGACTGGTGGGACCGCTTCCTCCTCGCCGACGGCTGGGGACCCGGGGCGCTCCGGCTCGGCGTGGCCGGCGCGGTGCTGGCGCCGGCGCTCTTCCTCACCGCCCAGGTGGGGACCCGCACCGTCCTGGTGCACAACGGCCTCACCGTCCCCGTCCTCGTCCGTTTCGCCGAGTCCGAGCCACAGCGGGTTGCGCCGGGAGGCCACGAGGAGGTGACGGTCCCCATCGACCCCGTGCAGGTCCAGGCGACGACCGACGACGGAACCCCCATCGAGAGCTTCCAGGCGGAGGGGGGCAACGCCTTCTCCACCATCGTCTACAACGTCGCCGGGGCGGGCTTCATCCTCGAGGAGCGGGTGGGGTACGGCATGGACGGGGGGCCGCCGCAGCTCCACGGCGCGGTGCGCTGGCTCGAGACCCCCGCCCAGGACGTGTTCACCGACCCGCCCACCACGGTGAAGGCCGACGGTCCGACCACCCGGCGCCACCTCCTCGCCGTGAAGGGCTTCGCGCCCCACCAGCTCCTCTCCGCGTGCCCGGACGACACCTGCCGGAGCACCCTCGCCACCGCCCACGTACGCTTCGACGACCCGGCCGACCCCGACTGGGACGACTGGGCCGTGGCCTTGAACTCCTTCGACCCCACCGCCCCCGCGCTCATCTCGGAGCGGATCGCGACCCGGCCGGACGACGTACGGCTGGGCCGGCTGGAGATGGACATCCAGATCCCCGACGCGTGCGCGCGGCGCCTGGCTCGGGCCGCCGAGGCGCCCGACAACGCGGACGCGGCCTACCTCGCGGGGCGCTGTCGCGAGGCGGCCGGCGAGGATGGCGCCGCCGTCTTCACCCCCCTCGCCGAGCGCTTCCCCGAGCACCCGTGGGTGGAGTGGGGCATGGCCTGGGTGGCGGTGGAGGCGGGGGACCTCGCCGGCGCCGAGGAGCGACTGCGGCGCGTCCGCGCCCAGCCTCCGGACCTGGCCGACGAGGTCTGGCGCGCGCAGCTCCACCTGGCACGGCTCCGAGGCGCGCCGCTCGAAGAGCAGACGGCGCTGCTCCCCCGGGACGACTCCGGCGAGTGGACGGCCCGCCTGCTCCGCGCCGAGGCCGAGGGGGACCCGGGCGAGCTCGGCGAGCTCGAACCGCAGGGCGCGGCGCTCCTCCTGCTGGCCGCGGGCCGCGTGGCCGACGCCGGCGCCACCCTCGCCGGAGCCGACGGGGGAGGGCTCGGCTGGCTGGTCGCGGCGTCGGACGGGGCCGACCCCGCCCTGGCCACGGCCGCGCTCGGGCGCGGGACGGAGGGTATCGGCGTCGCCACCGTCTCACCGGCGGTGGCGCTCGCGCACCGGGCGGGGGCGGACGCTTCGGCCATCCTGGGCGGCGTGTTGGACCCGGGCGGGGCGGTCGTGCCGATCCTGGCCGAGGCCGCCGGGCTCACCGACGACGCGCTCCTGACCCGGGTCTCCGCCGTGTGCGCCGACCCGCTCTCGGCGACGTGCCGGCACCTCGCGATCTACGCGGCGGTCCGCCTGGGCGAGCGCGCGCCCCCCGAGCTCCGCGCGCGAGTCAAGGCGATCACCCTCCCGGACGAGCGCCCCTACCTCCGCTGAGCACCTCGGGCGCCGCCGTTCAGGGCGTGGTGACCCGGAAGCCCGACGCGCCGCTGCCGTCCACCGCGCCGCCGTGCTCGGTGGACGACCCGTTCGCCTCCCAGCCGAAGGCGCTGTCGTCCGCGGGGGTGCGCACGTCGCCCTCCACCCAGGTGTAGGCGTCGGTCCCGCCCGCGTCCACGAAGATGCCGATGCTCCGGTACACCGTGCGGCCGGTGGCCTCGTTGCACTCGCCCGACTGGTTGCCCAGGCCCACGCTGTAGGTGGACGTCTCGAGGTAGGTGTCGTTGCCGGCGTTGTCGGCCCACACCCCGATCCCCTGGCAGTTGGAGGCGCCCAGCCCGAGGGAGGTGGAACGGATCACGTCGTCGCCCGACTCGTCGATGGCCACCCCCACGCTGAAGTCGTGCCCGCTCCCCAGGCTGACGTTGTAGGGCACGAAGTCGGGGTTGTACAGGTCGTCCCCGGCGCCGTCCATGAGGAGCGCCATGGCGAAGTGGGCGGCCCCGCCCTGGATGTACCAGAGGGCGTTGTAGGTGTCGTCGCCCGCGGCGTCGGCCAGGACCCCGAACCCCTTCCAGTAGCCGGTGGCCTGCGAGAAGACGCCGGCGGTGTAGCTGTCCGAACCGCCGCCGTCGCGCAGGAGCCCGAGCCCCCCGGAGAGGTACACGTCGTACGAGTCGGCGCGCATCCCCAAGCCGGCGCCCTGCACGAAGCTGGAGTTCCCCTGCCCGCTCGCCAGCTGCGGGCTGTAGTACAGCGTCACGCCCCCGTAGTCGTTGCCGGGATCGCCCCAGTAGACGTCGTCGCCGCCGTCGTCGTGGAGCACCCCACCCGAGTGGACGTACGCGAAGCCCTGGCTCTGCGCCCAGGTGCGGTAGGTGTCCGCCCCGCCGCCCAGGTCCACGAGCGCGCCCCAACCGAACACACCCGATCCCTGCACGCCGGCCTCGCCCTCGTAGAGGTCGTCCCCGCCGTCGTCGAGGAGGAGCCCCACCCCGAGCGCGCCGAAGCCCTGGCTCATGCGGAGGGAGCGGTAGTGGTCCGTCCCGGCTCCCAGGTCGAAGAGCAGGCCCACCCCGTAGCGGCCGGCACCCTGGCGGGGATGGTCCGACTCCGAGATCCAGTACCCGTTGGCGCGGACGCGGCCGTCGTCGTCCGACGGCAGGGTACCGGGGGCGTCCTGCTCGATGGGCACCTCCACGTAGGCGTAGGTGTCGTCCCCGCCGAGGTCCACCAGCACGCCCACGGCCTGGTCCTTGTCGGCGGTGGCGCCCGCGGGCCCGGTGTAGGTGTCGTTGCCGCCGAGCTCGAGGTGGAAGAGGTGCAGCTCGTCGGCGCCCCAGGAGTCGTCGGTCGAGGGGGAGACCCGGACCACGCCGCGGTCGGTGGCGCAGGACCAGTCGGTGGCGCCCCCCGCGAAGCGGCCCAGGTCGGCGTGCTCGATGGCGAAGGCGAGGCGACGCGCCGGGTCCACGAGGCGCTTGGGCCCGTCCTCCCCGGTGTACCAGCGGGTGAACCAGCGCAGCCCGTCCGCATCCGAGACGTCGGGCACCGGGTCCTTGCCGTACAGCACGGTGGCCGGCGCGCCGTTGTACAGCTCCTTCACGGTGAAGCGGCCGTCCGCCGCGGCGTCGAGCTCCACGCGCACGGTGATCACCTCGGCGAGGCCCACGAACACCGGCGCGAGCGCGGTCGCCAGCTCGGCGTCCAGCCCGTCCACCGTGCAGCCTCCGCCGGCCACGGCCAGGAGCCCGTCCAGCGCGGACTGCGGATCCAGCCCGGAGGGGTCGATGGGTTCGCCGGACGGGACCACGTCCACCCAGGGGGCGAAGGCGCCCAGCGTGGCCGCGGCGGGGTGCGCGGCGGCCACCGCGGTGTCCAGGTCGGAGCCCACCTGGCGCCCGAAGCAGGGGAACTGCTCGGGAACGTGGTGCACCTCGGCGAACCAGGAGAACTCGAAGTCGTCGGCCGCGATGGAGCGCCAGTCGTCCCACTCGCTCTCGTGGTAGCCGAAGTCGGCGCGATCCAGCTCGGCGTCGCCGAGCGCGCTCTCGAGCAGGTCCGCCGAGCCGCCCGCGTCGCAGGGGAGCGAGGGACCGGCGGCGTCCCAGGAGGGCGGGGTGGTCGCGGTGGGGGTGCTCGTGGCGCCGGTGTCGTCGCCCTTCGGGAGCGGGCGCTCCCCGCCGTCGCAGGCGAGGAGGAGGAGGAGGATCGGCATCCCTCCATCATGGTCCCGGGCTATGGTCCGCGCAACGTGGCGCGCAGCTTCCAGGGCCGACTCGGCACCTACACCCACGACGGCTCCCAGCCTCCGCCCAGCGGACAGGCCGAGGTCCTGCGCTGCGTGGGGCCGGGCGAGATGGTGGTGGCGCTCAAGACCCCGCGGGACAACGTGGGCGCGTGGCTGGTGGAGGAGCAGCGCGCCATCGAGGAGATCGCCGCCCGGGTGGCCGACGCGCACGAGTGGCTCATCCCGGTCATCGACCACGGGCGGGGCGAGGACGGGCGCCCGTTCATGGTCATGCCCTTCTTCCCCTGGACCCTGGACCGGTGGATCGAGGCGCAGAAGCCCGCGCTGCCCGACCTCGCGGCCGCCTGTTCGCGCGCGGCGCACGCAGTGGCGCGCCTGCACGCGAGCTCCACCGTCCAGGTGGTGCTGCACCGCGACCTGAAGCCCGGGAACTTCCTGGTGCGGCCCGGCCACCACGGCGTCCAGGTGGTGCTGGGGGACCTCGGCCTGGCCAAGGCCACCGACGTCGCGGTCGAGACCCGCAGCACCGGGACCATGACCATGGGCTACGCGCCGGTGGAGCAGGCCCTCCCCATCCGGCGCGCGCTCACCCGCGCGACGGACGTGCACGCGCTCGGCGTCACGGTGTTCACCGCGCTGGTGGGGCGCGAGCCGCAGGGGGTCATCGCCCGGCGCTACACCCGGGAGGGGGACGCGCTCCTCAACCTGCACTGGGTGGGCGTGGCCCGGCTCGATGCCGACGACCGCGCCGAGTACGACCGGCTGCGCGAGCTGCCGCTGGAGGCGCTGGTGGACTTCTCGGAGTGCGCGCCGCTCCAGGACACCGACGTGCGCCGGCTCCGCACCGCGCTCCAGGCCCGGCTGGGCGCGGACGTGCCGGGGGACACGCTGGATCGGCTCGTCACCCTGCTCACGCAGGCGATGTGGGCCCACCCGGACGAGCGGCTGGGGGACGCGGGGGTGGTCGAAGACGAGCTGCGCGGCTTCGCCGAGGTGATCACCGGCCTCGCCGCCTCCCCCCGGGCCACCTTCGCCCCCGGCGCGCTCACCCCGCCCGTGTCGGGCGGCCCCCCGCCGGCGCACGCGGTGGGGTCGGGCACGCCCACCGCGCCGCCCCGTCCCGTCCACGCCGCCGGCGGCGGGCTCGGGGTCGTCTCCACCCCCTCTCCCGCCCGACCCCCGGCCCTCCCGCCGCGGGCCACCGGACCCCGGACGGGCCCGCCCACGCCGGTGACGGGGGGTCGCTCGATCACCCCCGACGGTCCCCGCACCGACTCCCCCGGCACCTTCGTCCCCGCCGAGGCGCCCTCCGGGCCGCGGGGCGGGGTCCCGTCGCTCGTATGGGTGGCGGGCGGAGGGCTCGCGGCGACGGCGTTCGCCGCCTGCCTGGGCGCGGGCTGGTGGGTGTGGTCCCGCCCGACCGCCACGCCGGACGCGGCCGACCCCACCGAGGCCCTCGCCGGCCCCGTGGCGGAGGCGGCGCCCCCCGCGGCCGGCCCCGCCGAGCCCGTGCCCGCCGGGACCGCCGACCTGTCCACCGGGAGCGCCCCGACGCCCGCCGCGCCGGCCCCGACCCACCGGGGGAGCGTCCCCACCGCTTCCCCCGCGGTGGCCGCGCCCGCCGTCACCCCGTCCAGCGCGACGCCCGCCGTCGTCGAGCCGGAGCCCGCCCCGGCCGACGGCCCGGTCGCCGCTCCCACCCCGCCCGCCGTCCCGGTCACGACCACGTCCAGCCCGACGGTCACCGCCACTCCCTCCGCCGACCCCGCCGACCTCCCCTCGGTCCGGGTCACGGCCATCTTCGCCGCCGATCCCGACGGCGAGCGCATGGGCCCCGGCGCCGGCTCGGTGGACGACGAGTCGCCCTTCACGGTCGGCCCCGACGCCGTGTCCATCACCCTGCGCCGCGCCAAGGACCGCACCGGCAGCTTCAAGGTGAGCCTGCAGGTCGTGGCCCGGGGCAGCGGGGCGGCGCTCAAGGTCAGCCCGGAAGGGGGGACGCCCACGTACGTGGGGGTCCAGTCGGGGAGCCGGGTCCGGCTGGTGTGTGAGCGGACGGGGTGCAAGGGGAGCAGTAGTTGAGAGAGGCGGGAGGCTGGAGGCGGAATGGTCGAAGGTAGCTGCCTGTGTGGTGCGGTCCGCTGGACGCTCCGGGACGTCCCCGCCGAGGCGACGGCGTGCAGCTGCACGGCCTGCCGGCGCTACGGGGCCCTGTGGGCCTACGGCTTCGAGGGCGAGGACATCCACTTCCACGGCCCGACCACGGCCTACGCGCGCGGCGACTCGCTCACCTTCAACTTCTGCGCCACCTGCGGCAACCTGAGCCACTGGTGGGGGCTCACGGTGAACGCGGAAGGCAAGCGACGGGTGGCGGTGAACCTGCGGATGACTGAGCCGGGCCCCATCGCGGAGGTCCCCATCCGCCACTTCGACGGGCTGGACACCTGGAGTCGCCAGCCCGGCGCCGGCGCGCGGGTGAAGGACCTCTGGTACTGACGCGGGCGCGCACGCGCTTCGGGCGCTAGACCTCGGCGGATGCCCGCCGCCCCGATCGTCCCCCGTCACCTCGTCGGCCACGTGGACAGCCCGGCCACCCCCTCGCTCGACCCGGCGCGGCTGGGACGCATGGAGGCCACCGCCGACGGACCGCTCCACGCCTGGGGCTACACCACCCTCCGGCTCCGCTACACGGTGGGCCACCACGGCCTCGACGACCGGGGCGGGCTCAAGGTGGTGCTGCGCTTCCCCTACGACGGCGGCGACTGGCAGGTCGGCGAACCGGCGGCCGCGAACCACGTCCGGGTGACGGCCTCGCGGCCCTGCGCCTTCCGCGCGCGCTACGAGGCCTTCGGCGACGCCCGCCCCTGGTTCCGGGTGTTCCGCCTGCAGGTGACGGGAGGGTGCCTCGGCGAAGGCGACACGGTCGACCTCGTGATCGGCGACCGGAGCGCCGGGGGGCCGGGGATGCGGGTGCAGAGCTTCTGCGAGGACGCCTGGGAGCTCCGGGTCATGGTGGATCCCTGCGCCACGGGCCACTACCAGGAGGTCCCGGGCAGCGTGGCCTTCCCGGTGCTGCCGGGGCCGGCGGTGACCTGGCGGGCGGTGCTCCCCGGTCGGCGCCCCGGGGGCGCGACCACCTGGCTCGGGCTCAAGGCGGAGGACGTGGGCGGCAACCCGACCACCCTCGGCTTGCGCAGGGTGCGGCTGCGGGCCTCGCACCCGGTGGCCGACCTGCCGGACGTGGTGGAGCCCTGGTCCACCCGCGCGCTCCGGCTCGACGGGCTGCGGCCCGAGGTCCCTCCCGGGGAGACGCTGCGGGTCACGGTGGAGGACGCCGAGTCGGGAGCGGTGCTGGCGGTGAGCAACCCCGCCGTGTTCGGCGTGCCCGCCTCCTGGTGGGGCGATCTGCACGGGCAGTCGGGCGAGACGGTGGGCATCAACACCGCCGACGCCTGGTTCCGCTTCGCGCGCGACCTCTCCTTCCTGGACGCCTGCGCCCACCAGGCCAACTGCTTCCAGATCAACCGGGCCTTCTGGGAGCGGCTCGACGCGATCTCGGCCGCCTGGGACGAACCCGGCCGCTACGTCACCCTCCCCGGCTACGAGTGGTCGGGGAACACCGCCGTCGGCGGCGACCGCAACGTCTGGTACCGCCGGCAGGGCCGACCGATCCGTCGCGCCTCGCACGCGCTCCTGACCGACCATGCCGACGCCCACACCGACGCCACCACGGCCCGGGCGCTGTTCGCCGCGCTCGACGCCGAGGAGACCGTGGGCGAGGTGTGCGTGTCGGCGCACGTGGGCGGGCGCCACGCGGACCTGGCCTACGCCCACGACGGGCGCTGGGAGCGGACGGTGGAGATCCACAGCGCCTGGGGCACCTTCGAATGGCTCCTCCTCGACGCCCTCGCCCTCGGGCACCGGGTCGGCGTGGTGGCCAACAGCGACGGCCACAAGGGTCGACCGGGGGCCTCCTGGCCGGGCGCGGCCACCTTCGGCGCGGTGGGCGGCCTCACCGCCTGGGTCTCGCCCGAGCTCACCCGGGACGCGCTCTTCGACGCGCTCCTGGCCCGCCGCACCTGGGCCACCAGCGGGAGCCGCATCGACCTGGACGTGCAGGTGACCCCCGAGGGACCCACCCGCGCCTGGGCGGAGGACCCCGCGGTGTTCGCCGACGCCGCCCCCACCCCCGTGGACACCCTGGGCCACGGCGCGATCGGCTCCACGCGGGCCTCGCGCGCGCAGGTGAGGGTGCGCGTGCGGGCCCCGGCCGGCGTGGTCTCGATCGCGGTGCGCGTGGGCGCCGACACCGTCGCCACCATCGGTCCCGCCGTCCCCCCCGGCCGGCGCGTGCGGCTCACCTGGGAGGGCGCCGAGTACCGGGGGCGCGGGCGCACGACCACCTGGGACGGCAGCGCCCGGCTCGGCGGGCTCCGGGTGCGGGGCCTCCGCCCCTTCGCGGCCTGGAACCCCGCCCACGTGCTGGACCGGGTGGCGCTCTCCGGCCCCCCTGGCGCCCCGGTGGAGGAGCTGCGCTGGAAGGCGGTGACCACCGGCAACCGGGGTGGGTGGGACCTGTGGTGGGATCCCGTCGACGGCGACGTCCCCACCGTGGAGGTCGTGACCGGACCCGGCACCTTGCAGGCCCGGCTCGACACCCTCCCCCCCGAGGGGGTGACGGTCGAGGCGGGTGGCCTGGGTCGCCGCCTCTCGCTCGTCCCCCTCGCCGAGGAGGCCCTCCCGGCCGACGTGGACGCGACCCTCGCCATCGACCTGCTCCCCCAGGGCGACACCGCCATCTGGGTCGCGGTCACCTGCGAGGACGGACACCAGGCCTGGTCGAGCCCCGTCTACCTCTTCCCGGAGCCGCGCTGATGGCCGCCGTCGACGAACACCCCTGGCCCCGCCTCGTGTCGGACGGCGTGACCCTGGACGCGAGCCTGGTCCGCCCCGCCGGCCCGGCCCCCGCCGGGGGTTGGCCCGCCGTGCTCCTCGTGCACGGCCACGGCGAGGACGGCTCCAAGGCGATGACGCTCGATCGGGGCCGACGCCTGGCCGGCCGCGGCATCGCGGCCTTGTGCCTCACGGTGCGCGGGCAGGGCGCGAGCGAGGGCCTCTCCTTCCACCTCGGCGCGCGGGAGCTCTTCGACCTGCTCGAGGTCATCGACCAGCTCATGGCCCACCCCGAGGTGGACGCCGACCGCGTGGCGGTGTGCGGCAGCAGCCAGGGGGGCTGGCACAGCTGGATGGCGGGTTGCTGGCACCCCCGCGTGCGCACCGTCGTGCCCGAGAACATCTTCGTCGACTACGCCGACTTCGCCGTCCCCCAGGGCTGCCTGTCCACCTGGTTCTTCACCCGCACCATGCGGCGGCGGGTGATGAGCGCCGGGCTCCAGGACATGGCGCGTCAGTGGGCCGTCGCCGGGGACTGGGAGCGGCTGCAGGCCTGGCTCTCCCCCATGTCTCCCTCGGTACACGCGGCCCGGATCCGCTGCCCGGTGCTGGTGGTGCACGGCTGGCACGACCTCGGCATGCCGGCCAACCCCATCCTCGCCACCCTGGAGCGGCTCACCGTGCCCTGGCAGCTCGCCATCGGCGGGGGTGGCCACGATGGCCAGGACGACGCCGAGGCGCTGCGGCGGCGCACCGCGCTGGTGGACGCGTGGCTCGACCACCACCTCCTCGGGATCGGCCCGCCGCCCCCACCCCGGCGGGTCAGCTGGGTGACGCGTCCGGGCTGGGACCACCACGAGGCCTCCCACTTCGGCCCCGAGCGCCACGAGGTCCTGTACCTGCGGCACGGGGGCACGCTCGCCGACGCGCCGGCGCCGGGCCCCGTCGCGAACCTGAACATCACCCACGTCCCCCGCGACCCCGCCTACGACCTGGCCCACGCGATCCACCACGACCTCGCGGGCTCGCTCGACGCCTGGCCGCGCGAGGAGGTGCGCTTCGACGGACCGGCCGTCACCGAGCCGATCGATCTGCGCGGCGCCCCCCGCTTCACCCTGCACCTGCTCCCCGAGCGCCCGTGGCTGCAGGTCCACGCCGAGCTCTGGGACGTCGGGCCCGACGGCGAGGCGGTCCGGATCACCCGGGGCCAGCACGGCACCCGGGTCGCCGTCCCGGGTCGCCACCTCACCGTGACCATCGAGGCCCGCGCGATGGCCTGGCGGCTCGCGGCCGGGCACCGGCTCCGGGTGATCATCGCCGACCAGGACCCGCACCACGTGCTGCCCGAGTACCGCCCCTACCGGGCCCGGCTGTACGTGGACGACCTCCGCCCCTCCCACGTGGAGCTACCCCTCGCGGACGTGGCCGCACCCGCATGAGCACGCTGCCGGTCGTGGTCGTGGGCGCGGGCATCAACGGGCTCTGCACCGCCTGGCACCTGCTCCGGCGCCTGCCCGGCGCCTCGGTGGCGGTGGTGGACGCCCACCCCGATGGGCACGGGCGCGGCTCGAGCCACGGCGAGGAGCGCATCATCCGCTCGAGCTACGCCACGCCCGAGGAGGTCCGGGCGATGGTGCGGGCCCAGGGCGAGCTCTGGCCCGCGCTGGAGTCCGACCTGGGGGAGCGCCTCATCGCGCCCGGACCGGCGGTGTTCTGGGGCCCCGAGGCGGGTCCCCTGCCCGTCTACGCGGCGGCGGTAGGCGCCGGCGGCGCGCAGGTGGAGGAGGTGGACGTGGCCGAAGCGCGGCGACGCTTCCCGCACATGCGCTTCCCGGACGGCGAGCGGGTGCTGCACGACCACACCGCCGGGGTGATCGCCGCCGGACGGACCATGCGCGCCCTGCAGCGCCGCCTCGCCGCGGCGGGCGTACACCGGGTGGGCGCGCGCGTGGTGGCGATCGAGGAGGACGCCGGCGGCGTCACGCTCGTCGGCACGGGGCTGCGCGCCGAGCGCGTGGTCGTCGCGGCGGGCCCCTGGACCCGGCACCTGCTCCCCGCCGTGGCCGATCGCGCCCGGCCGGCCCGCCAGCACGTCGGCTTCTGGGAGATGGACGCCGCGCCCGGTCGCACCCCGGCCTGGGTGCACCTCGGCGTGGACGGCCTCCACTACGGTCTCCCCACCTTCGACGGCCGGATGAAGGCCGCCTTCCACGGCACCGGCACGGGCGACGACGACCCGGATCGGCCCATCGCCCCCGACGCCGACGAGCTCGCCCGGGTCGAGGAGCGGCTCTGCGAGTGGTTCGATCCCGGTCCCGGGGCCCGGGTCGGGGCGGACACCTGCTTCTACACCAACGCCCCGGACGACGTGCTCCACGTCGGCCCGGCGCCCGGCCACACCCGCGTGTGTGTGCTCGCCGCCTGCAGCGGGCACGCCTTCAAGCTCGCCCCCCTCACCGGGGAGACGGCGGCGAAGTGGGCGACCGGGGGCTGAGCCGGTCGCCGGCGTGGCTCGATCAGCCGCGCAGCGCCAGCCCGATCGCGGCGGCCACGAGGATCAGGACCGGCTCCGAGGCGCGCTTCACGTAGACGAGGGCCAGGAGCGCGCCCAGCGCGATGAGCGCGGTGGGGATGTCCACCACCGCGCGCCGGCCGAGCACGAACGCGGCCCCCGCGATGGCCCCGGAGGTGGCGGCCGTGACCCCGTCCACGAACCCGCGGATCCGGACGTTCCCGGCGTACTTCCTGAACACCGGGGCGGGACCCACGACGAAGAGGTAGCAGGGGAGGAAGGTGGCGATCGCGGCCAGCGTCGCGCCGACCGGTCCGGCCACGAGGTACCCGATGAAGGCCACCGTGATGACCACCGGCCCCGGGGTGATCATCGCCACCGCCACCGCGTCGAGGAACTGCTGCTCGGTGAGCCAGCCGAACTCGCCCACCACCCCGCCGTGAAGGAACGGCACGATCGCGAGCCCGCTCCCGAACACCATCGCCCCCGCCTGGGTGAAGTACCAGGCGATGTTCCAGAGCGTCCCGCCGTCGGCGGGGCCGTGCAGGCCGGTGAGGAGGAGCGGCCAGGGGAGCAGCGCGGCGGCGACCCGGGGGAGCGGTTTCGCCGCGACGGCCCCGATCGCGCCCGCCACCAGGAACAGGCTCACGAGCTCGGTCTCGGTGACGGCGGTGGTGAGCGCCGACACGGCGAAGAGCACCCACAGGAGGCGGGACTTGCCCATCGTGCCCCGGGCGAGCTTCCACGCGCTGCGCGCGATGATGCCGATCACCGCCGCGCCCACCCCGTAGAACATCCCCTGCATCCAGGGCATGCCCCCGAGGCGCAGGTACGCCACCGAGAGCGCCAGGACCATGAAGAAGGAGGGGACGACGAAGGCCAGCCCGACCACCGTGGCCCCGAGCAGCCGCCCCTGCACCCAGCCCAGGTAGATCGCCAACTGGGCGGCGAGCGGGCCGGGGGCGAGCTGCGCGAGGGCCAGCCCCTCCTTGTAGTCCTCGGCGCTGAACCAGCGGCGGTCCTCGACGAGGTCCCGCTGCATGTACCCGACCAGCGCGATCGGTCCGCCGAAGCCCGTGGCGCCGAGTCGGAGGAAGTAGGACGTCAGTTCGAAGAGGGACGGCACCCCGGCGCCCTATCCCCGGGCCCTAGCGATTGGGCTGCGGGGTGAGGCGGAGGTAGGGCTTGACCACCTTCCAGCCCTTGGGGAAACGCGCGGCCAGCTCGGCCGGATCCTGGAGCGCGGGCACGATCACCACGTCCTCCCCGTCCTTCCAGTTGGCCGGGGTGGCCACCTTGTGGACGTCGGTGAGCTGGAGGCTGTCCAGCACCCGGAGCAGCTCGACGAAGTTCCGTCCGGTGGAGGCGGGGTAGGTCAGGAAGGCGCGCACCTTCTTCTGCGGGTCGATGAAGAAGACCGACCGGACGGTGAAGGTGTCCGGGTGGTCGGGCGGGATGAGGTCGTACAGCAGCGACACCTTCCGCTCGGGATCCCCGATGATGGGGAAGTTCACCGCGACACCCTGGGTCTCCTCGATGTCGCCCACCCAGCGGCGATGGTCCGCCACGGTGTCCACGCTGATGGCGATCGCCTTGGCGTTGCGCGCGGCGAGCTGGTCCTTCAGGCGGGCCACCGCGCCGAGCTCGGTGGTGCAGACCGGGGTGAAGTCCTTCGGGTGCGAGAAGAAGATCACCCACTGGTCCCCGGCCCAGGCGTGGAAGTCGATCGGGCCGTCGGTGGTCTCGGCGGCGAAGTTGGGGGCGAGGCTTCCGATGTGCAGGCTCATGTGTGGCTCCGGGAGGCGGGAGAGGGGCGAGACAGGGATGGAAGCACGTCGCGCAGCGACGCCACCACGGCGTCCGCCATCCAGGCGCGCTCCCACGGCGGGGTGTGGGGACCGCCGACCAGGACCACGCGCGCGCCGAGCGCCTGCGGCAGGGCGAGGTCCAGCTCGAAGATGTCGCCCACCACCACGACCTCCGACCACGCCACCCCCGCGGCGCGCCGGAGACCGTCCAGGACGTCGTGGTAGGGGCGGCGCCGCAGGAGCACCGGCCGCCCGAGCCCGGGGAGTCGAAGCTCGGCGGGCACCGCGTCGAAGGCGTCGTCCACCACGAACTTGCGGGCGTTGCCGTGGACCCGCGGCACGAGCCAGTCCTGCCCCAACGCGCGCACCTTGGCCTGCACGTGGTGGGTCCCCGAGTTGGTGACCACGTACACCTCGCGCCCCCGCAGCGCCTCGAACACCTCGGCCGCGTCGGGGCGGAAGGCGGGGCGCTCCAGGGTCCGGGCGTAGTTGTCCGCGTAGAGGCGCCCGGACACCGCGTCGTCGGGCGCGCGCCCGAGCTGCCGGCAGAGCTCGCGGTAGACCGCCGACATCCGCAGGTAGGGGTCCACGCTGGCGGGGCACACCGCCCGGCCCTCGAGCTCGAACGACCAGCCGGCCGGGTCGCGGGCGATCTGGGCGAGGACCGCGTCGATGCGGGCGTCGCACTCGGCGGGCGCGAGCCCGAAGAGCGCGGCCAGGTCGGCGCGGTACCCGGCGACGAAGGGCTCGGCCTCCACCTCGGCGAAGGTGGCCGTGCCGTCGAAGTCGAAGACGATCATGCGAGCCGAGCTAACGGGTGGGAGGGCGGGGCGGAGGGCGGGGTCGGCCGAGGTAGACTCCGCGCCCTCGCGGAGCGACCGTGTCCATCGTCCTGTACCACCACCCCTACTCGCGGGCCGCCAACATGATCTGGGCCCTGGAGGAGGTGGGCGTGCCCTACACCCTTCGCTCGGTGGACCTCATGAAGGGGGAGCAGAAGTCCCCCGAGCTGCTCGCGTTGAACCCCATGGGGAAACTCCCTGTCCTCACCGACGGGGAGGCGGTGGTCTCCGAGACCTCGGCGATCTGCATGTACCTCGCGGATCGCTACGCCCCCGGGCGGCTCGCCCCGGCGTTGGACGCACCGTCGCGAGGCGCCTACCTCCGGTGGTGCGTGTACCCCTCGGCGGTGATCGAGCCCGGCTGCAGCGCCAAGGCGGCGGGCTGGGCGTACAAGCCCGGCCAGGCGGGGTGGGGGAGCTACGAGAGCATCCTCGCGACCCTGGAGGCCGGCCTGGCGCGCGGTCCCTGGCTGCTCGGCGATGCGTTCACCATGGCCGACCTGCTCGTCGGCGGCTCCCTCCGCTGGATGGTGCGCTTCAAGATGATCGACCCCCGGCCTGCGTTCCTCGCCTTCCTCGAGCGTCTCGAACAGCGCCCGGCGCTGCAGGCCTCGGACGCACGCAACGCGGCGATCCGCGCCGAGCTCGGACTGGGCTGAGCGGCCAGCCTCCGGGGGGGCGGACAAAGGTCGCCCGCGTGACGCTCACTCCCCCGACCCTGGTCCGCCGGGCGGACAAAGGTCGCCCGCGTGACGCTCACTCCCTCGACCCTGGTCCGCGGGGCGGACAAAGGTCGCCCGCGTGACGCTCACTCCCCCGACCCTGGTCCGCGGGGCGGACAAAGGTCGCCCGCGTGACGCTCACTCCCTCGACCCTGGTCCGCCGGGCGGAGTTCGTCCGCCCCCCGGCCAGGCCGACCGGAGGGCGCCGGCGCAGCCGGCGGTTCGGCGGCCGCGAGGCCGCCAACCGAGCGCGAAGCGCGAGCCCGCAGGGGGGCCGACGGCGCCGCGGGCGCCGGGGCCGCCCACACCTGGGGACCGGGGCCCCCCCCAGCCCCTCAGTACCTGTGCTCGATCGCCACGACCTCCCCGCACGGCCGGCAGATCGCGTTGGGCAGACCGGTGTTGCGCCGGGTGCGGCCGGCGACGGCCTTGAAGACCGGCCCGCTCTCGTCCTCGTCGCACTGGAGGCAGGGGTTCAGCGCGCCGTCGGGCTCGTTGTAGGGGGCGTCGAGCGCGGCCAGGCACTCGGCGAGGCAGGCGTCCTGGGTGTGCAGGGTGTTCCAGTACCAGATCCACGCGCAGGGCCGCGTGAAGCCGAGCTCCTGCAGGCACCCGAGGTGGGCCTCGGCGTCGCCCCCGAGGTGATCGAGCCCGCACTGGCGGACGGGGGCGGTGAGGTCGTTCACGCCCATGTAGACGGCGAGGTCGGCGAGGGTGGAGCACACCCCGCAAGCGTCGGTGTGGGTGAGCGTGGCCCCGGCGGCGGAGGCGGCCGCGGCGTCGGCGTAGGTGGCGAGGTGGTAGCGGCCACCACCCTCGTCCACCACCCCGCACACCCCGCCGGCGGCGACGGGCGGGTCCAGGTAGGGGTCCACGGTGGGCTCCACCCAGGGCTCGCTGAGCTCCCAGGTGAGCAGGGCGTCCACGTCGGCGGCGTCGTAGGTGGGCGCGGTCCAGGGCGCGTCCCCGCAGGTGCAGGTGGGCCCGCACTCCGCGTCGGAGAGCCCGGTGGCGGCCTCGGGACGGCCGAACAGGGTGGGGCCGTCCTCGCAGACGGCGGGCGCCGCGGGCTCGGCGGCGGGGGTGCAGGCGAGGAGGCGGAGGGAGAGGAAGAACACGGTCACGGGCCACGCTCCCCGGTGCGGCCGGCCATGGCGGCGGCCGCGAAGAGAACCACCACCTGCACCACGGACGCCAGCACCGCCACCCCGACGCCCACCGGCAGGAGCACGCTCCCGTTGAGGTACGCGAAGCAGGCGGCCGGGTCCGCGGCGGTCCGGCAGGTCCAGAGCTCCCATCCGTACCAGCCCACGAGCCCCACCTGCGGGAGCGTGGCCACCGGCAGCGCCAGGAGCGCCCCGAGCCGGGGGCGCGCGCGCCACAGGCCGAGCGAGAGCACGATCCCCACCAGCAAGGCCTGGACGAGGAGCGGGTAGGCCGGCGCCATCAGCACCACGAGCCCCGAGACGAGGCCGAAGGTGAGCCCGAAGGCCCACCAGGCCACCGAGCCGACCACCAGGACGACGGAGAGGGCGAGGGCCACCCAGCCGAAAGGGTTCGACCCCCGGGTCACCCGAGCAACCCGAGCTGCTCCCCCGGCCGCACCCGGCTCCCGTTCACCCAGTCGACCCCGCGCACCGCCTTCTTCCCCGGGAGCTGCACCTCGAGGAGCTCGAGCGCGCCGTCCCCGCACGCGACGACGGCCCCTTCGAGCACCACCCCGGGGGGGCCGCCGGCGTCCACCCGCCGTACCCGCAGCACCTTCATGGGCTCACCCCGGAAGCTGGCCACGGTGCCGGGCCATCCGGAGAGCCCGCGGACGGTGCGGTGCAGGACCTCGGCGGGCTGCCCCCAGCGCAACCGACCCTGGTCCCGGGTGAGCGGCGGAGCCCAGGTCGCCGCGTCGTGGTCCTGCTCGGCGGGGGCGGGCCACTCGGTGAGCGTGCGCACGAGCAGCGCGGCGCCCATGGGCGAGAGACGGTCGTGCAGCTCGGGGGCCGTCTCCTCGGGCCCGATGGGGGTCTCGGCGCGCAGCAACATGGGGCCCGTGTCCAGCCCCTCCGCCATGCGCATGGTGGTGATGCCCGTGGTCCGGTCGCCCCCGAGGATGGACCACTGGATGGGCGCCGCGCCGCGCCACCGGGGCAGCAGCGAGGCGTGGACGTTCACGCAGCCCAGCCGCGGGGCGGCGAGCAGCCGCGGCGTGAGGATGCGCCCGTAGGCCACCACCACCGCGAGGTCCGCCTCCAGCCGCTCGAAGGCCTCGGGGAACTCCCCCGACTTCACCTTCGCCGGCTGAAGCACCGGGATGCCGAGCGCCCGCGCCCGCGCGACGGTGGGAGGCGAGACCAGCTGCTGCCCGCGACCGGCGGGGCGATCGGGCTGGGCCACCACCGCGCGCACCTCGTGCCCGGCGTCGACCAGCGCATCGAGGCAGGGCACCGCGAAGGCCGGAGTGCCCATGAAGACGAGCTTCACGCCTCGACCTCTCGCTCCACCTTCACCTTCGAGCGCCGCTGCAGGTACCGCCCCTTCTTCAGGCGGGAGACGCGGTCGAGGATGACGGTCCCCTCGAGGTGGTCCATCTCGTGCTGGACCACCACCGCGTCGTAGTCCTCGAACCACTTCTGGTGCGGCCGCCCGTGCTCGTCGAGCCAGCGGAGGTGCACCCGGCGGGGCCGCGCCAGGTCGTCCTCGAAGCCGGGAACGGACAGGCAGCCCTCCTCCCAGACGATCTTGTCCTTGGAGGCTTCGAGCACCACGGGGTTGATCATCGCCACGAAGCGCGGGTTGGTGGGCCGCCCGTCGTCGTCCTGCTCCCGCGTGCAGTTGCCCGGGTCGGTCACGATGATCCGGCGCAGGTCGCCCACCTGCGGGGCCGCGAGGCCCACCCCGGGCGCCGCGTACATGGTCTCGGCCATGTCGGAGACGAAACGGCGCAGGTCCTCGCCGAACTCGTCCACGCCGACGAGGCGGCACTTCTTCGCCAGGATGGGGTTGGGGACGGTCAGGATTCCGAGGACGGCCATGGGCGGATTCTAACCCCTCACTCGAGGGTCAGCTCACGCACCTCCCAGGAGCCCACCCCGGCGTCCACCGAGGCGTACACGATGCCCGAGTCCGGCGAAAAGCTGTCCAGCCGCGGCGAGCCGGTTCCGACGCAGGTGGGCTCCTCCGCCCCGGAGGAGCGGCAGATCCGGGCCTCGCCCGGCGCCTGCACGGCCCAGTGAAGCGCGTCACCGTCCCACACGGGGGCGAGCCAGGGGACCGGGGGGTCCGCCGAGCCCACCGGCGTCGGCTCCCCCCAGGTGCGCCCGGCGTCGTCGCTCTCCAGCACGAAGATGTCGCGCGCGCCGCTCCCGTACGCGTTGATGGCCAGAGCGAGGTTGCCGCTCTCGAGGCGGGTCATCGCCGAGAGCTCGGCCCGCCCGTCGGCGCCCAGGTAGGGCTCGAGGTCCACCCGCGTGGGGACCGAGCCCGCCAGGCCCTCCCCGTCCTCCGACAGGCGCACGATCGCGATGTGACGGGTGTACCGGGAGTTCTCTCCCGTGTCGTTGGTGCCGAAGGCGATGACCGCCCCGCTCTCCACCGACACCCCGGTCACCCCCACCGGGAAGAGGGTGGGCATGGACCACGGCTCGGACCAGGTGGACTCCTGGTAGCGGCGCGCCCGGATGCCCACCTCGTTGTTCGCACCCAGCTCGCCGATGCCGTTCGGGTTGTGTTCGTAGGCCACCCAGGTCTCGTCGCCCACCGAGAAGAACTGGGGCGCCCAGCTCAACCCGACCTCGTCCTCGGGGAAGTCGATGTCCACCGCGTTCCCGCTCACGTCCTGGAAGCAGCGCGGCGTCCAGGGCCAGGACGCCTCGCCGTCGATGAGCGCGATCTCGCGGAGGCACCAGTACCCGCCGTCGCCCACGTTGGAGAACGAGGCGGCCTGGGCGGCGAACACACCGCTGGTCGAGATGACGGCGTCGTCGCGCACGACCTCGCTGCGCCGCCCGTAGTCGTCGAGCCAGCGCGTGGAGAGCACGTGCCGCGGGCCGAGGTGGAGGTCCACGGTGCCGGTGCGGGCCGGCGCGTCGAGCGCGTCGAAGGCCGGGGCGAGGGGGAGGCCCTCGGCGTAGGGGAGCTCGATGCCGAGGTGGGCGGCCACGGTGGGGCCCACGTCGAGGAGCGTGGCCGTGGCGCCTTCGACCTCCTCGCCGGCCTGCGCACCCGCGCCCACGAAGAAGAGCGGCACCTCGCGGCACCCGGTGCACGCGTCCCCGTGGTTGCGCCAGCCGTCGTCCTCGTCGTGGCGATGGCGCCCGTGGTCGGCGGTGACGACCATGAGGAGCTCGTCGCGGTACCCGGGGTGGTGGTCCCCGATCCAGCGCCAGAACTCGGAGAGGAGGTCGTCGATCTTCTGCACGTCGCCGGCGTAGGCCCCGTCGGCGCCGTAGTGGCCGGAGCGGTCCACGTCGTGGAGGTTGACCACCATCAGCCGGGGATGGTCCTCCTTGACGTGGTCCTTCATGGCGTCGAACACCGGCGTGTCGTCGTTGGCGGGGGCGTCGGGCTTGTCCCGGTCGTACACCAGGTGGTAGGTCGCGCCCCAGGCCTCGCCCAGCTCGGGGTGGACCGAGGCGGTGGCGGGCATGAGCAGCTCGCTGTTCGCGAGCAGCACGACGTCGTTGGGTGCCGTGAGCCCGAGCTGCTCCCGGGCCTCCTCGAAGAGGGTCGGATGCTCGGGGCGGTACCAGCCCGCCCCCTGCGCCTCGATCCCGTAGTTGGCGAAGGGGTCGATCCGACCGGTCAGCATCTGCAGGTGCCCGGGGGCGGTGATGGTGATGCCCGGGTTGTAGGCGGTACGCACAATCGCGGCGTCCGGCACCACCTTTGCCCAGAAGTCGCGGGCGTACTCCTCCCCCGGCACGCCGGTCAGGTCGGAGGCCCGGCTCGAGGAGCTCCACTCCTCCACGCGCACGCCGTCCAGCACGATGATCAGCGCGGAAGGCGGGTAGTCCGTCGTGTCCACGCCCTCCTCGACCTTCGGGTCCGGGGGGTTGCAGGCGAGGAGGAGGGGGAGGACCATTCGCGCTCCGTCGGGGTGTGCCCCGCGCTACGGGGCGGTGCCGGACCGGTCACTGTACCTTGAACCGGATGCCGCCACCCTCTACCTTCGTTCAGGCCTCAACGATGTACCTCGGTCGCATCCCCCGCTTCAGCCCCAGCTTCTCCGCCAGCGAGGCGCTCATCTCGGCCCGCATGCTGGCCCGCCCCCCCGCGGACGAGCCCGAAGTGCGGAGCTTCGAGGCCGCCTTCGCCGCCTATGTCGGGGCGCGGCACGCCGTGATGACCCCCTCCGCCCGCTTCTCCTTCTACCTGCTGCTGCGGGCGATGGGCATCGGCCCGGGCGACGAGGTCATCATCCCCGGGCTGACCTACTTCGCGATCCCCTCCATCGCGATCACCGCCGGGGTCCGTCCGGTGTTCGCCGACGTGGGCCTGCGCAGCCACGTGCTCGACCCGGCCGCCTTCGAGGCCGCGATCACCCCCCGGACCAAGGCGGTGGTGCCGACCCACCTCTACGGCACGCCCTGCGACATGGATGCGATCGTGGCCATCGCCCGCAAGCACGGGATCAAGGTCGTGGAGGACTGCGCCCAGTCCACCGGCGCCCGCTACAAGGGCGTGCGCGTGGGCCACCTGGGCGACGCCGCCTACTACACCTTCGGGCTGACCAAGAACATCACCACCCTCTCGGGCGCGATGTTGACCACGGACGACGACGCCGTCGCGGCCTTCTGCCGCGCCGAGATCGACCGCGGCACGCCCGCCAAGCTCGACAAGTCCGCCAAGGAGGCGGTGACCGGCGTGGCCATGGCGATCGCCACGCACCCCTTCGTGTACCCCTTCACCCTGCACCCCGCGATCGTGCTCGGGAACAAGCTCGGGAAGGACCCCATCCACGAGCCCTTCGGCGAGCCCGAGGTCCTCTACCCGGAGCTCCCCAAGAGCTTCTACCAGAACCGGCCCCGCGCCGTGCAGGCCGCGGTGGGGCAGAAGCAGCTCTCCCGGATCGAGGCCCTCAACGGCGCCCGCATCCGCAACGGCCGCTTCCTGGACGAGCAGCTCGCCAACGTGGCCGGGCTGACCACCCCCACCTACCCGGAGGGGGCCGAGCCCATCTACATGAGCTTCGTGGTGCACCACCCCCGGCGGGACGCGCTCATGGCCGCGCTGCGTCGCCGCGGGGTGGACACGACCACCGGCTACATGAACGACTGCAGCGACCACGAGCTCTTCCCCGAGTTCCGCCGCCCCTGCGCCAACGCCGCCACGGTGAAGCGCGAGCAGCTCCACCTGCCGGTGCACCCGCGCATGGACGCGCGCGACGACGCCCACCTGGTCGAGGCCGTGCGCTCCGCGGTGAGAGAGGTGGGCTGATGGGCGTCCTGGGCACCGCCATCGCGCGCAGCGGCCTGGGGGCCGCGCGCTACCGGCTCACCGGTCACCGGATGCCGCTGGCGGTCACCCTGGTCGTGACCCACCGCTGCGACGCCCTCTGCCACCCCTGCGCGCGTCCCCTGCAGCGCGCCGAGGAGCTGGACACCCGGGCCTGGGTCGAGATCATCGACACCCTGGGCCGCCTCGGCACCGTCCGCGTCGGCTTCACCGGCGGCGAGCCGCTGCTCCGCGAGGACCTCGGCGTGCTCATCGACCGGTGCTCCTCGCACGGCATCTGGACCACGGTGGAGACCAACGGGTACCGATACCCCGAGCGCCGAGGAGACCTCGGCACCCTGGGAAGGGTGATGATCGGCCTCGAGGGTCGGGAGGCGGCCCACGACCAGGTCCGCGAGCCCGGGGCGTGGCGGAAGGCCATGCGCGCGCTGGAGGCCGCCGCGGAGGACGAGGTGGACCGGTGGACCACCACCGTGCTGACCCGTCACAACCTGGGCGAGGTGGAGTGGATCGTGGACCGGGCCGACGAGCTCGGCTTCACCGCCGCATTCCAGCCGCTCCTCCTGGACCGCGGCCTCGCCCCCGCGTCGGCGCGCCGGATCGCCGCCGACCCGGACGCCCTGCGGAAGACCCTACGTTGGCTGCTCGAGGCCCGCGCGGCCGGACGCCGGGTGGGCCTGTCGGAGAAGCTGCTCCGGTACCTCCTCACCTGGGAGGACTTCGGCGTGGCCACGCGCCCCGAGCCGCACGAGGACGTCCACTGCGTGGCCGGGCAACTGCACTGCGCCGTGGACACCGACGGGACCGTCCTCCCCTGCACGCTCCTCGCCGGCCGCTTCCCGGGGATCTCGGCGCGCGGCGGTCAGTTCGAGAAGGCCTTCGAGCGCCTGCGGGACAACGACTGCCGGGCTTGCGCGTCGAGCCCGCTCACCGAGTACAACTACCTCTACAACTTGAACCCACCTGCCCTGTTCGAGTGGGGCCGGGCCATCGGTCGCGGATGGGCCGAAGCGAGGAACCCATGAAGTTCGGCCTGCGTCAGCAGATGCGCGTGGGGCGGGCGTTCCTGACCCGCCGCGTCCCGGTGTACGCCCACTACGGCATCACCCACCGCTGCAACCTCACCTGCAAGATGTGCGGGATCTGGCGGTACGGGAACCGGAAGGAGGAGCTGGAGATCCCCGACATCGAGAAGATGGCGGCGCGGATGCGGCGCATGGGCGTGGTGCAGCTCTCCATCGGTGGGGGCGAGCCCTTCGCCTGCGACTACCTCGAGGAGGCGGCCAAGCGCTTCGTGGACCAGGGCATGAACGTCCGGGTGCTCACCAACGGGGTCGGGGTGGGGGAGGACCGGATCCGCCGCTGCGTGGAGTACGGCGTCCACAACTTCTCGATCTCGCTGGACTCGCTCTACCCGGCCCGCTTCGACTACATCTGCGAGAAGGAGGGGAGCTGGGACGACGCGGTGCGCACCATGACCCTCATCTCCCAGCTCCTGAAGGGCAAGGCGGGCCTCCCCACCATCAACTGCGTGGTCTCGAACCTGAACCTGGAGGAGCTGCCGGACATCGTGCGCTTCGCCCAGGCGATCGGCTTCCACGTGAGCTTCCTCCCCGTGGAGCTGCTCGCCGACCCGAAGGACGGGGTGCGCAACTGGGAAGCCCGCTTCGTCCGCTACCGGCCCGAGATGGGCCTCGCCGTGGACGAGAACCCCACCGAGACCCGGGCCCGGATCGACGGGGCCTACGACCAGCTCATCAAGATGAAGGCCGAGGGCTGGCCGATCCTCAACTCCACGCCCTACCTGGAGGCGAGCCGCCTCTACCTCAAGACCGGGCGGTTCCCCTCGGAAGGCTGCGACGCGGGGCGGTTGTACTTCAGCGTGGCGCCCAACGGCCAGTTCACGATCTGCCACCGCACCCAGCAGCAGCACATCGGCATCCTCGACGACAACTTCGAGAGCTACTGGCGCTCCGCCGAGTACGAGCGCTCGCGGATGATGGAGGCCGGCTCCTGCGAAGGCTGCATGCGCGCGTGCTGGATCGACACGAGCTTCATGTTCCGCACCCTCGAGGGCTTCTTCGAGACCGCGAAGATGGCCGCGCTGCCCCGGCCGCGCGCGAGCGCCGACTTCGCGAGCGCCCGGGCGTGGGCCAAGGCGGGCGGCGAGGTCGCGGTACCCGCCAAGTAGCCGCGGTCAGCGAAACGCGGCCCGGATCGCGGCGAGCACCGCGTCGGTGGATGCCACCTCGCGCGAGGCCGCGGGCGGATCGGTGAGCGCGGCGGCGAGGACCAACCCGCTCAAGACGAGGAGGACCACCGCAGCGCCCACCGTGGTGGCGGAGGGGGAGCGCGAGACGGGGTCCGCCGGCCCCGCCGGGACGAGCGGCTCCTCGACCGCGAGGCCCGCCCGGAGGAGGGAGAGCGCGGGGTCGTCGCTGATGGGCAGGACCTCGCAGCGGAGTCGCCCCGCGTGGGGGTCTTCGAGCCGCCGCCCGTCGATGTAGCGCCCGTACAGGCCGAGCCCGGTACGTGGGCCGACTTCGGCCCCGACCAGCTCGACGAGGCTGTCCGCGTGCACCCGCGTGGGGGTGGCGACACCTCGAACCCATGGGTCGACACCGCGACGAGGCGGGCCTGGGAAACGAAGCTGCACCGGGAGCGCGAGTCGGCGGCGGGCACGGCGCACCCGTCGCCGTCGACGACGGAGAGACCTGCCACCACCCGTTCCCAACCGGTCAGGATCTGCGCCTCCACCGGCTGGTCGAGCCACCAGGCCGCCGCGTAGCCGTCACCCTGGGCGGCCGGGTCGGGGCTGACGGCGTGGAAGCGCGCCCGTTCGACCCCGAGAGCCCGCATCAGCGGGCCCGCGATCACCACTTCGGCGCCGCGCTCCAGGACGAGGTTGGTCCGAACCAGGAGGGAGCCCGGGCGCGCCGCGGAGAGCCGGACCACCCGGCCGTAGGTGCAGAGCTCGCAGGGGATCGGGTCCCGCTCCTGGAAGGCGCCGGTGGCGACCACCGGGCCGGGGAGCTCCCGCAGCCGCAGCTTCAGCGCCTGGACCACGCGGCGCGGCGTGACCGGCTCGAGGAAGGCTTCCCGCACCCCGAGCTTCAGCATGGCCCGGAGGCCGGACGGCGAGGGCACCGAGTGGATCGAGACCGCTCCCCGGAGCTGGCCCGCCTCGCGGGCGCGGTCCAGGACCGCCGCGAGCTCGCGGCTCGGCTCGCCGCGGAGGAGGAGCAGGCACAGCGCGTGAGAGCCCTGGGCCAGGGTGGCGTCCAGGACACCGAGGTCGGTGGTCCAGGTGAAGTCGAGCTCGTCCGCCGCGTCCAGCTCCTCCACCAGCGCGTGGGGCCGTCGGTCGTGGGCGCAAAAGACGAGGAGCCGCGACATGCCGATCCGGGGGGAGCGGTTCAGCGAGGGCGTTGAACCAACCTTCTTCCTGTTCGGCCCCCCGGGGCCCCGCTGTAGCCGCGGGCCGTCGAAGTGGAAGTCGCGACGTCGTTCTCCCCGGCGCGCCGCGATAGCTGCCGCGGCGGAGGCCCCCCCCCGGCATGTGGAAGTACTTCACCGGCAGCATCCTGTTCACCGTCGTGGGGCTCGCGCTCGGCACCTTCACGGGCTGGGAGAGCAGCGGCACGCTGGAGGGCGCCCTCTCGGCGCTCTTCATCATCCTGGTGCTCAGCGTGCTCGAGGTGAGCCTCTCGTTCGACAACGCGGTGGTCAACGCCACGGTGCTCAACGAGATGGACGCCGTCTGGCGCCGCCGCTTCCTCACCTGGGGCATCCTCATCGCCGTCTTCGGTATGCGCATCGTCTTCCCCCTGGTCATCGTGGCGGCGGTGGCCTGGATCTCGCCGTGGGAGGCGGTGGTGATGGCCGCCACCGAGCCCAGCCGGTACGCGGAGATCCTCACCAGCGCCCACATCTCCGTCGCCGCCTTCGGCGGGGCCTTCCTCGCGCTGGTCGGCCTCAAGCACTTCCTCGACGAGGAGAAGGACGTCCACTGGATCGCCGCCATCGAGGAGCCGCTGGCCCGGTTGGGTCGCATCGAGGCGGTGCAGATCGGGCTGGTCCTGCTCCTCATCTACGGCGTCTCCACCCAGGTGGACCCCGCTCACCAGGTCGAGTTCCTGGTGTCCGGCATCTTCGGGCTCCTGACCTACATCGCGGTGGACGGGCTGGCGGCGCTCCTGGAGAGCGGCGGCGCGGCCAAGGGCGAGGTGGTGGCCCGCTCGGGCTTCGGCTCCTTCCTGTACCTGGAGGTCCTGGACGCGAGCTTCTCCTTCGACGGAGTGATCGGCGCCTTCGCGCTCACGACCAACCTCATCATCATCGCCATCGGCCTCGGCATCGGCGCGATGTTCGTGCGCAGCCTCACCATCATGCTGGTGGAGCAGGGCACCCTCACCCGGTACCGCTACCTCGAGCACGGGGCCTTCTACGCGATCACCGCGCTGGGGGTGATCATGTTCCTCCAGGCCTTCGTGCACATCCCGGAGGTCATCACCGGCCTCATCGGCGCGGCGTTCATCGGGGTGAGCTTCCTCTCCTCGATCCAGTACAACCGGGAGCAGGCGCGGTCGACCTGAGCGTGGGGCTTCGCGCCTAGCGGTACCCGCGCGCCTGGAGGTCGAAGAGGTGGGCGTACCGCCCGCCGGCCGCCACGAGCTCGGCGTGCGAACCCTGCTCCACCACCCGCCCGCCGTGCAGGACCACGATGTGGTCCGCCATCCGCACCGTGCTGAAGCGGTGCGAGATGAGGATGGCCATCCGCGTGCGCGTCAGGTTGCGGAAGTGCTCGAAGATGGTCGCCTCGGCCTCGGCGTCCATGGCCGCGGTGGGCTCGTCCAGGACCAGGATGTCGGCCCCCTCCCTCATGAACGCCCGCGCCAGGGCCACCTTCTGCCACTGGCCCCCGGACAGCTCCCGCCCGTCCTTGAACCAGCGGCCCAGCTGCGTGCGGTAGCCCTGGGGCATGGCCTCGATGAACGGGGCCGCGAGCCCCTTCTCGGCCGCCTCTCTCCACCGGGCCTCGTCCTCGAAGTACGGCAGATCGCCCGCCCCCACGTTCTCGCCCACGGTGAGCTGGTACCGGTTGAAGTCCTGGAAGATCACCCCCACCCGCTGCTGCAGCGTGGCGAGGTCCCACTCGGGGAGCGGCCGGCCGTCGAGGAGGATGCGGCCTTCGGTCGGCGCGTAGAGCCGGGTGAGCAGCTTGATGAGGGTGGTCTTCCCGGATCCGTTCTCCCCCACCAGGGCGAGGCTGCGGCCGGGACGGAGGTGGAAGCTCACCCCGTGGAGCGCGGGCCCCGACGCGCCCGGGTAGGTGAACCCCACCCCCTCGAAGCGCACCCCGTCGCCGGGAACGGTCCCGCTGGTCGCGTCACCGCCGGCCAGGGGGGTGGGCACCTCGAGGAACTCGTACAGGTTCGAGAGGTAGAGGTTGTCCTCGTACATCCCTCCGATCGAGCTCAAGCTGCTGCTCACCGCCGCCTGGCCCTGCTTGAAGACCAGGAGGTACATCGTCATCTGGCCCAGGGTGATGCCCCCCGCCACCGCGGCGACCGCGATCCAGGCGTACGCGCCGTAGAAGCTGGCGGTACCGAGCAGGCCGAGGAGGAACCCCCACAGGCCGCGGCGCAGCGTGAGGTCCCGGTCCTCCCCGAACAACCGGTCGAAGATGGACTGGTAGCGACCGAGGAGGAGCGGTCCGAGCCCGAACAGCCGGACCTCCTTCACGTGGTCCTCCCGCGCCAGGACCGTCTCCAGGTACATCTGCATCCGGGTCTCGGGGACCCGCCACTTGAAGAGCCGGAAGGCGTCCCCCGCGAACCGGGTCTCGGCCACGAAGGCCGGAAGGGCCCCGGCCACCAGGAGGAGGGCGGCCCAGGGGGAGAAGGCGACCAGCAGCGCGCCGTAGCTCGCCAGCGAGACCGAGTTCTGGAGGAGGCCGAAGGTGCGGTTCACCAGCGACAGCGGGCGCGTGGAGGCCTCGCGCCGGGCGCGGGTGAGCTTGTCGTAGAACTCGGAGTCCTCGAACTGGGCGAGGTCCAGCGTGAGCGACTTCTCGAGGATCATCACGTTCACGCGCTGGCCGAGGAGCGCGCGCAGGAGCGACTGGCACACGCTGATGCCCCGCTGCGTGGCGCCGAGCCCCACCACCAGGCCCGCCTCCACCGCCACCCAGCGCAGGGCCGGCCCGGCGTCGCCCGTCCCCGCCCCCGCCACCACCGCGTCCACGATGTGCTTCCCCACCCAGGCCATCCCCGCGGGGAGGAGCCCGCCCACGAGGGTGAGCGCGGCGAAGCAGAGCGTCAGGGGGCGACTGGTGGTCCAGACCAGCGCCAGGGCGCGCCGGCTGTACCGGAACACGCCCAGGGCCTGACGGAGGGTGGCGGGCTCAGCCATCGGGAGCGCCCTACCGCAGCTCCTGCCAGAGGTAGGTGTAGGCGAGCGCCCACATGTAGGCGGCCTGCCGGTTGTCCGCGGCGCCCCCGTGCCCGCCCTCGATGTTCTCGAAGTACAGGACGTCGTGGCCCTGCTCCATCATCCGGGCCGCCATCTTCCGGGCGTGGCCCGGGTGGACCCGGTCGTCCCGGGTGCTGGTCATGAACAGCACCCGCGGGTAGTCCACGTCGGCGCGCACGTTGTGGTACGGCGAGTACTTCTGCAGCCAGGCCCACTCGTCGGGCTTGTCGGGGTCGCCGTACTCGCCCATCCACGAGGCGCCGGCGAGGAGCGTGTGGTAGCGCTTCATGTCCAGGAGCGGGACCTGGCACACCACGGCCTCGAAGAGCTCCGGGTACATCACGGTCATGTTCCCCATCAGCAGCCCGCCGTTGCTCCCGCCCTGGATGCCGAGGTGGTCGGGGCTCGTCACCTTGCGCGCGACCAGGTCCTTCGCCACCGCGGCGAAGTCCTCGTAGGCCTTGTTGCGGTTGGCCTTCAACGCGGCCTGGTGCCAGGCGGGCCCGAACTCGCCGCCGCCGCGGATGTTGGCCACCACGTAGACCCCGCCCTTCTCCAGCCAGCCCGCGCCCAGGCCGCCGCTGTACCCGGGCAGCATCGAGACCTCGAAGCCGCCGTAGCCGTAGAGCAGCGTGGGCGCGGTCCCGTCCATCGGGAGGCCCTCCCGGGCCACCTCGAAGTAGGGGATGGAGGTGCCGTCCGCGGAGACGGCCTGGTGCTGCTCGATCCGCAGTCCCTTGGCGTCGAAGAAGGCCGGCAGGGCCTTGAGCCGCTCCCGCTCGTCCGAGCCCGCCTCGCCCAGCCACAGGGTGGTGGGGGTGAGGTAGTCGGAGACGGTGATCCAGAGCGCGTCGGAGCGCTCGGCGTCCACCGCCGACACCGACACGGTGGAGAGCGGGGGGAGGCCCGCCATCGGCGCCCGGGTCCAGCCGTCACGGGTCGGGGTGAGCACCTCGACCCGGGTCCGCACGTTGTCGAGGAGCCGGAGCACCACGTGGTTGCGGGTGACCGTGTACCCGCCCAGCGACACCCGCTCGGACGGCTCGAAGAGCACCGAGAGGTTCCGGTCGCCGGCCAGGTAGGCGTCGAAGCGCGCCGCGAGCAGCGAGCCGCCCTTGAAGGTCTTGCCGCCCACCGTCCAGTCGGTGCGCAGCTCGAGGTACAGCCAGTCCCGGAACACGCCGGGGCTGGCGTCGTCCGGCTTGTCGATCTTGACCGGCTTCCCGTCGCGGAAGAGGTACAGCTCGTTGGTGTAGAAGGTGGGCGACCGGCCCGCGAACTCGCGGTCGAAGCCCTTGGTGTGGTCCTTCCAGGCGTAGGAGGCGACGTCCCCGGGCGCGCCCTCGAAGACCACCGGCGCGTCCGCCAACTCGGTGCCACGAGACCAGCGCCGGATCTGGCGCGGGTAGCCGGAGGTGGTGAGCGAGCCCTCCCCGGTGTCGGTCCCCACGTA
>Ga0172372_10001131_pt1 | contig 41369 bp, 35 predicted proteins | sample LakKiv5m_2_FD_114544 | JGI IMG/M metagenome (GOLD analysis project Ga0172372, IMG submission 114544) | Freshwater microbial communities from Kabuno Bay, South-Kivu, Congo - kab_092012_9.5m | ecosystem: Environmental > Aquatic > Freshwater > Lake | place: Democratic Republic of the Congo...
CACTCTCTTATAAATTTTTTAAGGGACTGATTTGCTCGATTGTTTCTGAAGAACTCTCCTCTTTTAAGCAGCTTTTATCACACCCATTCTTTGGCTTTTCTCATCATGATTTAAAAGGAGTTCTAACATCTAAGCTGATGTTTGCTCTTCAAAAGCTCAAAGATCTTCAAAAGACTTATCTAGCTGAGGGGTTTTTAAGTTTTTGGTCTTCATTTTTACAAACAAACTTTGAGCAGTCTTTGGGTAGTTTTGAAACAGAACTTTTACTTCACCGCTCTTTTCAAGATTATAGTGATTTGATGCAAGTTGCAGATTTGTTGATTGAAAAGTTCAGCGGAATGAATCTTTCTCACGAGCAGCTTCTTTTGTTTTTTGATGAACTTGAGCAAAAAGATCCGGAAAATGATTCAAGTATTAGAAGAAAAGAACTGGTTGATGAGCCTGGTGTTAAGGTGATGACAATTCACAAAAGTAAAGGGCTTGAGTTTCAAATTGTATTTGCACTTGGTGTGTGCTCAAGATCAAATGGATCCTTTGATTATATTAAAAGCGATGGGAAAGAGGGATCCTCTGTAGAAATTTATGATGAGTTAAATATTGCGCATCAAGAGGTGCTCTCAAAGGAAAATAGCGAGAAAATGAGACAACTTTATGTTGCTCTTACCAGAGCCAAAAAAAGGCTTTATGTACCTGTTTGCTTTTTGGAGGATCAACTAGAGCCAAATCTTCCCTCTTTATCTGCAATTGAGCTTTTCTTTTGCCGCTCTTTAGCAAATGAGATAGGTGGTTTTAAAGAGAAGGTTGTCTCAGCGCTAAGCAGACTCATATCTCACTCCATTTCTTATTCAGAGTGCGCAAATCAGAGCATTAAAATTGAGGAAAAGAACTCTTTAGAAGAGAAGATTCTTGAGCCTCCAATTAAATTTAGTAGAGTGTTTAAGGAAATTGTTTTTCAATCTTATTCTTCAATTCTTAAGGCTTCAACATCAGTGGATTCTTCTAGAGAAGCTAAATCTTTGGAAGTGGATCCCATTGATATTCCAGCCTCGGCTGAAACAGGAGAAGTTTTCCATAAAATTTTCGAAAAGATCTTTGAAAGAGGTCTCTATCTTCACCTTCAAGAGGATGCAATTAAATCCCTTGTTCATCAAGAAATTACCTCTACAGTCCTTGAAAATTTTGAGGAAAAGGTCATGGAAAGAGTTAAGGCAACGCTCTTTGCAAAATATAATTTAAATGGTGTCAATTTTGAGTTTAGCTCCCTAGATTTTAAAAAGGTCTTTTGCGAGATGGAGTTTTCTCTTTTTGATCAAAAGAGATATCTCAAAGGAGTCATCGATTTATTTTTTGAGTTTGAGGGTAAATATTACATCATTGATTGGAAAACAAATTACCTTGGAGCTGAAAGAAGTTCTTATGAACTAAGTTCTCTCAAATCTGCAATCATTGAGCACCAATATGATCTTCAAGCGGCAATTTATACAAAAGCTGCAAAAATGCTTTTAAAGAAAAAAGGAAAAGAAAACGCATTTGGTGGAATCTTTTATGTTTTTATCCGAGGAGTGGATCGAGCGCAGATTGGACGGGGCGTCTATTGGTTTTGTGAAACAAATCAGAAGGAGATAGCCTATGGAATTTGATTCGACTAAATTTAAATCAAGCGCTAGCTTTTTCTTTGCTAAAAAATGTCTCTCTTTTTGCCTAGATGAGGATGCGTTTTACTCACTTTATTATCTATTTAAAGCTTATTTTTATGGGCATCTTTGCATTTATTTTGATGGAAAGAGCTTAAATCCAGATCCAAGGTTACTCCTTGATGAAGAAGAGAAAATAGATGAAGAGAAGATCATCAATGGGTTTAGCTTTTTTTCTAATGAGATCTACCAAACAAGCTCAAGTGAGATTTCATTTAAGCCAATTGTTAAAGAGGGAAATCATTACTATGTGCAAAGAAATTTTCTTCTTGAAGAGTCTATTTTGGCAGATGTTCAAAGACTTTATGGAAAAACACCCGCTCTCTTTTTTCCTAAAGAGAGGATTAAGCAAATGCTTATCTCCCTAGATCTTAAGATCAATGAGGATCAAAAAAATGCCATTGTTTCCACACTTTCATCTTCATTTCATCTTTTAACTGGGGGCCCAGGTACTGGAAAAAGCTATACAGTTAAAGCCTTGATTCAGACCTTTATTGCGCTATGTAAAGAGATCGAGTTTGTCCCTAGGATCTTAATTACAGCTCCAACTGGAAAAGCGACAGCCACATTAAAAGAAAGGCTCTCTAAAGAAGGTTTTGATGAAGGTGCTCATGTTGACATAGGAACTCTTCATAGCATTCTTAAAATAAAAAAACAGGGAGCTTATCCAGCTACATTCTTTTATGATCTTGTGATTGTAGATGAATCTTCGATGGTAGATTTTTACCTATGGAAGGTCTTTCTTTCTTCTTTAAAAGTTGGATCCTCTGTTCTTATCATGGGAGATCACAATCAACTTCCTCCTGTTGAAAGTGGGATGGTTTTTTTTGATTTGATTAAAGTTCTTTGCTGCTCTCATTTGGAAAAATGTATGAGGGTGGAAAATCTTCCTCTTTTATCTCTTGCACGAGCTATTAAAGAGGGAAATAAAAAAGAGGCTGAGCGTTATTTGTTTTCATCTTCTGACCCAACAATTTATTTTTATGAAATAAATAACGAGAGCGCTCTTTTAAATCTTCCTCAGTTTGAAGATTTTTTGGATAAATTCATCAAAGAAGAGAAATTTGTTTTCCTTACTCCATTTAACCAAGGGCCATTTGGGACCAAAGCATTAAATGAAACGATTTTAGCAACTCTTCTTAGACAATCAAAAAAACAACTTAAAATTCCAATTATGATTACTAAGACTGATTATGAGCTTTCTCTTTTTAATGGAGACTGCGGATATCTGATTAAGCCTTTTGAGGGCCTTTCTGAATTTGCTTTTTTCATGGTGGATGGGGAAGAAAAAAAAATCCCTTTGTCTTTGATCAAGGAGTATGATTTAGCGTATTGCATTTCCATTCATAAAAGCCAAGGAAGTGAATATGATAGCGCAGCTGTATTTCTTTCTGAGGGAGCACATAAATTTGGAAAAGAAGTCTTTTATACAGCAATTACAAGGGTGAAAAAAGAACTTAAAGTCTTCTCTTCCAGGCAAACTATCGATCTTTTACTTAAAAAAGAGGGGAATAAATATTCAGCGCTTTATTTAAAGCTTCAAAAAAGGATTTATCATGAATCTTCTTGCTAAGAAATAACCCCAAGACTACATTTCATTTTCATTTTTTCATATTGAATGGATTATATGAGTCTCAAATCCTCTTTTCTCCTTCTTTTTTTACTCTCTCATTTATTTGCATATTCTTTTTCTCAAGATCAGCAATTTAAAATTAAACAGATCCTAAAAAAATTTGAAGGGAAGGGAAGGTGCAGCTTTTCTTGTTTTTCTCTAAGAGATGAAAACAAAAACTTTTTCTACTTTGATGAGGAGCTGTTTTCCTCTCTTTCTTGTAATAAGCTTTTTACAGCTGCTGCAGGCTTTGATCTTTTAGGGCCGAATTTTTCTTTTAAAACCTATCTTTCTACAACTGGAGTCATCACAAAGGGAGTTTTGGTTGGAGATTTGATTTTAAGGGGAAGTGGAGACCCTTCTTTTTCTAGTAAAGATTTAGAGCAGCTACTTTTTCAACTAAAGCTGAAAAATATTAAGGAGATTGAGGGAAATATAGTTTTAGATAAAACTGAATTTGATGAAATTGTTTTTTCTCCTGGTTGGATGTGGGAGCTTGATACTAAAAAAAAGAGCGTTCCACTTGAATCTTTAATGATTAATCAAGGGCTTATTGATGTTTGGATCAAACCATCAGAGATCCCCTTAACTCCTCCATCTGTTGAAGTGATGCCCTCTTTTACCGATCAAAAAATTGAAAACCATGCGATTATGGCAAAAATCGATAGGTTTAAAACTTCACTTGATATCAGACCAAAAGGAAACAAAAAAACTTGGGTGATAGATGGAGTGATGTCCCTTGATAGCTATCCCATTAAATTGCAAATTCCAGCCAACGATCTATCTAGTTACTTCTATCAATGTTTTTCTGATCTTTTAAAAAAACATGAAATTGCATTGAATGGGACTTTTGTTTTTAAAGAAGAAAAGGAGGGGTCTGTTATCCTAGCTAAGCACTGCTCTAGCTCTATTGTGGATTTAACAAAGCAGATGCTTAAAACAAATAACCCTCTTTTTGCCAATGCTTTTTTAAAAAAAATTGGAAGAGCTTGCTATGGGAAACCTGGAACTTGGCCAAATGGCTCTCAAAGCGTTAGAGAGTTTTTAGAAAAGCTAAATCCTAAGTGTATTGAGCATTTGGTAATTATAGATGGATGTGGAAGCTCTTGTTACAATAAAGTTTCTTCTACTCATATTTCTACATTCTTAAAGGAAGTTTATCATCAATTTCCCTATGCACCTGAGCTTCTTTCTTGTATGTCTTTATCTGGTGTCGATGGACCTTTGAAAAAGAGATTTAAACAAAAAAAACTCCACTCAATTCTGAGAGGATTTTCAGGGAGTAGTGATAACTCATTTTTCCTTTGTGGATATTTATTTCCTCAAAAAAAGGAACCTCTTGTTTTTTGTCTTATAACTGAGTATGAAAAAGATAAAGAAGAGCTATTTCAAATAGATTTTGAACAATCTTTAATAGAAACAGTTTTTGAGCTTCTTTAATGACAAACAGGAGAGTTTATGCTAGATGAAGCTAAAAAAGAGGGGATTGAGCTTTTTGAAGTTGCAATTTTTGTAAAAAAAAATCAAACCTTTTTACTTTTAGAAAACAACCAAGGACCGAATCGATTTTTTTTTGATCCTGTGATTGGGAGCATAAAAGAGGGGGAGTCTTTGCCAATTGCCCTTCAAAGAGTTCTCCTTCAAAAAGTTGGATTAGCTCTAAAAAAAGTCATTAAGTATATCGCGTTTAGAGATGTAAGCTCATCCTCAAAAAAACTTCGCCGATATTATTTTGTTGTAGAAGTTTATGATCCTGAGGATTTGGAGATGAAACAGTATCACTCCTACGCTTGGCTAGAGCTTCTTGATGCTGTTGGATATCCAGTGAGAGAAGATCTAAGAGAGATCTTAGATCTTCTCATAAAGATTAAAGAGCTGCTTTAGCAATTCTTGATTTTGTTCTATTGGCTTTGTTTTTTGTGAAAACTCCAGTTTTTACCCCTTTATCCATTAGGCTAAATACTTCGTTTAGTTTTTCTTTCTTAGTCTCTTGCTCATTTGATTTTACAGCAGACTCTAGTGCTTTCATTGCTGTTTTAACGCAAGCTCTGAATTGTCTGTTGTGTTGGCGTCTTTTTTCGCTTTGGATATCTCTTTTAAGTGCTGTTGGTTTTTTTACTTTTTTGTTTTCTTGTTTTTTTTCGTTGGCCATAAGGTTCCCATTGTATATGTTTTCTGCAAAGTATATCACCTAACCGAAAATTCGTCAAAGTTGCATTAAAATTAAAAAAAGAATTATTTTTTAAAAGTTTGGTATAAAAAAATATTTAAATAAGGCGAGGGGAGAATGAAAGGATCTTTATCAAAAAATATTTGGATCTTGTTTTTTGTTTTATCTGGAGGGGCGTCTCTTTTTTTAGGGGGAACTTTTTTCAAAGACTTCATCCCTTATTTAAGACTTGATACAAAGACGATTGCGAGTATAAAAGAATTTTTTGTAGAAGGGGAAGCAGAGGGGAGATTCGCAGTTGGAGCTACATTTTCCTACATCGCCCATGATCGTTCCTTTGAGGGGAAGAAGAAATTTTCAACACCTGTTTTTATGAGTGAGCATGGGGCAAAAAGCCACCTTAATGCATACTGGAAAATAAAGGAGTGGGATGCTTGGTACAATCATCAAGATCCCTCTATTGTTTCATTACAAAAGCTCTTCCCTTTTCAAAAGCTGTTTAACTTTTTGCTTTCAATAGGAGTGATGTTTTACTTTTTATGGCTGAGAAGTTATTTAAGTTTTAGATATGGCTAATCAAGAATTTTAGTTATTAATAAATGCATTATTTTTCTTAATCTCTTTTTAATTTGAATTAGGATAGTTTCCATTTTTTATTTTAAATGCAGCTCTTTTTTATTCAATTTTAGGTTTTTTTTTCTTGTTTCAATAACATCTTGACATTTAGGTTAATTAATAACAAAATTTGGGCAGTTAGCCTTCTTTTCATGGGAAGGCCTAAAAGGCTTATTGTAAAGTTCTTAGTTTTTTTTTCAAAGTTTACTCAAAATACTAGAGGTATATGAGCAATTCAGGACAAAACGTATTCGATCCGCAGCATCAGCAAAAGCTTGAGGAGTTGATCGCTATAGCTAAGGAGCAAGGATTTTTGACTTACGAGGAGATCAATGAAGTTCTCCCGATGAACTTTGATAGTCCTGAGCTAATTGACCAAGTTCTTATCTTCTTAAGTGGAATGGATATTCAAATTCTTAACCAAGCAGAAGTGGATAGACAAAAAGAGAGAAAGAAAGAAGCGAAAGAACTTGAAACCCTGCCTAAAAGATCAGAAGGTTCTTCCGACGACCCGGTTAGAATGTATCTTAAAGAGATGGGCTCTGTTCCTCTTTTAACAAGAGAGGAAGAGGTGGAAATCTCTAAAAGAATTGAAAAAGCTCAAATGCAAATTGAAAGAATCATTATGAGATTTAGATTTTCTGTAAGAGAGACGATTTCTATAGCTCAGTATTTAATTTCTGGAAAAGAAAGACTCGATAAAATTGTTGCAGAAAAGGAAATCAAAGATAAGCAGCTGTTTTTGAATATGCTTACAAAGCTATCTGATGCTCTTGTTAACGAAAACGATTTACTTCAAGACTATTTAGAAAAACTCTCCGATCCAGCTCTTAAAAAAGTGGATCAAGTTAAGATTAATGAAGTTATAGAAAAATGTCGAATCAGAACTCAAGCGTATCTTAGAAGAATGCACTTTAGACATAACGTCATTGATGATTTTGGAGAGGTGATTTTAACAGCTTATGATAGATTTTTACAGCTTGAAAAAGAGATACAAGAGTTAATTCCAAGAGCAGAAAAAAATAGATTTGCGGCTGCAAAACTTAACGCTGTAAGAAGAAAGCTAATTAAAAGAGAGCTTGCAAGTGGTAGAACTCTTGATGAGTTTAAAAAAGATGTAAGAATGCTTCAGCGTTGGATGGATAAGAGCCAAGAAGCAAAAAGAGAGATGGTTGAATCCAACTTAAGACTTGTCATTTCGATTGCCAAGAAATATACAAACAGAGGGTTATCTTTCTTGGACTTAATCCAAGAAGGAAATATGGGCCTTATGAAGGCAGTAGAGAAATTCGAGTATAGAAGAGGATACAAATTCTCAACTTATGCAACTTGGTGGATCAGACAAGCTGTTACAAGAGCAATCGCAGATCAAGCAAGAACAATTCGTATTCCAGTTCACATGATTGAGACCATTAATAAGGTTCTTAGAGGCGCTAAGAAACTGATGATGGAAACAGGTAAAGAGCCAACACCTGAGGAGCTAGCAAAGGAGCTTGGCCTTACTCCAGAGAGAGTTAGAGAAATTTACAAAATTGCTCAACACCCAATTTCTCTACAAGCGGAAGTGGGAGATAGTGGAGAGAGCCAATTTGGAGATTTCCTAGAAGATACTGCAATTGAGTCTCCAGCAGAAGCAACAGGATATTCTATCTTAAAAGATAAGATGAACGATGTTTTAAGTACACTTACAGATAGAGAAAGAACGGTGCTGATTGAAAGATTTGGTCTTTTAGATGGGAAGCCGAAAACTCTAGAAGAAGTCGGGGTAAGATTCAAAGTAACAAGAGAAAGGGTTCGTCAAATTGAAGCTAAGGCTTTAAGAAAAATGAGACACCCAACTCGATCAAAACAGCTACAAGCCTTTCTAGATTTAATTGAAGCAGAATAAAAAAGGGCGCTTAAAAAAAGCGCCTTTTGTTTTTGGAGTGTACCGGGATCGAACCGGTTACCTCAACAATGCCATTGTTGCGCTCTACCAATTGAGCTAACACCCCAGATTTCTTAAGAAATAATAGTATTCTCTTTTTCTTTTTGATTCAAGAATGTTCTACCCTCTAATTTATAAATCAATATTTGATTTCATTTGCTTCTTTAAAATTGTTGTAAAACTGAATTTGAATGAATTACAATAAAGCAAAAAAAATATTCGAGTTATTATGGGATACTTTGATCATATAGAAAAGCTGCCTGCTGATCCAATTTTAGAGCTAATGTGGGACTTTAAAAGAGATGCTAGAGAGGGAAAAGTCGATTTAAGTGTTGGAATTTTTTATGATGACAATCTCAAAAGTGAAATTTTGCCTTCAGTAAAAAAAGCTGAAAACATTTTATTTGAAAAAGAAAAAGCGAAAACATACCTCCCTATTGATGGAGATGCAGCATTTATAGAAGAAACTAAAAAAATCGTTTTTGGAGAGTCTCTTTTATCCAAATACTCTTCGCTGATTTATGGAGCTCAAAGCGTTGGAGGAACAGGAGCTCTGAGAGTTGGAGCGGATTTTTTATATAAATCAATTGGCTCTTCCATCTATGTTTCAGATCCAACGTGGGATAATCACTTTAAGGTCTTTAATGCGGCATCACTTTGCGTTGAAATCTATCCGTATTATGATTTCAAAAACCACAAAGTTGATTTTTCTAAGATGTTAGAATTTATCAGGCGAATTCCTCAAAAGTCTATCGTCTTACTTCATGCTTGCTGTCATAACCCAACAGGAGCTGATTTAACAAAAGAGCAGTGGATCGAGCTCTCCTCGGTGATGTTAAAACATAAGCTTATTCCATTTTTTGATATGGCGTATCAAGGTTTTGGAGATGGACTTGAAGAAGATGCTTTCTCAGTGAGATATTTTTTAGAGCAAGGGCATCAGATGCTAATTGCCTTTTCTTACTCCAAAATTGCAGGGCTTTATGCTGAAAGAGTTGGCGCTGTTTTTTTTGTTGGATCCTCATTAAAACAAGTTGAAGCTGCAGCTTCGCAAATGAAAGTGATCATTCGCTCAAATTATTCTAACCCTCCAAAACATAGAGCTGCGATTCTCTCTACGCTATTTACCGATCCCTTGTTAAAAAAAGAGTGGGAAAAAGAGCTAAATAAAATGAGAGAGAGAATACAAAAGATGAGAGCAGAATTTGCCTCTGATTTAATTAAAAGGTGTGATAAGAAAGATTATTCTTATTTGCTAAGCAAAAAAGGGATGTTTTGTTTCACTGACCTTACCAAAGATCAAGTGCAAAAGCTTCGAGATGAGTTTGCTATTTATATGACAAAAACTGGTCGAATCAATCTTAGTGGATTAATTAACCAAAATATGAGATTTACAATAGATTCAATGTTAAGTGTAATGTAGATTCCTATGGATCGTTATCTTCGGCAGTATTTTTCTTTTATTCTTTTTCTTTGTTTTATTTTTGCTCTTCCAAAAAGTTTCACGGAAAAAATTAGAGAAAAATCTGTTGGGATAGGGGCGTTAGCTTATAGAGCGATTGGATTTACAAAAAAATCTAAAAGCGATGAAGTAGAGAGCTTAAGACTTGAAAATTCACTTTTATCCTCTCAAATTCAACAAGTAGGTGACTTTTTAACCTCTGAGGAGAGAGTTGAAACTCAATTTAAGCTTTTAGATTCGTTAAAAGAAAAGGATGAAGAAGCAAGTTCCCTTGAAGAGAAATCCTTTTTTCAAAGGAGGGAGAATCTTCTTCTATCAAGACTTAAAAAGCAGCTGATGAGTTTAAATGGAAGGGTGATCTTTAGAGAACCCTCTTTTTGGAGCTCTGCAGTATGGATTGATATTGGGGAAAAAGATAATCGCGCTCTTCAAGAAAAAATCATTAATATTAATAGCCCAGTACTAGTTGGAAATGTAATTGTTGGTGTAGTTGATTTAGTTGGGGAAAAAAAATCTCGTGTTCGGCTTATCACAGATGCATCTGTGAGTGTTTCTGTTAGAGCAATTAGGGGCGCTTTTCAAAACAAAGTTCTTTTAGATTCCATGCAGCAGCTTTCTTGCCAGCTCTCTTTGAGAGAAGATCTCTTTTTTTCTTCTGAAGAGCAAAAAAACACGCTAAATATTTTATCTCATTTGGAAAACAATTTAAAAGCTACTGTCTCTGAAAAATATCTGGCTAAGGGAGAAATTAGAGGATCAAGCTCTCCACTTTGGCGATCTAGAGAGCAAATCCTAAAGGGAATGGGATTTAACTATGATTTTGAAGATGAAGAGGGACCGGCAAGAGATTTAAGAACTGGCGAGCCCTTTAGAAAAAAAGGAACTGTTGAGCTCTTGCTTAAAGAAGGGGATATTCTTGTGACAACGGGGATGGATGGAATATTTCCTGAAGGATTTGAAATCGCCTATATTGAAGAGGTAGAGCCGCTGGAAGAGGGGGCTATTTCCTATTCTATTAAAGCAAAGAGCCTAGTGCCATGTTTAGATGAGCTAAGATCGGTAACTGTCTTAGCCCCGCTTGAGTGATTCTTTATTTTTTTCTGAAATAGGCAAATAAAAATAATATCAAAATACTTGCGATTGCAATTGGAAGTAGCACTTTATATAAATAGCTTTGCACATAAGCAGATCCTGCTGAGAAAAGAGCGACAGAAACTGATGTAAAAATAAAAGAGGGTTCTACTGTAATCCCAGCAATAAATAAAACCACGCTTAAAGTTGTTAAAAGAGAAAGACTCGCTTGATAAGTCGTCATAAGGTTTGTAAACACAAATAGAGAAAAGATCGCACCCGAGACAAAAAGAGGAAGCCAAATCAAACATTCTTGCCAAATTTTTAAGTAGCTAAAACTTCTGTGATTTTTTCTTAAGTAAAGAGAGAGCCCCAAAGAGGTAATAGCTAAAATACTAATACAAATTCTCCAATAATCCCACGCCTTGCTCTCCCAAATAGAGGAGATAATAAGTCCAAGAAATGAAAATACAATAATGACAAGCCCGACAATAAAGCGCGCTTTCCATGGATGAGATTCCTTTTTAGGAGAGTAATGATTTGAAAATTGTTCATAGTTTTCTTCTTCATAATCTTGTTGCATAAAACACCTCATAAATAACCTCTAGTTTATCAAAAGAAATTTATATGACAAAGGGATTTAAAAGATTTTAAGCTAAACTCTCTGTGGTTTCCACCTAAGCTAATCCCTTGATAAATAATTCTTCTTGTATTAATTAAGAAATTAATTTTTAAAAAGGAAAATAAATTGAAGTTTAGTTTTCATTTAATTAAAAGATTTTCTCTTTTGCTACTTACAGTTATTTCTTTTAGTGGCATAGAGATCTTTTCTTTTGAATCTTTTTGCACGTATCATGAGGGGGCTTTAGATAAAAAGTGGTATGGAGCTATTTCAACAGGATATGCCTATAGCTTAAACGCAAATATTACTCATCCTGGACCTGATTGGGATGTGGCATTTCAAGGGTATGGAAATCGACTTGGAGGATCTGCTTTTTATTCTTTTTCATTTGGAAGATCGCTCTTTGATTATCTAAAGTGCGATTTTTCCTACACCGTGTATCAAGGATTTCATTATCAAAAATTTCAAACAGGCTTTAGTGATACTCCTGGATTTTCAGGTGGCGCCAGAATTAGATTTTTTGATTTAGACCATCAATCTCTTCTATTTAATATTGGGTTCTACCCTGAAAACAAGCTCTATTTTTCAATAATCGGTCTTGATATTTCTCCCTATTTAGGTGTTGGACTTGGTTTAGGATTCCACAGAGTATATCACTTTTATACAGTAGCGAATTCCTCTGAGGTGGGATCTTCTACATCGATTGGAGAGAAACAAAATAGCACTTGTTTTGCTTGGCAAACAGGGACTGGAATAAGACTTCACCCAAAAGATTCCTGCATAAGTTTTGATTTGGGTTATAGGTTTTATGTTGGAGGAAGATTTTGCTCCTCTTCTAACATTTATCTGAATACTTCTGATTTTTTAGGAGCCTCTGATAAATCTTCTAAGTGGAGAGGGGTGCTTAAAACAAACCAAATTACATGCAGTCTCAACATGGATTTTTAGACTCTCTATTTTAAAAGTATGCGGTTGAAAAATAAATAAATTACTATTATGAATAAAAAAGATCTAAATCAAAACTTGGTAATTACTATGTTTAGTTTAAACTTCTTAAAAAAATCGACATTTTTAGCTTTAGCATCTGCATCTTTATTTCTTTGCTCTAAAGCTCAAGGGGATGAGCCTGAGATGAGCTCTCGGTTTTCATATAATGAAGATGCACCAGAGAAAAAGTGGTATGGGCTCTTTGGGACAGGCTACGCCTATAGCATGAAAGCCAATATTGATCACCCAGGAGGAATATGGGATCCTGCTACTCTGGGGTATGATAGTAATTTGGGGGGATCTCCATTTTTTACACTTGGATTTGGAAGAGCTTTTTTAGATTATTTAAGATTTGATACAACCTACACCTTCTATCAAGGGTTTCACTATCAAAAGCACCAATCAGGAGAAGGAAACACACCGGGATTTAGTGGAGTCAATCGAATTAGATTTTTTGACTTAGATCATCAAACCGTTTTATTTAATCTTTCGTTATATCCTGAAAAGCATTTTTATTTTTCAGCAATCGATTTAGATATAAGTCCATATCTTGGAGTTGGAATAGGAGCTGGATTTAGCAGAGTTTACAATTTCTATACAGTAGCATACGCAAGAGAAGTTGGATCTACAACTTCACTTGGAAATAAACACACCCGCTCAGCTTTTGCATGGCAAGCTAGCGCGGGAATAAGACTTCATCCAACAGATTCTTGTTTTAGTTTTGATATTGGCTATCGCTATTATGATGGAGGAAGGTTTCACTCTTCTTCGACAATTTATATGAATACACCAGATTTTCAAGGTGTTCCTTCAGAAGTGAATCCTTGGAAGGGGAAGCTTAGAACTAATCAAATTACACTCTCTTTTAACATGGATTTTTGAGGACTCTTTTGGCTTTAAATCAGTTTGATGCAATTTTATATATTAACCTAAATCATAGAAGAGACAGAGAAAAGCTTTTGCTTGCCGATTTAAAAGCTTTAGGCGTTGATGAAGAGAAAATTTATAGAATAGAGGCTGTTCATGATCTTTTAAATGGACATAGAGGCTGCGCATTAAGTCATAAAAAAGCTTTGCAAATTTCAAAAGATAATGGTTGGAAAAATGTTCTTATTTTAGAAGATGATGCTTTTTTTACTAAAAGTTCAGAGAGCATACAAAAAACAATAGAAGATTTTTTCAGCTATTTTTCAAAGCAGTGGGATGTTTTTTTCTTAGCTGCAAATGTATTTGAAGCTAAGAAAACTAAGATTTCAAATTTTAAAAAAATCCTAAGCGCCCAGTGCGCTCATGCTTATGCGGTAAATAATTGCTACTATGATGTTTTAATTGAGTGCTTTGATAAAGCTTATCTTGAAATGAAAGACGATATTGATGCCTCAGAGTCTTTATTTAAAGCGATAGATCAAAAATGGAAAGATCTTCAGCCGAGACATCGCTGGTATATGGGAGATCTTTTAGGTCAGCAAAGACCCTCTTACAGTGATATTGACCATAAGATTCGATCAAGAATTCATCAAGAATTTAAAGAAGATCTAGAGTAAAAGATCTTTATTTGAATAACTTGTGGATGAAATTTTTGCTTTTAGCTCATTATTAATTTGGCTATAACAAACCTCTTTTCCAAAAGTATAATCGTACATTTTTTTTCTTTTTTCAGAGAGGGTCCCATCTTCACTTTTTATTGCTGAAAGAATTTGCTCAAAGAGGTTTTTATTTAAATCAAGTACTGTTCCACAGGAAAAAAGGTGAAGACCTGGATCTAAAAGAGCATCTCTTTGTTTGGTGTTAAAGAAAAAAAGGGGTTTATTAAATGCTAAAAAGTCATAGCCAACAGAAGAAAAATCCCCAAGATAAGCGTCCACTTTGCTAAGAATTGGATAAACAAGAGGATATTGAAGTAAAAATCTTACATTTTTTTCTTGTTCATATTTTCCAATAAGGTGATAAACCCTGGCTGGATCATCTCGTTCTAAATAGGGGTGCAATTTAACAAGGATATTTAACTCTTTGGGAAGATCTTTAAGCAAAAGTGGAAGGGCCTCAAAAAAGGAAGAAGAGAGCTCTTTGTCTTGAAACGTTGGGGCATATAAAATTGTTGTTTGCTTTTTTTCAAATAAGCGAAAGATTTCCTTTTCAGCTAGCTCATCATAAAATTTTTGGTGCTCTAGATAGTAGCGGTATCTATAATTTCCAGTGCGTATTGTTCCTTGAAGAGTAGAGAGCACACCTCTTTGCCCAAGCACATCAAGCATGTGATCTCCATAAACAAAAGAGAGATCCTGATCAAAAAGAAGATCTTCACTGGGCCTTAAAGCACCTTTATCTGAATTGCCATGTGGGCAGTAGCAAAACCTCATTTTCTTTTTGTGAAGAGCTTCAAATTTTATGGAAAGCTCATAAGTCCAGCACTTGCAGGAGATTAAAATCAAATCAAAGTTGTCACACAATAAAGGTAGGGAAAAGTTCTCCTCTTCAACTAAAAACACATCTGTAAATGGATAGTATTTCTTCGTTAGCTCATACATAGATTTTTCTGTCACGATAAAGGGAATGTTTAAGCAAGATGAGATCACAGCAAGGTGATCTAGTTGGTGAACATAGGAGCTTGACCAAAGGCTTACAGCTTTCATAAAGATTTATAGAGTTTAGTTAACGTGTTTATAAGATCAATGGATGGATCATAAGAATAGAAGGTGAAATCGTATAGCTTTTTTCTTATTTGAGTGAGCTCAGGCTCATCCGCGCCAAATTCAATTTCTTCTAATAAATCTTGTAAATGCTCCTCATCAAAAATTTTTCCACACCGATGAAGGGGAAGCTTTAAAGAAGAGGATTTCTTTTTTAGAAAAAACATTGGTTTATTAAAATATAAAAAATCATATCCAATCGATGAGGTGTCTCCAATAAAAAAATCTACGCAGCTTAAAAGAGGATAAATTAAAGGGAAATCCTCAAGAATTAAGACGTTTTTCTTAGTTTCATATTTTAAAAGTAGATGCATGAGCTTTACATCCTCTTTACTGCAGGTGTTTGGATGCAGCTTAATAATTAAATTAAGATGTTCTGGGATATGTTCCAAAAGAAATTTTAGAGCATAATTTAAAGAGATTTGATCTTTATCATCTTCCCATGTTGGTGCATAGAGAATTGTTGGATTTTTATTTGGTAATTTCGAAAAAATCTCTTTTTCTGTGAGTTTTTTATATAAAGTTTTATGTTTTTCATAGAAAAATGCGCGGTAATTTCCTACATACAAAAGATGAGCCTGAGAACCTATTGCCTTTTTTTCTAAAAAAAGTTCCTCCATTTTTTTTCCGTAAATAATTAACGCTTTTTCTTCATTTAGCGCCTCAAAATAAGAAGAGTGGATTCCTTTATCAGAGTTTCCATGAGGACACCAGATTGTTAGAATCTCTTTTTTTTGCAGTTTCTTAGAAAGGGAAAATATAGAATCAAAAAGGGGACTTGGAAGCGCTGTAAAAATAGCATCGAAATTTGAGATGAGTTTTTGTGGGGTTTCTATATAAGAGTAGTAAAAGACAACAAGCTGAGGATAATATTTCTTTACTAAGGTTTCTAATTTTTCTTCTGTGACAACAAGTGGAATATCAAGAAGAGCGCATAAAGGGGCAAGATGATCTATGTGGTGCTCCGACGCTCCATAGACAAGTCCGCAGAAAGAAATCGATTTAGAGTACATTTTTTATTCTTCAAGTGTTTCAAGATTATTTTTTCTTTTAGGTTTTACTTCAGCCTTTTTTAATTGAGCAGGGTAATCGTAAGAGCGATTTTGTCCTTTTAAAGTATGGTTTATCTCTTTTTGTTTTTCTATTTTATCCATAAAATTTAAAACTTGATCTCTTAAATGAAAAGTTTCAACGGAATTTTCCTGATCTTTTGAGACTATTTGATTAAAAAGCTGCGAGTTGAAATGTTCTTTGCGCTTTGGAACTGCAAATTCATGAAGAAGACTTTGAGTGACTTGATGCCTTTGTTTTTGTATTAGTTTTAGTTTTTTGCTTGTTTCACTTTTTTCTTCTTTAAGGTTCTCTTTGGCAATCCCCTTATTTTTTAAAAATGCAATTTCTTCTTCTATCATCAAATCAAACAAGGAGCGTAAAATCATAAGCTCCTCTTTTAAAAGCTCTTGCAATTTTTTATGAGTAGAAACAAATAATTCATGAAGATGGCTCATTAATACTCCTAGGCTCTTTTTTTTTCTATAACTCAATTAGAATTCAAAGGCAAAGAAAGATCTGATTTTAAAGAATTTTAAAAGATAAAGAGCTTGAAGCATGAAAGACTTTGCTTAAAATTTAAATCAACAGAGTTTTTTTCAAATGATCCAGATCTTTTATAATAATGCTTTTCTTTGATAAAATTTTGATGTAATAATTACTGCAACCCCAATTTTTGATGTTTTTATTTCCAAACGATCCAACTCAGCAAACTATCACTCAGCCACTTATTTGTGCAAAAGACCTTGATAATTTAAAAAATTGGTTTCTTTCTGTTAAAAGGGAAATGCCATGGAGAGAAGATCCAACCTTTTATAAGGTTTGGGTCTCTGAGGTGATGCTTCAGCAGACCCAGGTCTCTGTTGTCATTGAGTATTTCAATAGATGGATGGATCTTTTTCCAACCATTGAATCGCTCGCTTTTGCTCCGCTTGAAAAAGTGATAAAGGCGTGGGAAGGTCTTGGTTACTACTCAAGAGCTAGACGTCTTCATGAGGGGGCTCAGCACATAGTTTTTAAAAATGGAGGAAAGATCCCACTCACGGAGGAGGAGATTTTAGAGATTAAGGGAATTGGATCTTATACTCTGGGAGCGATCCTTTCTTTTGCTTATCATGAAAAAAAACCAGCAGTTGATGGAAATGTTTCAAGAGTGATTGCAAGATTGTTTGGAATTAAAGAGGAAATCACTTCTTCTAAAGTGATCAAGCGAATCTATCAGCTTGTAGAAGATTTGCTTCCTGAAAAAGAACCTTGGGTTGTCATGGAGGCGCTGATTGAACTTGGAGCTACAGTATGTAAAAAGCCAGCCAAATGTCACCTTTGTCCTCTTAAATTCTCATGCAAAGCAAAAAAAGAGCATCTTACTCATTTAATTCCTGTTAAAAAAAAGGAAAAAAAAATAACGAAACTTTTTAGAGAGGTCTATTTGATCGAGCATGAGGGCTTTTATCTTTTAAGACAAGAGGGGGATAAAAACAAAATCATGGCGCATCTTTATGAGTTTCCTTATGAAGAGCAAGCTGAGCTCTCTGAATCTACGACAAAACTTTTTTTAGAGGAGTATGAGATTTCACTAGATTCCAAAGAAGTTTTTAGATGCTCTCAAAGCTTTACACGTTTTCAAGTTAAGCTGTTTGCTAGAAAGTGGAAAGCTATGCATAAGTTTGAGCGCTCTGGCTATATTTGGATAAAAAAAGAGCAAATGCACTTATATCCCTTTTCTTCGGGGCATAGAAAAATATTACATGCCAGCTTTTCTTTTTAGCTCCACAACATCCATTTTCTTCAAATAAGAAATTAAGTTGTGTTGAAAGAAGAGGTGAAATCCGTACCCACCGTGGATCATTTCATAAATCGCTTTGTCTTTGTGCCAGTTTTCAAAAAAGATTCTATAAATTGCGCAAAGCATTCCAGTGCGATCAGATCCATGATAGCAATGAAGGTAAACAGGATGATTACTTAAATCTTTCATGATGTTTAGAAAACGAATGACATCGATATCTCTTGGCATATGGGGACGAAAGGAGATATGAAAATATCTAAGTCCTGCACTTTCTACATGAAACTGATCAGTATCTACAGCTCGAAGATTGATAATTGTTTTTATCCCTAGGTGCTTTAATCTGTAAAATCCCTCTCCAAGCGGTTGTCCTCCTCTATAGAGAGCTTTTGAGATTTTGTTGAAATTTGATAAATCCTCTTTAAGGATAAATCGATCTAAAAAGGAAAATGTTTCGAGTTTACTGCAAATCCAAAGAGACATTTTCCTAAGAATTTTTTTTAAAAATACAAGTTTTGGATATTTTGATTCTGAGTCACATTTAAAATAGGAAAAGGAGACTGGTTCGTGGGGATCTTTCACCCCTTTAAATTGTAGCATCTCTTTTCTGTGATCTGGGGCAATTTCTTGTTTTCTTCGAAAGCCTTTTTTAGAAAATTTTTTGCTCATAAATGTTATAAAAAAGGTTGGGTTTTATATTCTTAACTCTCTTTAAATTTAAGCTTTAACAATATTTATAGAGCAATTATCATGACCGCAACTTGTGAAAAATTAATTGAAGGTCAACACTATGTATGAATTTAATAATCAAAAACCACTTTCTATAGTGGATTCACTCTATTTTAAGTTGATCGGTTATAAATCTAATTATAGAAGATCCTATATTTTAGTAATACCAATGTTTTTTTTGATGTTAGCTGTTGGATTTAAAGCTTTTTCAAAAAAACAAACAGTATCTGATGACTATTTTAGTCTAAAAAAACATCATGAATCTAGCCAGAACGTAGAAACTGTTAAAAAGCTTTTATCGAAAAACCCAGATTTCAAACCTTTTTATGAACCAAGTCTTGCTCAGAAGGAGCTGTTTTTGGGTAATGGTGAAAAAAATATCGATCTTTTGCAAAAAAGTTTAAAAAGGGTCTCAGCAGTTTCTGCTAGCTACTATACAAGATTTTCAGAAATAACCGTTTGTATTGAAGATAAAAAGCTTGATAAAGCTTTGGAAGAATCAGTTCTTTTAAAATCAGATCTTCTATCTGATAAACTCTTTTGGCGTTCTCAAAAAAGTGCAGCTTTTGGGTCTAGGCTTTTTTGTCACAACTTGATCAGAATTGCTATGCTTTATCAAGCTTTGGATAAAAAAGAGAGCGAGCTTGCTTCATGGAAGGAGCTTGGCCTTTATTTATCTTCCGACTCTGAGCAGATAAAGATGCTTGAGCAGTATGATGTCTCTGCGGCAAAACAAAGCTATCACAGCTTCAAACTTGGAGCTATCTCATTAGATGAGTATATTAAATATAGAGAAAGAGCCTAAAATCGATTGAGAAGATTATACCTTCTCAATCCAGAATGTTTCTCTAAGTTTAGCTATGGTGATCATCTTTTGAGCAGCAGCTCATTTTTGTACAATCTTTGGCAATTCTGTGAATTCCTTTACCAGCCATTAATCCAAAAAATAGATAAATAATTGGAGCTACGAAGATTGCAATCACAAGAGTACAGCAAGCAATCACAATTTTTGTTGTTTTTTGTTGAGTCATCACGAAGTTAAACATGCTGTAGTTAAGTTTTGCAACTTGCTTGCACATGCATGTAGAAACAACCCCACCGATCGCAAGAGCGTAGAGGCTCCATGATGGTCCAAAAAACAAGAAGCTGCAGATGCTTGAAAGGATAAATAGAACACTAAAGAATATCTCTAGCCTATAATTTTTTCCAAAATTTTCAATCTGGTGCACGCTCACGCCCTCTTTTTTTGGGTTTTCTGATTTAGCCATAAAATAAACCTCATTATATAAGTGAGCTTAATTCTATTTTATTGACATCTTAATTATAAATAGTAAGCCCCTCTAATTTTTAATTTAATGAAAAATTTATTTTTTGAAAAGTTTAATAATCAAAAGATATTTATTTGCTTATTTTTAAATTATTGAATAAACTACATTTTATTTCATAACTTCATAAGGAATAGGACTTTGTTATTAAAAAAGGTCTACTTTTTTAGAATTTTTAGAACTCTTGATCGCCTCACTTATGGTGTTTATGTAGGAACGTTTTTTCTTTTCTCCTATTTTCTGTTTAGTTTTTTAATTTCTGATCCATTTTCTTGTTTTTTTGATCTTGCTAATGCAAAAGATCAGGGGGTAGTCACAAAAGAGCCAATAGAAAGAATAAAAGGTTTCTCTCTTAGGGAAGATCCTTATGGGTTTTTATATGAAGAGATAGAGCAGAGGTTGCTATTTTCTGCAAAAAACTTAAGACCTGATGCGCCAGCCGAGCCCTACGCGAGCATTTTTTTTAAAGAGCAAGATCATCAGCGTTCAATAAAAGAAGGAGAAACCATCTACTTGGATTTTTCGGGAGAATCTCTTTCTTTTTCAAATGGGCAAACTCCGATATCTATTTTCATCCAACGATTTGATCATCAAAAACTTGAGTGCTTAGTTTCTGTTAATTCAGGCCAGCATCAAGAGGGTAACGCCACGATTTCGATAAAGTCCTCTCCCTCCAAAAACGATGTTTCCTTATTTTGCTCTCTATTTCAATCTCTCAGAGCTCTTAAAAAAGATCTAATTTTTGATCTATATGAAGAAGATAAGAGAAAACAAAGAGATCTTGTGAGGATCTTTGATAGTTCGAAATCTCCTTATGCCCTTTTTGTGAAAGAGGGAGATTTTTTAATCTATAAAGATCATAGATGGGAGATGGCGACTGAGGAGAGTTCTTTTTATCCTCTTATGGAGGTTGAAAAGGTGAGTCAAGATTGCATCAAAGTGAAGATATGGAATCAATCTGGAACTTTATTTATTAGCAAGGATCTTCCGTTTGAAGAAAGCTACGAAATCTCCATCCAAGAGATGGAGCTTTTTAAAAAAATTTCTCCAAGAGGCAACAATGTTGTTTTATGTAAAATTGGAAAGCAAAATTCTCTTTTAAAAAAAGGGGATTGGCTGATAAAAACAAAAGGCTACTGGAAAGGGGTAAAAACTTTAGATGAAATGCAAAGATGCCTTAACCTTCAAACTACAGCAGAGCTTTTTGTTTTCGAGGGAATTGAAAAAAAAGAGGGAAGAGCATTTTTTAAAGGAACTCTTTTTGATAAAATGAGAGTAGAAAAAAAGAGAATTGAAATCCCGATTCATCTCTTTGAGAAGCCTTCTTTAAAATCCAAAAAACGGCTCAATGATTTATCAAAAAATAACGTAGATCAAACTAGACAAACCTCTGACTCTAACCTACAGGGGGAAGAGGAATTACTTAAATTAACAACGCCAACAAAACGCCATGAATTTTCGAAATAAACTGAGACTCCCTTTTTCTATTTTTTCGTTTTGTCTTTTTGGAGGTCCCCTGCTTTTTTCTCTTTCTCTTGAAGAAAAAAAACAGACACTCATGAGTGAATCTCAAATCGATGGGGGATATGAGCAATCACTTGAAAACCTAAATCTTCAAATCAAAGAAAGTAAAAAAAGCCTAGAAGATTCTTTTTTAAAAGCTTCATCCCTGTCATCCTTAGATACAAAAGATTCTCAGTACCAAACACTTTTAGAGCAAATTAATCTCTCAAAGAAAAAAGTCTTTGATCTTGAGAGAAAATGGAGAGAGATCTCTCTTTCTGAGATGGGTCAAGATAAGGAAGTTTTTGGATTTTGGGAACAAGAAGAAACAAGCTTATCTCAGCTACTTTTGGAGTTTGGATCTCAAGATTATCTCTATATTGCTCCTCAAGAAGTGCTTAATATGAAAATTCATATGCACTCATCTCTTCCTATTCCAAGAGATTCATGGAGTGATCTTATTGAAATTATTTTGACCCAAAATGGGGTTGGAATACGGCAGATTAACCCTTATGCACGTCAGCTTTATTTGATGAAGCAAGATATGCTTGTTGTAGATTCTATTGCAACATCTCCTGAGGATTTGAAAAAGATCCCTTCAAATTCAAGAATGATTTATGTCTTTTCTCCTCAGCCAGATCAAGCAAAAAGTGTTGCCTTTTTTTTCGAAAGATTTAGAGATGCTAAAAAAACATTTGTTTATCAAGCAGGCTTTAAAGTAGCAATTGTTGCGATGAAAGAAGAAATAGAAAAGCTCATTTCTCTTTATGATGCCATTTGGCAAAAAGAAACAGAAAAAGTTTCTAGAGTCATTCATCTAAAGAAAATGTCAACTCAAGATATGGAAAAGATCTTGCGTTCTTATTTTGGTGATTTAGCGGACAAAAATAAGATAAGTATGCTCAGGACAAGTGAAGATCTTACAATTATGCCTTTAGCGCATGATTCATCTCTTGTAATTGTAGGTCTTAAGGAGATGGTCAAAAAGGCTGAGGAAATTGTTAAAGAAACAGAAGATCAAATTCATAACCCATCTGAAATGACAGTTCACTGGTATACATGCAGACACAGCGATCCAGTTGAAGTTGCGACTGTCCTTGAAAAGGTTTATGCCACCCTTATTTTCTCTTCGACAGATAATGGAGAGAAGGATCTTTTAGATCGAGAGTTTCCATCTATGGGAGATGAGCTCCAACTTCAGTATCCTCAACCTGCAATTACCTATGGCCCCCAAGGACCTCTTCCTGTTGTTAATCCTCCAATTGTGATCCCTGGAAAAATAGAAGATCAAAAAAAGAAGTCTTCTACCTTTAATTTTATTCCCTATCCCAAAACTGGGTCCATCATGATGGTGATTAGACGGGACACGCTTGAAAAAATCAAAGAACTTCTAAAAAAACTCGATGTTCCGAAAAAAATGGTACATATCGAGGTGATGCTTTTTGAAAAGATGATAAAAAATCAAAACAACTTTGGATTAAATTTACTAAAAATTGGATCGCCAGCATCAAATACCCACGAAACAGGCGCTCAATATGAAGCGCAGCCAGGCTCTTTGTTAAAAGGCGTTTTCCAATTCATCATGAGCCGAAAAAAGTCTTCACATTTTCCAGCCTATGATATTGCCTATAACTTTTTAATGTCTCAAGAGGATGTCCGTATCAACGCTTCTCCTTCTGTGACCACGGTGAATCAGGTTCCAACAAAAGTTTCAATTGTGGAAGAGCTTTCAGTCAATAATGGGGCAGCTCCAATTGAAACATCTAACGGAACCATTGCATTTGAGAACTCCTATACTCGAAATCAGTACGGAATCAATATCGTAATGACTCCAACGATTCATGAGGCAGATCCAGAGGATATGCAAGATAAAAGATTTATTACACTTGAAACCCACGTGAATTTTGACACAATAAATTCAGACATCAACGATCGCCCTAAGGTAAATAGGCGCTCTGTAGAAAATCAAGTAAGAGTTTTAGATGGGGAGACAATTATTCTAGGTGGTCTAAGAAAAAAGACTGGAGAAGATAATACAGAAAAAATCCCATTTTTGGGAGAGATTCCAGGAATTGCTAAGTTTTTTGGAACCTCTAGAATGAAAGAAGAACTCACTGAAATGATTATTTTCATTACTCCAAAGATCGTTGGAGATACAAAAGATGAGATGGAAAAGCTTCGTCAACAAGAACTTAAAAAAAGGCCTGGAGATATTCCTGAGTTTTTACAAAGAGCTCTTGAAGCTAAAAAACATGAAAAGAAAAAGTTATTTGAAAATAGCGTGAAACTTTTATTTGGAAATAATGAATCAAACTTTAAGCCATAATCAAGACTCTCTATCGCATGCGGACATTGCAAATCTTGAGCTAGCTCATCGCTTTGGTATAGAAATTGCAAATGAGATCTTTTCCTATCCCTTTGTTGAAAAAAAAATCACGAAAATTAGCTATAAACTTGCAAAATCAAAGGGGATCTTACCCCTTGATGAAAAAGAAGGGTTTTTATATTTAGCCATTTCAAGGCTTGAAGATTTAGATGTCATTTCTGAGATGCGGCAAGTTTTCAATCTTCCAATCAAAGAGCTTTTCTGCCCATATTCTCTTTTAGAAAAGGGAATTCAAGCCTGTTATGAGGGGCAAAAGGAGCAAGACTTCACAGATCAGGCTTTGCTGTCAGAGGAGACTTCAGGTAATCTTGAGGAAGATGTTTACGATCTTTTAGGACAAAAAGCAGATTCTTCTGTCATTCGAATTGTCAATAAGATTTTACTTGAAGCTGTGAATCAAGTAGCCTCTGATATTCACTTTGAGCCTCATGAAAACTCTTTACTTGTCCGCTATAGAATTGATGGAGTTCTTCAAAGTAGACACATGCCTCCTAAAGATTTAATTCTTCAAATTATCACTCGTATCAAGGTGATGTCCAAGCTTGATATTGCAGAGCATAGGCTTCCTCAAGATGGGAGAATGAAGCTAAAAATTGGAACCCGTCATATTGATTTTAGAGTGAGCACAGTTCCTGTTGTTTATGGGGAGAGAATCGTTCTTAGAATCTTAGATAAAGGAAATGTAGTCTTAGGTCTTGATAAAATTGGTATGAGAGATCAGGTTCTTCTTAATTTTAAAAAACACCTTACTCAAAATCAAGGGATTGTTCTAGTGACAGGTCCCACAGGAAGCGGTAAGACTACAACTTTATATAGTGGGATTTCTGAAATCGCCTCAAATGAGGTGAATATCATGACAATAGAAGACCCGGTTGAATATAAGCTTGCTGGAATGGCTCAGATCGGGGTGAATCATAAAATTAAATTAGATTTTGCAACAGGACTTCGTCACATCTTAAGGCAAGATCCTGATGTGATCATGATTGGAGAAATTCGGGATAAAGAGACTGCTGAGATAGCGATTCAAGCTTCTTTAACAGGACATCTTGTTTTAAGTACCCTTCATACAAATGATGCCCCATCTGCTTTAACAAGACTTGTAGATATGGGCATTGAACCCTATTTGCTTACATCCTCAGTGATTGCTGTTGTAGCGCAAAGGCTTGTGCGTGTAATTTGTCCAAAATGTAAAGTAAGCTACACTCCTTCGGATGGAGAGATCGTCGATTTAGGTTTAACACAAAAAAGGCCTGCCTTATTTACTTTTTATAAAGGGGAAGGGTGTGATCACTGCTACGGGTCAGGCTATAGGGGAAGAAGAGCTGTTTATGAGCTCATGAATGTTTCAACGCTCATTAAAAAACAGCTTCTTCAAAGCGCAGATGCAATGGAGCTTCAAAGAGTGGCTTTAAGTGAGGGGATGTCATCGCTTAGGCAAGAGGGTTCCTCTCTTGTTCTTTCAGGAATTACAACATCTAGTGAAGTAATCAGAGTAACAAAACAAATTCATCTAGAAGATTAAATCAATGCCTCTTTTTAAATATCAAGGTGTCTCAAACCAAAATAAAAAAACATCTGGGGTGATAAAAGCTGACTCTCTTGCTACTGCTAAAGATGAGTTAAGAAAAAATAAAGTATTTATTACTAAAATTGGGCAGCATAAAGAAAAATATGAAACTAGATCTATTTCAAGTGGGATGCTTATCTCATTTACAAGGGATTTATCTCAGCTACTAAGGGCCGGGCTCCCTTTGTATGAGAGTTTACTTGCCATAGAGGAAAAATATAAAAACCATCCCTCTCACAGCTTGTTTCTTGAAATGTGTGATCAAGTAAAGCTTGGAAAACATCTTTCAGACGTTCTGACTCTTTTTCCAAAGATTTTTGATCAAATTTATATTTCGATGGTCCGCTCGGCTGAGGAAACTGGATCTTTGGATCTTGTTTTTTCGGAGCTTGAAAAGCTAATTTCAAGGCAGCAAAAATTAAAAAAACAAATAATCTCTGCTCTCATTTATCCTCTTTTTTTACTCTTTTTTTGCATTCTTGTTGTAAATGCTCTTTTTTTCTTTCTAATCCCCTCCATGGAGCAGCTCTTTGAAGGAAGAGCACTTCACCCGATGACAGAAACAATTCTTTCAATCAGCCGATTTGTCAGGCACTATGGTCTTTTTTTACTTAGCGTGAGCGTCCTCTCCTCTCTTTTTTTATTTGCCTTTTTTTCTCATCGCAGGGGGAGGGCATTTTATAAAGCGCTTCTTTTAAAACTTCCTTTGATTAATAAAATGACTCAGCATGCAGTACTTACTCGCTTTTGCAGGGCGCTTTCTGTGATGCTTAAAAGTAGCGTTTCCCTTGTTGAGGGGCTCTCTTTAGCAAAAAGAACAATGAACCATCCCTCTTTTGAAGCCATTATCGATCATGCGAAAGCTGAGATAATGCAAGGAGGAAGGCTTTCTGTTAATTTAAGCAAAAGCCCTTTAATTCCCTCTCTTGTGATAAGGATGGTTGCCATTTCAGAAGAAACAGGAAATATGTCTGAGATGTTTCAAAATATTGCCCTTATTTACGAAGAGGAGCTTGAGAAGAGTTTGACAAGATTTACAGCGATGCTTCAACCTGTAATGTTATTATTTCTTGCAATCGTTGTTGGGGTAGTTATTCTCTCAGTTTTACTTCCTCTAACAGATGTGGGGTCATTTTTAAATACTTAAAGGGATAGTTATGCAAAGAAAAAGAAAACGCTCAATGACGCTTTTAGAGGTGATGATCGTGATATTCATCATCGGGATTATCAGTAGTTTTGTTGGATATAATATGAAAGGCTCATTAACAAGAGCTAAGGCTTTTAAAACTGTTGAGGGAATGAAAAAAATAAAAGAGATTTTTGAGCTAGAAATTGCTCAGGGAAGCGCAACACTTGAAGATATTTCCGTTTCTCCTCATGAGGTTTTAGAAGGATCAGGTCTTGTTTCTAACCCCAATGAGATGCTTAAAGATGGCTGGGGCAAACCCTACGATATAAAGGTTAGCTCAAGAGGAAATATTCAAATTAAATCCTCTTCTTATGATCAATATCAAAATAAGCAAAAGAAAAAACATCATGATGAGGTTGCCTTTTCAGAAGAGGAGAATGAAGAAGATCTATAAGAAGGCCTCCTTTACTTTGATTGAAATCATGATTTGTCTCTCTCTTCTTTCAATTGTTGGAGGAGTTTTTGCTTTAAGAGGGAAAGATCTTTTCGATACATTTTTGTTTAGACAAGAGCTGACCTCTTTGAATAAAAGTTTAAATTTTGCCAAAGCTGCAGCGTTTTGCTATCAAACTGATGTTTCTGTTTGTTTTCTTCAAGGATCTAGTGGATTGATTTGCGAATTTAAAACAGATGAACCAGGACTTTTAAAACACCCTCTTTTTTTATCTAAAAAGCACTTGAAAGCAATTGGTAAAGTAGAATCTAGAGATCCTTTTTTTTTGGCAACCAGTAGTCTAATTTTTTTAAGTAGTGGATGGCAAATGGGAGGTGAGACTTTGAGTTTTGAGTCGATTAGGGGAAGAACAGGAAAGTTTTCTTTATAAAAAAAGCCCTTATTCAGGGCTTTTTACTTCTTTTAGACAACTCTATTCAAATTTAGAAATTCGTCATCTTTTGAATCATCATCTTCTGCTTCTTGAGCATCACCGATGCTAAGATTCATCTCCAAATGAGAGCACTCTGAGCAGGATGTTTCTTCTTTTTCCAGAGACGGTGCAATTTCCATTTCTTGTGCAGGAGCTACAATTTCTTGTTCCACTGATGCAATATTTTGTTCCCCTTCGTCTGCCTTGATAGACACAGATGTAATTAAAGTTGCTGCTAGGCATATTGCTAAAAATTTAAACATATTAAGTACCTCAAAAAGTTATAAGTGTTAAGTTTTAACATTAGTCAAATTTGAATTTGTAAAGACAAAAGTGCCTCACACATGATTTAAAATCAATATCTAAAAAGTCAAACATTAAAAAATTTCTTTAAAACAGTAGCAAAAGGGTTTTTTCTTTTGCCATATTAAAAATTAATCCTCTACAATACCTCTTTCCAGAAAATCTTTTTGAAGGATCTTGTATGAAGAACATCCATCTTTTACTATCTCTTTTTATCTTCAGTTTTCTTTGTTTGTCGGCAGTAGAAAATCGCCCAAGCAAAATTTCAACGAGAACAGAGCTTCTCCCAAGGCAGCCAGAGTGGAAGCCATCGATTGTTGAAAGACATTCATCAGGACAGCCCTCCGTTGTTATTTTTCTTGAAGAAAAAGAAGATGGACAGTATCAGCCAATCAAAAAAATTCTTTTTTATGAAAATGGAAAAACTAAACAAGAGTGTGATCTAATTTGCATAAACTTAGGTTTAGAGGGATGTGAACTTTTAGAACTTGATGCAACCCCTCATGGGATAATGGCTGAATTTTATGAAACAGGACACCTAAAAAAACTTGCTTTTTACAATAGGGGAGTTTTACATGGGAATCTAAGCACATATCATCCTGATGGAAAGCCAAGATCTTCAACTGATTACAAAAATGGGCAAAGAGAAGGAAAAAACGTTTGTTTTCATGAAAATCAAGTCAAATCTGAAGAAAGTTTTTATAAAAATGATCAACTTGAAGGAACCCATTCTACCTATTATGAAAATGGAAACCTAAAAACCGAGCTCAATTATCATCATGGACTTCAAGAAGGAAAGGCCTCAAAGTGGTATGAATCGGGCTCTCTTGCTTCTGTGATGCATTTTTCAAAAGGGAAACTTCATTCAGGATCCAACTCCCCAGCATCTATTTATTACAACGAAAAAAATGCGATTATTGAGGTTCAAGACTTCAAAGAGGGGCTTGCAGTGGGCATGCATATTAAATATCACGCCAACGGAAGAGAATCTTATAAAGCTCCTTATGAAAGTGGAAAAATCCACGGAAAAGCTCAGTACTTTGATGAGTCTGGAGCTTTAATTGGAGAGGGGAAATTTGATAAGGGTGCTCCAGTTTTAAAGCATTATAGAAACCACTCAAAATCAACCCCAGCTTATCTTGCAAATTATAATGAAAAGGGAGTTCTTCTTGAGCCAATTAAAGAATTCGATCATAAAGGAACTCTTATTAAACAGTATTTTCTAAAAAATGGAGAATTTGATGGAGAGTATAAAACATGGAACCCAAGTGGAGCTCTTTTAATTTCTTATCACTATGATCAAGGGAATTTAGAAGGAGTTCAAAGAGAGTTTTATCCCTCAGGTCAACTAAAAATTGAGGCTTTTTACAAAGATAAAAAGAAAGAAGGAACCTTTGTTGAATTCTATGAAAATGGGGAGAAGTCTTTAGTAGTCACCTATAAAGATGGAAAAAAACAAGGAGAGCTTAGTGAGTGGTATCCAAATAAAAAGGTAAAAACAAAGTGGTTTTTCAAAGAGGATAAATTTGATGGAGTTCAATCTCAGTGGTATGAAAATGGTCACCTAAAAATGAAAGTTGATTATATCCTTGGGAAAAAAAGTGGATCTTACCTCGAATATGGAGAAAACAAAGAGCTTCTTGTCAGCGCAAATTATTTGAATGATTTATTAGATGGGATCTATCAATCTTTTTATTCTAATGGGAAGATAAAAGAAAAATTCTCCTATGAGTGTGGAAAGCTTCAAGGGAAGCAAGAAGGATATTTCGAAAATGGTCAGATTTCCTATCAAACCTTTTATATGGAGGATCATTTAGATGGCGAGTCTAAAGGGTTTTATGCTGATGGAACAGTTCATTATGTTAGAGAATTTAACGCAGGACATCCTGTAGGAAAACAAGAAGAATACTATCCAAAAGAGAAGTGGAGAGATCCAAAAAAACCTGAGCTTTATAGAGTGTTTAAATATGATAATCAGGGACAGATGGATGGAGAGCAAAAGACCTTTTATGCTAATGGGGTTTTACAAAGCTTACTTACCTATGAGAAAGGGGAGCTAAGTGGTCTTAAAGCTCTTTGGGATCAAGATGGAAATCTGCTAGAAGAATCTTTTTTAGAAAGTGGAAAGCTTCAAGGGAGATTCTACGAAAAAGATAAAGATGGAAGAGAGATCATTTTTTACTATAAAGATAATAAGAAAGAGGGATCTTATACAATTTATTTCCCCGAGACAAAGGAGCTTGGAAAGGTTAAAGCTCTAGAGGCAAATTATATCAATAATAAGCTTGAAGGGGATTTAATTGAATATGACCATGAAGGAAATATTGCAACTGTTACTCCATATGTAGATGGAGTTAAAGAGGGAGTGGCAAAACTTTACGGAGCTCAAGATAAAGTGATGATGACAATTCCTTTCAAAAATGACAAAAAAGAAGGGATTTCGACTCAGTTTTACCCAAATGGAAACATCTACAGAGAAACTCCTTATCTCAATGACTTAAAAGAAGGTGAGGAAAAAACATTTTTCCCAGAAGGGAAGCTTGAGAATACTTATCATTATCATTTGGGGAATCTTAATGGACCTGCAAAAACATGGAATTTCGAAGGAGTTTTAGTTTTTGAAGGATGCTATAAAGAGGGAAAAAGAGAGGGTAAGTTTAATAAGTACTTCGAAGATGGGAAGCCCTATATAGAGCAAACTTATGTAGAGGATGTTCTTGACGGAGTGAAAAAAACTTATGGAAAAGATGGAACTGTTTCAATCAGTCATTATCAAAAGGGGAAGAAACTTTCCTGAAAAAAGAGGCGTAAAAAGCCTCTTTTTCTATTGCATATTGCATTTGAAAAGGTGCAGCTCAGAGCATCCAAAATTCCTTTTATGATCCCAAGAGATATTCTTTAAAGGAATTTGATCGAATTTCTTTTTAGTATAACTGGAGAATTCAAGAAAAATCCAAGTGCCATTTTCTATCAGATCAGAAGAATCTAAAAATGTTAAAATTTTCTCGACTAGTTCTTCTGCAAAAGTTTGTTTGTTATGATCTCCATAAGGAGGATCCATATAGATAATATTAAATTTTATCTCTTTTAGCTTTTTTAGAGCAGATAGGATATCCAAAGGAAGAAGAGTCGCCTCTTCTTTTAAAGAGAGCTTTTCTATGTTTTCTTTGATACAGTTGATTGCAGTTCTATCTTTTTCAATGAAAATAGACTTTATAGCGCCTCGGCTAAGAGCTTCAAGGCCCATAGCACCTGTGCCTGCAAATAGATCTAAAAACAAAGAGTCTTGAATTTTGTGTTGAGCAATATTAAAAACAGCCTCTCTAAGCATATCAGAGGTTGGCCGTGTTTTGTTTCCTGAAGGGGAGGAGAGCTTAATGCCTCTAAATTTTCCCCCATTAATTTTTAGTGCCATTATTAATTAATTGTTACTTTAAGAGGTTGAAGGACTTTTTTAGCTTCTTCTAACGCAGTTAAATTTCCTTCTTCTATATATTCTCTATAGCTATCATAAGCTTTTAAATTTTTATACTCTTTCACGATGTAATGACCACCGTGTTTTGCTTCGCTGAAGGAAATTCTTTTCTTAATTAGAACCCAATTGTCGCAGAATTTTCCTTGTATCACAAGATCAAAGTCCGAGAGTTTATTGATTTTTCCAATTACTGCGTAAGGTCTATCAGCGTATAAGTTAGGTGCGATGTGCGCTTTTGGAAAAAGCTCAATGGAAGTATCGTCTCTTTTATTTGTAGCAAAAATATGAATATCTGATGCGGCAAGATGAGTTGCATGTTTTACTAGGGCGGCAAGCTTTCTTGGAAGAGCAGCATGAGTTTGAGAAGTTAAAGATTCACCCTTTTGAAGATAACTTAACAGCTCTAGAGCAAAAGAATCAGTGGATTCACTGCAGCCTGCGGTAAAGAGGGAGAATTTAGATTTAGAGGATTTCATAAGTTTTGTAAAGATAGGATCATCTTTATTAATTTTGCTGCTTGTTTGAGTGTTTGTTAAAAGAACAACAGTAGTGGGCAGAGGAGATTTTTTAATCATAGGCTCAATTTCTAATAAGACTTCACAAATATTTGGAAGGCCGTATTGATACCCTTTTTTTAGACCCTCTAAAAATCTTTTAGCTCCATGTTTTGTGGAATCTGTAAGTGAGACACTATTGTTGGTCATCTTTGTAAGTTCTGTGTCAAAAGAGATGATATTAAAGGTGTCACAATCCTTTAGATAGCTAAGAGATTTAGAAACTGCTTGCTTAAATGTTTGGAACCGAGTTCTGTCAACTGAACCTGAGCGATCAATCAAAAATATAAAATTTTGTGGGCAGTTGGGTTCTACTTTTTTGTTTTTTGGGTCAAGAGAAGCATAAAAAAGATATCCACCCTCTTTCGGATTTGGGGTGATTTGAAGATCTAAATTGAATTCATCTGAGACAACAAGAGTTGAAAGCTCATCAGTTGAGAAGATGTTATTAGGACTATCAAGAGAGGTTCTAAAAGCTTTGTTTATAGAGGAGCTCGCATGATAAGAGGGAGAGACATCTACATAATCATCTTTTAAAGAAACAATTAGATTTCTATTAGCCTTAAATCTTGGCTGTTTTGAGGCCCCATAGGGGTTTTTCCCTATAAATAAGGGGTGATCCCCAATAGACTCTGATAAAGAGGCGATTTCAACTGGAGCCTCAGTTTCACTTTGAACCTTATCTGTTGGACAATCAAAGAGCTTTGGCTCTTGGTTTACTTTTGCAATTAATGTCAGAGTTTTATCAATTGAATTTGGGTTAATATTAAGAGTCGAAAGGTATGTACCGAACTGAGATTTTCCAAGTGAAATTTTCGGCTGGGAGGGGGAGTAGTAATAATAAAACTTGTAAGAGGAGTTTATCTCATTATTTGTGTGAGATGCTATATAAGGCGCTGAGATATCTAGATTTTCTGTTAAAACTTTAGCAAGCTCAAATTCATTAACTTCTGCAATATCATTTTTGTTTATAAATTCATTGATTGAAAAAACTCTTTCTTTATCAAATAAAGAGTTTTCAAAAAAAGAGGCTTTAGCAATTAAAGGGTTTTCAAGATCTTCAATCTCTGCTTTTGCAAGTGATAAAAGATCGGATGATTTTAGCTTTGGCTCTAGATGCTCTTTTTTAAACAAATAGGTTGAATCGAGGGGAAAATTAGCAGAGGCTAAAAGAGATTCTGAAACTAAAAAATTAGACAGAGTTTTTTTTAAGCTATAATTTTCCATCTCTATATCACAAGCAAGATAGGACAAAGAGGTTTCTTTTTTTAAATCGATAGATTTGGAAAAAGAGCCCTGATGAATCTTTATATCGCATGATGCAATACAACTATTTCCAGTAAACAATCGAAGCTTATCAAAAGCGATAACAGGAAAATCTTTTTTTTCCTGTTTACAAAAAGCGTATAAGCTCTCATCTAATTTATCAATTTTTGCAGACACTGGAGCGAGTTTGAGGAATTGATAGACCTTGTTTACTTCATATTTAGAGATCTCATCGACTGCAGCGAGATTATAAAGAGAAGATTCTTTTTTAAATTTTAGTCCTACAAGATGATAAAAATCATAGAAGTTGTTTAAAAATTCATTTTGAATCGAGATAATAGATGAGTTTTTATATTTAGAGGTGCAGAGGAATTCAGCCCTTGATTCTTGTTTAACAGAAATTGAAACCCCTTTTGCTAAAAGAGATATATCTATCATCTCATCTAAAGTAAATGCAATAGCAGGGTAGCTCTTTTTAAAGAAAAAAGAGGGTTTTTCATCACTTGTATTTTGAAATCGAATAAGTGGCTTTTCTATCTGATATTTTCGTGAAATAACAAACTTTGAGGCAATTGGATAGAAATGTTGATAGAGTTGCCGGCTTTCCTTGAAAGCTTTAGCTCTCTCTACTTTTGTTTCTGTTGGCTCATGATAGACAAATAGTAAAGAGGTTTTTGTTTCATCTAAGTGAGAAATTTCTGTGCTTGCCTGAGAAACTTCGATGGCTGAAACATTCTCTTTCCCAATTTTAAATAAATGAAAGTAGACTTCATTTGTTGCATCTATTTGTGATAGGAGCATTTTATCTGAAATGACATCAGAGGGCTCAACAGCCTCATATCCAATAAATACATCATGAAATAAACAAAACGTAGATTCTGATCTTGGAAGTATGCATGGATTAAACTCAAAAGTGTGAAAAGGGGTATACTTAAAATGATTACCACTTAGATCAAATTCAGCAAATCCAATTTGATAAAATGATGGATCGATTTTCGTCTTTATTAGACAATAAGAGGTGTTAATTAAAGATCCTCTCTCCTCTTCGTAATTTGCCCTGTGTGGGGATGCTTTTGAGTCTTGATGGATTTGTTGTGAGATTAAACTAACAGGGAGATAAGAAATTGAAAAATATCTTTTTTTATTACTATTTTCCCATTCCAATTGACGCGCTATAAATTCTTTTGAAGAATTATTATCAAAACAAAGAGATAGCTCAAATTCAGGATTCTCTTGAGCATTTGCAGGTGAGATAACTGGAAAAAAAGAAAAAACTGACGATTTTAGAACTTTATGATCTGCAAAATAACATTCAATAGAGGGGAGTAAGCTTTTAACCACAAACTCTTTTTCTAAAGAATCTCCTTGCATTGGGGCAGAGATAGAAAATGAAAAAAAGCAAAGAGAAAACATTACAGGGGTCTTTAAAATAAAGTGTTTGCTTTGCTTTTTCATCATTTTCTCTTTTATTATCTAAGAACTTTTAGGCTCTTTGTCACTTCTGAATGTAAATATTCAGTTGGAGCGATAGTTTGCTCGATTTCTGTTAGAAGAGATAAAGCTTTATCTTTAAGAGCTGCACCCTCTTCTTTTTTTCCGCCAGATAGAAGCTGTTTAGATTGTAGTCTAAAGATTTCAGCATCTATGAATTTCATATAAGATTTATAGAGAATCTCTTTTTCTGAGTGAGATTTTAAAGTAGAAAGATAAATCGATCCGACCCCTTCTTCATTTGAGGTAAAATCCTCTTTCATTCTCACTAAGAAAAATAAATGTCTAGATTCTTTTAGTGAATCTTGAGTTAAGGCAGTTCTTACTTTGATATATTCAATTCCAGCTTCTAGGTGCATAGGCTCGGAGAGCGCGTTTTTTCTAATTTGAAGATCTTTTAGCTGATTTAAAACAGCAATCACTTGGGGGTTTTTTTCTGTTTTATTTTTCTTATCTATTAGATCAAATTTAATTTTAGCTGATTTTAGTGCACATGCTGTTGTAATTGGGGTAGAGGTAGCTGGATATTCATTAATCATAGAATAAGCTTCATAAGCGGCTTCTAGATTTTGAAGTTTTTCTTGAGTCTGAGCAAGCTCAAATATTGCTTGTCTTTTAAATTGCCAAGCCCATTCTTTATGTTTGCTTTGCTGGTCAATTAGAGACTTTAAGATAGAAACTTTTTTCTCGTTATTTCCTCTATATCCAGTCAGTTCTGCAAATTTCAGGGCTTCAGCTTCAAAATGAAGTTGAGATCCCTCTATTTGCTTTAAACCACCTTTTCCGTTAGATAGAATTTTATTATAAATCTCTAAAGAGCGATCAGCAGTTAGCGCAATATTTTTATCATCTCCAATGGAATTCATCCAATGTTTGCCAAGGTAATTTTTTGCAAAATCGTAGTAGTAGCTTGCAAGCCATAACTGGTTTTCAATTTTTACTGATTGAGAGGGGTCTTTAAGCGCAGAGTAAAGAGATGTGGCGGCTTTTTCATACATTTTCTCTACGTTCTGTGGATTTCCCTCAGATAGTTTCGCTCTTTGAACATAGGCGTTATAGAGCTGAAGCTGTAAAGAGCTTATGTTGTATGTCTCTGGAGATAGCTCTATTGCTTTTTCTAGGTAGCTGCAGAATTTTTCTGGATCAGCGTTTAGTTTCCCAAGAGAGAGTGCTGTAAGCAAATAGGCATCTGACAAGGTTGCATCCTGAGGATATTCTTTAATATACTCAGAGATTGTTTGAAGAGACTCACTATATTGTCCAAGTTCATAGCTTATTTTTGCATAGAGTAAGTTATACTCCTTATGTTCATCAGGGTTAAGAGCAACTTTTTGATCTAAAACTTTTTTAAGATCTCCTATGAAAGATTGTTTTGTATAATTAGATTTGTCTGCTTCATAGTACTTTGATAGATTTAAGCAAGAAGAGAGAAAATATCTATACGCTGAGTTGATTTTTTCACTTGCTGGAAAATCTGCAATAAATGTTTTTAGCGAGTCATAACTTTCAGTAAATTTTTTATTTTCATGAGAGCAAACAGCGTACTCATAAAGAAGAGTTTCTCTATCAGAAAAATTGACTTTTTGATCTTTTAAAATCTTCAGCTGAGAGAGAGCTTTAGTATAGTTTCCTTCTTTTTTAAGCATCATTGCATGTAGAAAATAGGCTTTCCCAAGTTCAATATCCTCTGGATAGAAGGTTTTAAACTTTGTTAAAGTTTTTTCATACAGAACTTCATTATTTGTTTTTTGAGAAGAAGTTAGCTGAAGAACAAGAGCATCTCTTAGTTGTTCTGAGGAATTCTTTTGTTCTAGGATAAATTTTTCAAGTGGGAGTATTGCACTTTCAAAATCTTTGATTTGATAATAGCTTTTTCCAACGATGTAGTGATATGTTGGCATCTCAGAGTCGGGAACATGAGAGTAAACAATCTTATGCTGGTTAACTACATTTTCAAACTGATCAGTTTGGAAATATAACACTAGCCTATTAAATGCAGCCTCACCTGCTTTTGTTCCGTTTAGCGCTACAACTCTATCAAAAATTTCTATAGCTGCAGATTTGTTGATGTGTGTTTCTAAAAGTCCGGCATTAAAAAGAATGCTCTCTTTTTTGGAAGGATATTTATCAACAAGAGTTAAGTATAAATCAATTGCTTTAGATTTTTGATTTGTTTGTCTAAAAATTTCAGCAAGAGCAAAAGAGGAAATCTCATCATATTCTGAATTTAAAAGTTGTTCATAAAGGGGAAGGGCTTTGGATAAAAACTCTTTTTTACTTTTTTCATCACTTAGTGTTTGAGCATGCCTAAAATACCCCTCTGCCATGATGAACTGATATTCATTTTTTCTTTCAAGAAAATCTGCTGCAGTACTTTTTAAGTAGGGTTCACCTTCTTTGATTAAGTTTTCAAACTGACCAACTTCATAGTAGCACTGTAGTTTGTTTAGAATAATTTTTTCGTAAACACTTCTTTCAGAAATTGTAGAATAAAGATTGAGTGCATCTACATATTTGTTTTGCTGCAATGATAAATCTGCAAGGATCCCTTGTAGATAATCTTTCATTGTACTTGAAGGGTATCGCTTAATAAAATCTTGAATCTGCTCTTTCACAATTGAGTAATCACCATCTTTCCAAAATTCAGCAATTCTTCTTATTAAAAAAGCCTCTTCATCAGTGGATGCTTTTGACTCAGCCGTAAATCCACTCATTGAAGTTGTAACAATAGCCACTAAAAGACACTTTTTAAAAAAACCATGAAATCCAAAATGATTGGGTTGCATAATCGCTTCCTTTGAAGAGTTTGTTTTTTGAATTGAATAAGAATTTTAGCTAAGCAAAAAAGATTCTTATTTTTTAATTTAAACTTTTTTTCATAATCCATCTGCCTTATTTAAAACAATAGTTTTATATGCATTTATAGCTGTATAAAAAAAAATATATTTTTACAAAAGGGTTTCTTCTTGTGCTTTTGAGATGTAATAATTAAAAATTTCTTCGGCTTTTACTGCAGATGTTTCTTTAATAATTTGATAGAGTTTAAAACCTTGAGCGTTCTTACCTTGTTGAAAGTATAAGTAGCTAAGTCTTGCCATGACTTCTTCTTGTGAATCTGAAATTTCTAAAATTTTTTCAAAGTATTCGATTTCCTTATCGTATTGTTCAAGTTCGTGATAGCACGTGGCAAGCTGAGCTAAGACCCAAGGATCTTGGTAAGTAGCGGCTCTTATAATTTTATATTCTTCTATTGCTTTATGAATGCAGGATTTGAATTTTTGTAGAAGCTGCTCTTCAAAATCTTCAAGACCTATTAAAAACTCTTTGAAGAAAATATCTTTGTTCATCGATTTATAGATGGAAGCAAGAGTTAAGTAACTATTGCCAAGGGATGCGTGTACTTCTAAGTTTGTGGGTTCATGTTTTAAAAGACAGAGGTGTTGGTAAATACAATCCAAAAGCAAAAGCTCTTTCATTTTTTGAAAATCTTTCCACGCCCAAAGGTGAGAAAATTTTTTCATAACCCTTTGATAAGAGGGAATAGGGAAAAAATTAAAATAAATAGGGAGATCCTTAATTTGAAAAGAGGAAGAAAAAATATGGAGAGCTTGAGCGAGAAATAGGTGATATTCAATTTCCGACACACCCTCTTGAGGAAGTGTTCTTTTACAAACAGATAAAAACCAATCTTTAAGTTGTTTTAGCTGCTCTGGTTTTTTAGCTTCAAAATAAAAAAGAAGAACTAAATAAGTAAAAAGAGTTAATACAAGAGAAAAAATAGCAATTGCAAATAGAACCGTTTTTTTATCAAGAGAGTACAAAGATATAAGAGAGACGATTTCTAAAGAAAATAGAGAGATAAAAATCGTGTGAAATGTCACATAAGATCTTAAAATCTTTCTGAAATGTTTAAGGCCGCTTTGGCAATGAAGCTCTAAAATCTTTTGAAAGGACGAGGTGTTTTTTTCATCATTTAGAGGTTTGCTATCAATCATCATACCTTCTAGAGTCAAAGAATTTTTTCTAGAAGATAGTTTTTTTTCTTATGTTTTGCAAACAAAAATCAAAAAAAGTTTTGATTTTTGTTTGCAATTAAATGAGTTATTTAGATTTCATCATAAAATCAATTACGTCTGAAGAAACGCCAGCTCTCTCAAGCTTTTTAATTGCATGAGTATTTAAATTATAGCGACTTTGCGTTTTAGAAATTAATTCTTTGATTTTTTTGTCTGAAATTCCTGATTTATGAAGAGAGATTACATCATCTACTGATAATTGCTCCCCATTGTCTAGTTTATTAAGAGTTTTTGGGCTGTTTTGTTGCACTCTATCTCTTTCATCTTCTTCAAGAAGATGTCCAACAATTGCTCCTCCTACAACTCCAACAGCTCCTCCAATTAAGGCTCCTTTTCCTCCACCAATTAGGGCGCCAGCTCCTGCACCAAGTCCACCTCCTACTAGAGCTCCTGTTCCTGTTTTAGATTCGCAACTCACTAAAACAAAAGATAATATTATAGCTGAATAAATTGATTTTTTTTTAAATTTCATAGACCCTCTAGGTAAATTAGCTCTCAATTTTTTTAATTAGCATAATTTCATTAGAGAGAAAAGTTTTTTTTCTTTTTTCAATATGATGTTGTTTGTATAATTTTAAAAAAAATTTTTTACAGAGTTCGTTGTATGTTTTTAAATTTTCCAGAAAGATATAGTGTAAATCCCTCAACACTAGAATCTTGTAACAAACAAGCTTCTTTAGATGTTGAGGATTCAAAAGAACAAGAGGCTCAGATCCCAATTCAACAAGAAAATTTACCTAAAACAACTAAAAAAGTTTCTAAGATTTCTCGCTTGATTGCAATCAATGATAGAAACCTATCTCTTCATGCAATGACAATTTGCACGATTTCTCTACCTGTGTTTTGGCTTAATTACTGCTTTAATTCAGAGCAAAAGGAGCAGAACTTAATTTGTTTTGATGCAACTTATAAATATGTGATTGGATTTGGCGCTTTTTTTGTAGCCGCTGTCGGCATGCAATGCGCCAGGATGATGAATGATTGTAAGCTTCTAAAGCAGGAGTTAGAAGTTTGATTCATTTGTTTTAGGATATGGCTGCAAATTGCAGCCATATCTTATGACTCGAACTCATCTTTAAATCGATATCCTACGCCACGAACTGTTTCAATCCAGTTAAATTCAGGCCCTAGTTTTTTTCTAAGTGCTGCAATATGAACATCAATATTTCTATCCACGATTAATGAGTCATCATTGTGAACATCGTCTAATAGTTGATTTCTTGTGAGAACTTTTCCTTTTTGAGAAAGTAATCTTTTTAGGATTCCAAATTCAGAAAGGGTAATAGTGATTGGTTTTTCTCCTTTTTTAAGGATGTATCTTTCAACATCGAGTTGATAGTCCCCAAAAGAGATGTTTTTATTCACTTTTTCTCCTTCTTTTCCGCGACGAAGTATTGCTTTGATTCTTGAAAAAAGAACTTTTGGAGAAAAAGGCTTTGAAACAAAGTCATCTGCGCCAAGTTCAAGACCAAGTACAATATCAATTTCATCATCTTTTGCAGTGAGCATAACAATCGGAATATTTTTAAGATCTGCGCTGTTTTTGATTTTTCTGCAAACATCAAAACCATTTTGTCCAGGCAACATTACATCTAAAATCACTAAATCAGGCTTTTCTCGTTCAACGGCCCTAAACCCGTTAATGCCATCAACTTCAACATGTAATTTATAACCATTTAATTCAGCGTGGAGCTTGATTAAAGCTGCTATATCTTCCTCATCTTCAATCAATAAGATTCTCTTTTTTTGCGTCATAATAGGTGCCTTTAAAATTTTCTAAATATATAAAAATTATTTTAAAACTCTGTAATTAAAAAAAATTGTTTACAATTTTTTTGATTAAATTAAATCATAGCACAAGGTTGAATAAAAAAAGGCGCAGATTTTGCAAGATTATCTTTAAAGTAGAGATGAAATTTTTTTTCAAAGATTTGAGGATTTTTTGTAACTAAATAAAGATCTTGTTTTGTTTGTAAATTTCTAAGAGATTGAGAGACAAGAAGGTGTTTATAAATAGAAGAGGAAAACTCCTCTGCAGGATCGAGTAAAATAGAGGAGCGATCAAGTGCGTTTTTTATATATGTGGAATAGATTGGAAAATGGGTGCATCCTAAAAATACAACAAGGTCTTTGATTTGTTGATAGGGACTTAAAAGAGCGCTAATTTCCTTTTGGATCATATCACGATCTTGATAAATCTCTTCAATCATTCTTTCTATGATTGTGCAAGCTTTAAAAAACGCAACTTTTTGGCCGTTGATATAATTTTCATAAATTTTTGAGCCGATCGTTCTTTCTGTTCCAAGCACTAAAATAGCCTTTTTTTGATCCACTTGATCAAGGCATCGAAAAGAAGAGGCTGAGATTCCAAGAACGGGAACATTAATAGATTGAAACTGCTCCATACCCGCACTACATGCAGTATGACAGGCAATCACTAAAAGCTTAATGTTGTATGATCGAAAAATTTCTATATTTTTTTTGATGATATCATTTAATTCTTCTTTCGATTTTGTTCCAAATGGGCGAGAGGCGGTATCAGCAAGATAAACAAACTCCTCATTTGGAAGCAATTCTTTGAGGGCTCTTGCAACGGTTAGCCCCCCAACACCAGAATCAAAAATACCAATTGGTCTTTGATCAAATCCAAAAGTCATAAGATTAATTCGATTTAGGAATCAAAATGGCTTGGCCAGAAAAGATTAAATCATCTTTTAGATGATTAATTTTTTTGAGCTCTTCAACAGAGACTGTAAATTGTTTTGCAATCTTTTGAAGAGAGTCTCCTTCTTTGATTGTATACTGAATCATTTCTTGCTTGGATAGATCAAGACTTAAGGTTTCTAAACTCTTTTTTATTTTTCCTATTTCATCAAATTTTTTATTTTGAGAGAGAATGCTTTTCTCCATCTCACAGATCTTATCTTTATACTGCGATAGAGCCGTTGTTGTGTCA